>Ga0163144_10007959_pt1 | contig 23055 bp, 25 predicted proteins | sample OliLak19BULKMAT1_FD_123175 | JGI IMG/M metagenome (GOLD analysis project Ga0163144, IMG submission 123175) | Freshwater microbial mat bacterial communities from Lake Vanda, McMurdo Dry Valleys, Antarctica - Oligotrophic Lake LV.19.BULKMAT1 | ecosystem: Environmental > Aquatic > Freshwater >...
GGGCTGACGCAGGGAGCCCAGCTTCCGGCGTACCAGGAACGCACAAACGCCCATCCGCACCGCACCGGCAAGCTTCCGAGCCGCACGCGTGCAGACAACCGCCGCAAAGCTGCTGCAGGCTGGTGAGCGGTGGCCGGACAACTTTATGCTGGGCGCCAACGTCCAGCAGGCCCGCGCATTCGTGCAGGTGCTAAGCGAGATGGCGGAAACGCGCGCGTCCAGTGCGCGCCGTTAGCAGCGGATTCCCGGGGACACCAATGACCATGAAGGGTGCGCGAATCGGCGGCATCGTCGCCCTGGCATTCATGGCCGGCGTTGTGGCCGGGGCCATGATCTCGGACCAACGGGCTGCGGCTGTATTCGCGGCGGACATCCGGGCATGCCAACGGATTCTGGACCACCTTCGAAGCCGAGCCGATTACGAGGGAATAGCGCTGCTAGCCGACGTACCGAAAGATTTTCCTCAAGTAAGAAAGGCACTTGGCCATCTACAGGCATCACATACGAACCTCCGCCACATGGCCAACCTGCGCGATTCCGGCGAACATTCGCGGGATAAAGGCCGCATAGAACTTGGCTCAATGGAGGACGGGGCTGCCGTCAATGAGTTTCCAAATGAACTCATCGATGAAGCCGTCCGGGAAGGGGCGAAGACCAGCACCTCCGTAAATCGCTATGAACGAGATCCCGATGCCCGTGCGCGTTGCCTCGAACATTGAGAACACGACTGTGTCGTCTGCGGCTTCAGTTTCAAGCGTCATTACGGTGGCCGGGGCGCGGGCTTTATTCACATCCACCACCTGAAGCCGCTCGGCGAAATCGGTGAGGCGTATTTGCTCAATCCGATCGAAGACCTCCGGCCTGTCTGCCCGAACTGCCACACGATGATTCACCGTTTCAGCCCGGCTGCGTCGATTGAGGAAATCGAAAGCCTGGTCAACGGCATGCAACACGCCAGCGGGGCGGGCTGACGATGCCGATGCCACCAAATCTCCAGTCGCTTATCGCCCAGGGCGAGTCCGAGACACTCGAGCTCAAGCGCTCGACCGCCGAGCTGAAGCGCGCCGGCGAGACGACCTCGGTCATGTCGCAGGAGGAGTACGCGCGCCTGCTCCTCGATCGCAGCCACAGCCGACATCGCTGGGAGAACCAGCCCGCCGTGGGCGTGCGCCTCGAAGACCTCGACTGCGAGGAGATCCTGCGCACGCGGGCTACCGCCATCGAGCAGCGGCGGCTCTCGGCCGGCACGAGCATGGACGTCGGCGACATTCTCGACAACAAGCAGGAGCACCTGCACGCGTTCGCGATGGTCCGCGAGGCGATCGCCTGGCTCGACCGGACGCTGCCGTTGTCCGCGCGATTCCCGAAGGGCGCCATCAACCGCGAGGACCGGCTGCCGGTGCCCGCGGAGGCGTTACGCGAGATCGTCATCAACGCCGTCATTCATCGCGACGTGAGCAACGCGAGCTCGTATGTCGCCATCGCCGTCTTCGACGATCGTATCGAGATCCACAGCATCGGCGCGTTCCCAACCGGCATTCGCGCCGAGTTGCTCACGCAGGAGCACCGGTCGATTCCGCGTAACCCGCTCATCGCCGGCGCATTCCACCGCACGGGCGCCATCGAAGTGTGGGGTCGAGGCACCAACCGGGTGGTTGAGGCGTGCCGCGCGTACGGGATCGCAAACCCGGCGTTCACGGAGGCTTCGGGCGCCGTCACCGTGGCCTTCAAGGCAGAGGTCGTCGCTGAGGCGAGGGACTTGGTGCCTGGCGGGCACCAAGTCGGCACTAAGTCCGTACCAAGTCCAAGTGCTCGAACTTGCAGACGTTCCGCGCGTGTTGGCGGAGCTCATCGGCCCTTCGGGACGGACCGACCGGACCAAGTTCCGGGACCAAGTGCTGCGCCCGCTGCTCGACGCCGCGCTTCTCGAGATGACCATCCCCGACAAGCCGCGGAGCTCGAAGCAGCAGCACCGAATTACCGAAGCGGGGCGTGCGCTCCTGCGCGGTGGCTCGTGATCGGCGAATCCGTGAATCGGGGGGGGGATTTATTGATGGACCTTTCCCCTCAGCTCGCCCCGTCGAGCGTTATCGCAAATTGAGCACCAGGAATTTGCGCCTCCGCCACTACCGCTCATTAGACCAAGTGGTTTAGCCATGCGCTATTGGTGGGTCAACCAGAACCAGACCTACCGCCAGGAGGTGAGCGGCGGCTACCTCTGGTCGCCCAAACGCAAGAGCAACGGCCAGCGCAACGCGTTCTACGAGTTTATGCGCGAAGTGTCGCCCGGCGACCTTGTGTTTTCCTACCGCGATACCCGCATCGTCGCGATCGGCATCGCGAACTCTTATTGCAACGAGAGCCCGAAGCCGACCGAGTTCGGGACCATCGGCACGAACTGGGAGGCCATCGGCTGGAAGGTCGACGTGAGCTTCCGTGAACTGCAGAACCGGGTGCGGCCGAAGGACGTGATCAATCAGCTGGCGCCGTTCCTGGGCGAGAAGTACGCGCCGCTACGAATGAATGGCGACGGTTTGCAGAGCGTGTACCTCGCCGAAATCTTGCCCGGTTTCGCGGCGACGCTGTTTCGCCTGATTGGGGTCGAGGCGAACAGCCTGCGTGACGCGGCCTCGGGCGTTGCACTGGCGGCCTTGCAGACGCCGGCGCCCGAGCCAACGCTTGAAGAGTGGGAGCGCCGCGAAGAAGCGCGCATCGCCGAAGCGTCGGACATCCCGGAGACGGAACGCAAAGCGCTCGTGCTTGCACGGCGCGGCCAGGGCGTATTCCGGAACAATGTGCGCAGCGTTGAGAGAGCCTGCCGAGTCACGCGGGTAGACCGCCCCGAACATCTGGTCGCCAGTCACATCCAGCCCTGGCGGCACAGCGATAACGCGGCGCGCCTGGCTGGCGAGAACGGCCTGATGCTCACACCTACCGTGGACCACCTCTTCGACAAGGGCTTCATTTCTTTCGAGGGCCAGGGCCGGCTCATCGTGTCGCCAGTCGCCGACCGTGCTTCACTGCTGAAGATGGGCATCGACCCCGGCACCGCCATCAATGTGGGCAGCTTCTCGCAGGAGCAGCGACGGTTTCTCGAATTCCATCGGGAAAACGTGTTTCGAGTGGCGGCCATTCGGCGCTAGCAAGGCAGGGGCTCGTGGGTCGGTAAGGTTTGATGAAGTGACACGTCTGCTGGGGCCGGCAGTGAGGAGTTTGGGGAGACCAAAAGCGCACCCCTTCCCTCACTTCAAGCTTTGATCCGAACCATTCTGCAACCGCCACTGCGGCGCTCGCTGGCACCGCCGAACAGGCGCGGGCGTGGGTCAAGCCGACATTCGGCCGTCATCTCCAAGACTTTTATGGGAACGTTATTTTTGTTCCCATATCGGGAATTTTCGGGTTGCCTTCTATCCGGAATTGTCACGAGCCACCGCATGAAGATCGCTGGGCGCAACTTGCTGGACGCCTTTTGCGCCAGGCACACCGACGCCAGACGCTGGATCGAGAACTGGCTGTCTGATGCAGTGGCAGCAACATGGACGAAACCGCAGGACCTGAAAGACCGGTATGCCTCCGTCAGCTTCCTGGCGGGCAACACGATCATCTTCAACGTGAAGGGCAACGAGCACCGGTCGGAAATCGTGTGCGCGTATCAGACAGGCGTGGTGTTCGTGAAATGGGTAGGCACGCACGCCGAGTACGACGAGCGGAACCGTAAGCGCTGAGGCTGAGGCACGCCATGGACATTCGAATCATCAAGACCGACGAGCAGTATCAGGAGGCGCTGGCGGAAGTCGCGCGCCTGGCTGAGAGGGATCCCGCGCTGGACTCGCCCGAGGGTGCGCGCCTCGAACTGCTGGCAAAGCTCGTTGAAGACTATGAGAAAAATCGCTTCACGTTCAGCAAGCCAGACCCCATCGACGCGATCGTCTTTCGCATGGAGGAGAAGGGGCTGCGGCAGAAAGATATCGCCGAGCTGCTGGGCCGGCGCAACAGGGCCTCGGAAGTGCTGGCTGGCAAGCGCCCGCTGACGCTCCCGATGATTCGGGCACTTTATGAGAAACTCGATATTCCGCCGGCGTTGCTCGTTCAGGAGCCGCGGAGCGAGTACTCGGCGTCGCCGGAGATAGAAGAAGCCGACGTGCCCATCGACTTGCTGGAACAGCGAGGCTGGATTGAAGCCGGCATCACCGCGAAACAACTGATTCACCGCTTGCTCGCGCCCGCGACCAGCCCGGTCCTCCTGAGACACACTCAGGTTTTCGGAAGTATCAACCGTGCGAACCACGTGCGCATCCAGCTGTGGCTGGCCCGCGTGCGCGAGATTGCCGATGCCCGTGATTACCTGCGGGGGCGCTACCGGAAAGAACACTTGAGCCTGGAGACTCTGCGCTACCTTTCGCGCCTGAGCTGGATGCCCGATGGTCCACGCCTCGCCGTGAACTTCCTGGCGGAGCGCGGCATTGCGCTGGTGATCGAGCCGCACCTGTCTCCCACACGCCTGGACGGCGCCGCGATGATCGGTAGAAGCGGCGCACCGGTCATCGGCCTCACTGTGCGTGAAGATCGGCTCGACAACTTCTGGTTCACGCTGATGCATGAACTGATGCATGAACTGGTGCATGCGTGGAAGCATCTGGACCAGGACACGCATCGAGCCATTGCGGACGAGAACATTGGGAAGCCTGGCAAAGACCAGAGCGACATCGAGCGCGCAGCGAATGATCTGGCGGCTGAAATCCTGATTTAGAAGGCCGCGTGGCGTCGCAGCCATGCTCATTTGAGCCCGTCCGTGCGTTCGATTCAGGAATTCGCTACGCAAATGCAGGTAAGTCCCGCCGTGGTGGCGGGGCGGATTCGCTACGAGCGCGGGAACTATGCCCGGTTCTCGAAGCTCGTGGGGTACCGAGCCGTCCGGGCGATGTTTCCGGAAGTGAAGTGGAATTGAGCCATGTTTGAGCCGATCTACTTTCCAATAGCACGTGCGAAGGCCGGGGAGATTGAGGCCATTGGCAGGTTGTCACCGCGAGCTCGCGATCTGGTGAGACCGATGATCGACTTTCCGCACCAGCGAACGAAGGACAAGCGCCCGCTGGCCGAGTACCTTGCTCAGAAGCTCGACGAGATTTCGTCGACATGGGGAACGGCAGATGAGGTCTACCTGGACTTCTCCCGCTATGAACCCGACACCGTGCTAGCCGACGGCCAGCACATGGTGGATTTCGTGTTTAGTTTAGCCCGGCAACTGCAACTGAAAGCAATACCGGTCGCTGCGCCGCTGTCGGTGCGAGGTCCAGGTACCGACTATTTCGAGGCGGTTGCGCGCGTAGCTCTCCGAGGTGAACGTGGTGCTGCATTACGCGTTCCTCATGAGGACTTCGCCACCAAGAAAACTCTCGATAGCGTATTGAAGGAATCCATGGCGCTATTGGACCTGTCCCCTTCCCAGGTCGACGTGTATCTCGTCTCGATGCAAATTCCTTATCGCGTATTCACGAAGGCGAACGAGATGAGACTGAGCTGGCTCACAGCGTGCGCATGGCGGCAATGACGGTACAAGAAGCCGGCTATCGGCGCGCGATATTCGCCGCTTCCGGAGTGCCTGACTCGTTGGTTCGCCACAAGAAGGGCGACATTTTGACAGTGGCACGCACGGAGTTGCGTGTCTGGCGGCGTATCGTTGCTGACGCTAGTTTCGGATTCTTGCAGTTCGGAGACTATGGCGTCGTCTACCCAGGACAAATTGAATCCGACGCGCCGATAATTCCGCCGAGTCGAGTTCGACTGTCACTGGAGGACGAATACAGGCTCTACAAAGGGTCTCGAGATGAAATACGTGCAGTCTCTCAATCCGTCGTGACTGATGGGCATCTGCACACGGCGCAGGGTTCGTGGGGCGCGAACGCCGTACGCGAATGCGCCCGGCTATGGAGATCCGGGTGGCGCAGCCCAATGGATCGCCAGAGACTTCAATATGCATATTGAAAACACCGTTGCCACTATTGCGCGATATCTTGGCCTATACCAGCCAGCGACTGCGGTGAGTCGTCGCAGTCTTTGGCTGCAAGAGTCACTCAGATTGAGCGAAGATTCTTGATCGGAGATCGCTAGCAAACGCTCAGCACGCGGATTTTGACGACCCGCTCAAGCGCCGCGGCACCGTACGAATGCAGCGAAGAGCTCGATGCTGTGCGCGCTCGCGAAGTGCGGCGAGAGGTGGCTTAAGAAAGGATCTGCATGGCCGCCGGTGGCGAGCGGCGCGGCCTGCGCGAGATAGTTGCCTTTGCCCGGGATCACATGGCGCACACCGCCGCGCGGGTCGTCCATGTCGCCGGTGTAGCGCGGGATCACATGCACCTGGAGATGCGGCACCGTTTGCCCGGCAGCGGCGCCGGCGTTGAAGCCCACGTTGTAGCCGGCGGGGGCGAATTCTTTGTCGAGCGCGCGCTTTACTTCTTCCACCAGCGCTATCACCGCGAGTTGTTCTGCCGGCGTGGCGTCGAACCAGGTGGGGGTTTCGCGTTGGGTGATGACGAGGGTGTGGCCGGGGCTCACGGGGTAGTTGTTGCGGATGGCGAAGGCGAGGTCGTTGTGGGCGCGCCAGTGGGCGGGGGCTATGGCGGTGAAGACGCTCATTGGAAGGCGGTCGCTGCTTCAGTCATTGCACGGTCGGCCAATGTAGCCCGGATGCAGTGATACGGAATCCGGAATCGTCTTCACGCGCCGGGGTACATAGAGCCCGGATTCGCTGCGCTCATCCGGGCTACTTCATGCATGTGACAGCGGCATGTCTACGCAGGAATGCCGCGTAGTCACGCTCTTCCAGTTCACCGCCGGCCAGGCGAATCATCGTCTGCGCGGCGTCTTCTTCACTTGAGTTGAAGCGGTAACCGTTGAGCTCGAGGAAAAGCACCGCCGCCACGAAGGCCGTGCGCTTATTGCCATCGACGAACGGGTGGTTGCGCACGATGCCGAATGCATATGCCGCCGCGAGGTCAGTAGCGGCTGATGATGTCTTCGGCCGTTCGCATCTTGTGCTCGAAAGTCGGGTCGTACGGGGTGGGCCGGTAAGTGACGTCCGGCGCTTCGACCAGGAACAGCGCTTCGCCGTCCTTTGCCTGCAGCCGGTTCAACACTTCCTTGGGCAGAACTACGCCCAGCGAATTGCCGATTTTGCGGACCTTAAGCTCGACCATCGGGGTTTCCACGCCTTGCCACACACGTAATAACGGCTTCCCGCCCGGCGTGCAACAGGGGGCCGGTGGCCACGGTGCGTCAGCTGGCATTACTCAGGGGCCTGAAAGAGGCGTGGGGCGCCTGGCGCATGCTCAGACCGCATTTGGGGACGGATTCAATTTTCGCGTGGGCATACGCGAAAAGCTGGCGCGGCCGTGCCAATGCTGAGGCCAGCAGCGATTCGTCCACGCTGACAATTCGAGCGCGACGCGAGCCCTCCTGCCGCGTCTTCGCCGCGCCGTTCAGGCGAGGTCTGAATCGCAGCGCGCAAATGGGTAACACTTCACAAAAGCCCGCATTGGGCATAGAGCTTTACTGTGAAGTGGCAGCCGGTGGTGCTGGGGCTTTCCATTGCACGGCGCCGTACTTTAGCAATAACCATCACATACGAAGGGAATCGATATGCGCATGATGATTGTGTTGATGCTTACTCTCTTGTCGCAGCCTGTTTTCGCCGCGATCGTCGGCACGAGCGTTCAGGTGATCGCCGCGGCCGGCGGCCCGGACGAACTGTCGGGCGCCAGCGACTTCGACCAGGCATTCGATGCGAGCAGCGCGTCTGCGGCTGCGATTTCGCCCCATGCGGGCGGCAGTGCGGATGGCTCCGCCAATTTCGGCGTCATCAAGGTGATGGCACAGGCCAACAGCCAGTCCGGCGGGTACGTCGGCACCGGCAACGCGACGGGCAGCTGGACCGACATCGTCACCTTGAGCTCTGGCAGCTTCAATGGTCAGCAGACCCGGTTCACGGCGAGCGTGACTTTGCAGGGTTTCATCTGACCTGTCGGCACGGGCCGGGGCACAGTCCAGATGAATTTCGATGTAGGCAATGCCGGGACCTCCGTGAACGGAGCCCGGGACACGAACACGCCCGCTAATGCCACGGGCTTTCCTGGTACCGGTTTGAATGTGCAGCCGGGCGGCACGCTTTTCTACTCGAACATTCATAACGTCACGCGCACCATCACGCTCGGCGACTCGTTCGTGCTGTCGGAGTCGCTTTCGGTCGGCGCGTCGAGCAAACCCGCCTGTCAGGCTTCATCGAGCGCGGCCTGCCTGAATGACGACAGCGGTTCGGTGGATGTCGATTTCGGAAATTCGTCGTACTGGAACGGCATCACGTCTATCGCCGTGCGTGACCCGGGCACGGGTCTTTTCGAAACCAAGGATCTGTCGCTTTTTTCACTGAGCGCGAATTCAGGCACGGACTATTTTCAGTCCTTCGTGCCGGCGCCAGTGCCGCTTCCCGCTGCGCTGTGGCTGTTTGCACCGGCGCTCGGCGTGATCGCCCGGCGGTGGCGCCGGACGGTGTGAGCGTTGGGCAGGGCATGGTCCATGTGTCGCCGGGCGGCGGCATCCGGGTTGCCGGATGCCGTGCCGGGCGGCAGGATCAGATCTCGACGGTGGCGATGAAGTCGGTGACGTGATCGGCGAGGCGTTTCTTGAGCGCCGCGCGCACGCTGGTGAGAACGCCAACGTCTACGATCGCCTGGCCTGCGTTCTGCTGCAGACGGACTTTCTTTTTCTTCAGCTTGAAGAACAGCACCTGGGTGATCTTCGCGCTGGTTTCGAGGCTGAACGCCATCAGGTGCATCACGAGGCCGCCGTTCGGGAGTTGGTCTGCGAGGCCGATCTGGAAGTGCGTTGATTTCGAATCGCGGTGTTCGCGATCGAAGATGGTGATCCACGGGCTGTCGCGGTGCATGCTCTGCATCGCGTCCAGGGTGGACAGCAACACGGCGAGCGCGGCGGGCGATGGCCCGAGCAGCACGGCGGCGACGTTGCGCACTGCCTGATGCGTTTCCAGGCCATCGATCTCGCCGGTGTATTCGCGGAAGCCGGATTGCTGGACAGACCATCCCAGTTGCGTCAGCGCGCCGAAGTAGGCGTCGAACCACGGCATGATGTTCGTGCGGTCCGGCACTTTGCGGTTCGCGGCGAGTTGGGCGAGCAGGGTGGCGTTGCAGAGATCTTCGCGCTTCTGCGCGGGCACGCCGGCCGTGAAAGACAGCACGCCGGAGCCCACCACCGCCGCCTGTGTCGTCGCCTCGTCAAAGCTTGGCAGCGTGATGTCGCGGCGTTTCGGTCCTTTCGGCGCTGCGGGCAGGCGCGCCGTGGTCACGAACGTGCGCGCGCTGGCTTTGGTGACTTTTGTCGGGCGTGCCGCGGTTGTCGCCTTCTGCGCAGGGGCGCGGGCAGCGGTTTTCTTTACTGACAATTTTTTCGCAAGCGCCTTCTTTGCGACCTTCTTCTTCGCCGCCGTCTTGCGCGGCATCAGCTTCTTCTTCGTGGCCATCGCCGTTCTCCTTGAGCTTGGGCCGGCGGCACGCCGGCGGCGTTCACGCGGGTGGCTCGTCAAGCCCGGCCAGCACGGTTTCGAGGCTGGTGACGATCTTCGCGAGCCGCGCGGGTGGTTTCGCAGGCCCGCGCAGCACGCTGATCATGAAATCCAGATGCTCGCGAATCGAAGACACCTGGCGTGGGCTCGCGCCGCGCGCAATGGCGTCGCGATAGGCGCGCTGCGTGTCCAGCGTGAGGGCGGCGAGCGCCTTGCCGTCTGCCGACAGGGCGGGAGCGTGGGCGAGCAGGCGCAGGCAGCAGAAGTCACCCGGCGTCAACGCTTCCCAGAAATCCGGATCTTCATCCTGGTCGACGCGCGCCGCCGCGAGCAGTTGTGCGCCGGTGGTGGCGAGGCCGACGCTGCGCTCGGTAACCGCTTTGCGCTGGCGGATGCCGAGCAGCAGCGTGGCGGTGGCCCAGTTCGTGTAAGAGTAGCTCGGCGAGGAATCGCCGAGCGTGCGCGCCCGCTCGAGTGCTGCATGATGATGCGCGGCCATCTGGGCGAGCGCATCGATGCACTCGCGGTTGTTGCCCAGCAGGGCGTGGATCGCGGCGAGGCGCTTGTTGGCAGCCCCCAGCAGGTGCAGGCGCTCGGTGGTGTCGCCAAGCATGCGCAGGTGTTCGAGTTCGGCAATGCAGTCGCTGATTTCTTTGATCAGCGGGCGGGCGCGGGCCGTCGGATCTTTCGCGCGCGACGCCGGCAGCGCCTTGAAGCGCGCGGTGGCGAGGCGCACGCGGTAGTTCGCGCGCTGCTCGATGACGGCGATCGACGCACTGCCCTCCTCGGCGCACAGCGCGAGATTCAGCGCCGCGATACCTTCTTCCCAACAGCGTGCTTCGCCGTAGTTGAAGCCGAGCGCCGCGGCGACATCACCGCGAGTGCGCCAGTCGGCATTCGCTGGCGAAACGCGCGCGAGGATGCCTTCGATCTGCTGTTTCGGATCGCGGTCGTCGCCACCGGCCTTGAGCCCGCTCGCGCAATTTTCCAGGGCCACTACCAACTCCGCCGGGGTTGCGAACGGTGGTGGCGTGGCGCGGGTCATCTGGCGGCCGCGTACGAGCACGAAGTTCGGATCGCCGTAGCACTGGTAAGCACCCCAGGTGTTGACCGACGGATGCTGCCGCCAGGTCTCTTCGCGCGCGAGCCGCACGGCTTCGCCGAAGTAGTAGCCGGCGAGCATGCGGGCGTAGAAGACATCCGCGAAGGTGCTGGCGGCGGCATCGTCCACTGCCCAGCCGGCGACGATCACCGCGCGCGCGCCCATGTTGATGAAGGCCACGCCGAGGTTCGCCGCCAGGCCCGGGCGGTCGAGCGCCGGCGCCGCGAGCGTGCGGCCGAGATGACAGCAGTTCACGAACACGAGTTCGGGCACCCAGCGCAGCTGCTGCACATCGCCCGGCGTCAGGAAGTCACTTGGGCCGATGACCATGCCGGACACCGGTGGCGCGCCGGGCGCCGCGGACGGCGCGTTGTGCACGCCGTGGCCTGCGAGATGCAGGATCCGCCACGGCCGCCGGTGCAGCTTGTAGAGAATGCTGTCCTTCTGCTCGTCGATCGAGTCGAGCACTTCGAAGCCGAGCGCGCCGAGGGCCGTGGCCACTTTCTGGGCCTCCTGCCGCGCGCCGGGCAAATCGGCGTAGAACTCGTGATTGCCGAGCGCCGGATTGCCCACGACCAGCGCCGTCGGCGCATCACCGTGCGCGGGCTGCTCGCGGAACTGTCGCGCTTTCAACTGGCGCAGCATGCCGGCCTGCACCGCGGGCGGCCGCGCGTGCGGGCCCCAGCGGTTGTCGAGCAGCTCCCACGGGAAGCGCGCGGAACGGGAGTCCAGTTGCAACACGATGTGCTGCTGCTTCTGCGCCATCTCGCGCAGGCGCAGCGGCAGCAGCATCTCGAACAGCGTGCGCGCCGCTTCGAGATTCGTGCTCGGGGAGTTCGACGCCTGCTCGATGAACCGCTCGGCGAGCACGAGCTGGCCGGTCGACATCGTTTCTTCGGCGCGCGCGCGATCGGTCGCGAAGATGAAGCGCAAGGCATTTGTCGTCGACTGCTCTTCAATGATTTCGAGGCGCTGCCACCATTCCGGCGCGTCGTCGAAGCGGATGCGGCGCCGGGGCGCGCGGCCGGCCCGCAGTACACCATCCCAGCGCACGGCGGCGGCGAGCGGGCCGTCGCTGAGCGCATCGCGCAGCGCGTCACAGGCGGTGATGGCGATGTCCTGATAGAGCTCGATGAACTCGATGCGGTCGATCACCACCCGGTCGATCTCGGCGGTGACGAGCCGCTCGTTCGCTGCCATCGCGCCGCGCAGCATCGATTCGATGGAGTCGCGGATCGACAGGCCTGCCGCGCCAGATCCGACGAACAGGCAGGACACCGCCGCCGAGCGCACCGCGCCGGCCGCGCCGAAGCGCGCGTCCGGCCACTGCGCCACCTGCAGCGCAAATTCGAGCAGCGCCTGGGTGGCGCCCGTTTCGAGCAGGCTCGGCGACAGTTCACCAACCTGGCCGAGGCCGATCACCACCGCGCCTTTCGGCCGCGCGCCGGCGGACTCATTGAAAAAGGCCGCGTGGCTGCCGAGACGGCCAGGGTAGATGCCGAGTTCGAGGCGCGTGCTGAGCGCGCCTTTGAGCTGGCGGTCGAGCACGCGCTCAGCGCTGACGATGGTGTCGCCGAGATAATGACCGACCACCACCGCATGCCGTGCGTAGCTGAGATCGCCGTGGCGCACAGTGACGCCGATGGTCCGCACCGGCAGCGCTTCGACCTCGATGGCGTCGACGCTCACACCGCCGAAGCCGAGGTGCTCGGCATCGCGCGTGCCGGGCACGTAGTCGATCACCGCCGTGCGCGGCATCGGGAACAGCGCGCCGGCCGTGCGCGCGTCGCGCTTGGTGGCCGGCGGCGTCATCGGCAGCTTGTTCGTGGCGCCCGTCATCAGCAGATCGAGATAGCCCACGAAGGCCCGCGTCTGCGTGCAGAGGTTGTCGTGCGCGGTGTTCTCGACGTACCAGGTGGGCACGTTGTCGAGCTTGCCGGAGGCCCAGGTCACGGTGCCGTCGCCTTCGGCCGTGCCCATGAACTGTAGCTTGCGCTTGGGCGGTAGCAGCGGCGGGTCGACGGTCACCACCTGGTAGCCTGTGACCGTCGCGGGCTGGCAGCCGGCGACATAGCGCATCAGGGCCGGGTCGGCCGGCTGCGCTTTCAACAGCGTCCAGGTGTCGCGCGCCACGCGCAGCGGCGCCGCTTCCGCGAGCGGCCAGCTCGCCGCGAGGCTCTGCTTCAGGTCCTTCCAGAGTGTCGGATCTGCGTAGTCTGCGTCGGTGTCGGCGAACGGCAGCAGTTCGAGCACACCCGGATAGCGCCGCACAATGTCGATGATGTCGTTCATGTCGTGCGCGAAGTCGAGCAGCGCGAGTTTGCCCTGCGTCGGATTGAAGCCGACGAGCCAGCGCATCGCCTCCAGCGAGCCGCGGTTCGGCGTGCCCAGCATCAGGAAGCGGCTGTTCGGCAGCTGTTTGATTCGCTGCCAGACCGCCGTGCCGGGCGGCTGCGCGCTCATCGAACGCGCCACCAGCCCGCCCATCGAATGCGCGATGAGGTGCACGGGCTGCTGTTCGGCTTCGGCGCGCGGCAGCCACGCCTCGAGCTTCGCCGCGAGCTGGCGGCCGTTCTCCTGCACGGAATGGCGCCAGTCGTAGGCGAACACTTCGACGCGATGCGTGCGCGTCAGGAATTCGATCAGCGGGCCGTAGAAGTCGTCGATGACGGCCAGCGGTTCAACGCCGTTCGCGCCCCAGCCGAGTCTGGCGAGCCCGCCCTTAAGCAGCGATAAATAATTGAGCCAGACGTGTTCCTGGTTGATCTCCAGATGGCTGCCCATCATGCCCGGGATCATCACCGCGAGCGGGCGGCGCTCGGTGCCGGCGCGGCTGCGCGCGACGAGGCTGCGCCACTTCGGTTCTTGTTTCGGCGCGAGCGCGATCGGCGTGAAGCCGGCCTGATCGCCATCGGCGCGTGTGAGGCCAGCGAGCAGCCAGCGCACAGTGCGCGGGTTACTGAAGTAGTGGAAATGATCGACGTCCGGGCCCTGGTCGCGCCCGTAGCGCGCGACACCGGCTTTGCGCGTGAGACCGCCCGTCATCGACGTGGTGTTGACGACGAGATCGTGCTCGGCGCCATAGAACCAGTCCGTCATCAGCAGCTTGAAACGCCGCCACAGCGAGTCGCCTTCGATGTCGCCCGCGATCGCGGTCAGATCGGCGTCGGTCACCAGGGCGGGATGATTCAGCAGCCGCGTGAGCGCCGAGCCCGGCATCATCGCTTCGAGCCCCGGCAGGGTGCGGGGATCGGTGCGTTCCTTGACGACAGCGAACAGGAAATCCATGCCGTCGCCGAGCAGCGGCACCGGCAGCAGCCGGCTGCTCAAGTCGTTCAGCACTGACAGCCAGCGATCGAGCCGGCCGGAAGCGAGCGTGGTGCCGCGCGCCGGCGCCGCGACGCGCACGAAGCGCTGGATGTTGAGGCGCTGCGCGAGCAGGGTTTTGAGATGCTTGAGGTCCTGCGCGTAGGCGGCAAGCCGGTCGGCCTCGTCCTCGGACGCCAGCGGGACCAGGCCGAGTTGCGGCGCGAGGGTACGATCGCCGCCGAAGAGTTTGCGCAGCGTGGCGGCGTCGAGCAGCGTCGCCGCGTCGGCTGCCGCGCCGAGGCACAGCAGTTCACCGACCAGCCCGCCGCGCGAATGCGTAACGAGATGAATCGGCGTGTTCGCCGGCAGCCTGGCTGCGAGCGCGGCGGCGTTGGCGATGGGGCTCGCGGTCAGCGTGCGATGTTCGTAGGCGAAAACGCGCGGGCCGTAGAGCGCCTTCAATGATAGGCGCAGCCTGGCGCCTTCGGCGTTGCCGGCCGCCCACAGTTCGCCGAAACCGCCGCGCAGGCTCGAGAAGGTGCCATGGATGAAGATGAGGATCGGCGCCGTGCCGGCGGGCACGTTCGCGACGGGTTCGAGCTCCGCTGCCAGCTTGTCCAAGGAGCAGTGGTAGAGCCCCTCGCCCGGCACGCCGCTGCTCGCGAAGGTCCGCTGTTCGAGTGTGCTGCAAAGCTTTTTCGCGCTGCGCGCGGTGATGTCATAGCCAAAGCATTCGAGGGTCTTGATCGCGGCGCTGACGACGCCCCGCTCCTCGCGCACCGCCGCACCGGCCGGCACCTGCAGGCTGTCGATGTCCCAGATCTCGCCGCCGTCGCGTGCGATGGCGGCGCGGCCGTGATCGCGCAGCAGGTCGTCGACCCGCGTCCACAACACAAAGCCGTTCTCGAGTTCGACCCGCACGATGTCGTCCGACCGCACCGGCACTTCATCAGGCGCGCCGCCGCGCGCCGCGCCGGGCGCGAGGACATGGCGCTTCAGATCCGGATGCGCCGCCTGCAGGTTCGCGAGCCACGGATGATCGGGGGTCGCCTGCGGCGCGCCGCGCAGCCTGTATTCACGCCTGCTCATGCGAAAGTCCTTGGTCCATGTGGCGCGGTGCGATCGGGACGTGTGCGCTGCGTGCCTGCCTCATGCTGCAGATTTTGCTGATGAACTTCACGCCAGCACCCGACGCTTGCGCACGCTGGCACTGCCGACGAGCTGCGGGCTCTGCGGGAAGCTCGCCGACGGCAGGGCTTCGCTGATGCGCCGGTGCCATTCCACATAGCTGGCATCGGCCGGCAGGGTGTGCAGGGTCTTCAGCGCGTAATAGGTGAACGCCCCGTTCGCGCGGCCGCGGAAGCTCGCGTCGTAGCTGTAGTTGTTCGGCCCTTCACGGCAGCCGGACAACAGCAGATCGCCCGGCCGGCTCGCGACCACGCCGCGAAATGCCGAGCCGGACGCGGGCGCCACCACCGTGCGCACGGGGCCACCGCTGCGCGCGCGCGGCAGGGCGTTGGCCGGCAGCCAGTTGCCCATCGGCATGAAGCGCGGACGTGGGCCGTCGGCATCGACATCCGCCGGGGCGGCGCGGGTGACCGTGCCCGAATGGCAGCTGTCGCTGATCAGCACCAGGCGGGCGTCGGTGGCCAGCGTGTTGAACAGCATGCGGATGTCGTCGTCGGTGACGGCGCCCTTCGTTTTCAGGTCATAAGGACACAGCGCTTCATCGAGCCCGTCGGCTTCGTCGTCGTTGGTGTCGGGTTGATAGGTGCCGTGGCCGGAGAAGGTGATGACGGACAGGTCACCGCGCTGCGTGCTTTTGATGATCCGGCGGAAGGCCGCGAGCAGTCCCGCCTTCGTGGCCTTCGCGTCGAGCAGCGTGCGGGTGGCGTAGCCGCGCTTCGTCAGCACCGCGGCCCAGTCGATCGCGTCGTTGACACAGCCGTTCAGGTCCATGCCGGTCCCGGGATAATTGTTGATCCCGATGCACAACGCGTGTTTCACCATGATCCCTCCCTGGGCGCGATGTTGGCTGTCGTCGGTCATCACGGGCGGCCGACGTGTCATTGGTTATAGCAGTTTCGTTGCGCGCTTTGCGACATAATCCGTCGCAACCCATTGCCGGATGGCACAGCGATCATGATTGCCCTTACGCTGCAGCGCGAACTGACGTTGCGGTCACCGCCCGCGCCGGGCCGCGCCCGCCATGTCAGCGCGGCCAGTGGCCTCGTGCGGGTAGGCACACATCTGTACGTGGTCGCGGATGACGAAAATCATCTTGGCGTGTTTGCAGTCGACGGCCATGCCGGCGGCGATCTGCTGCGACTCGTCGACGGCTCACTGCCGGACGCGCCGCGCGAACGCAAGAAACACAAGCCGGACTTTGAAGCGCTGATCCTGCTGCCCGCATTCGACGGCTGCCCGTTCGGCGCGCTGTTTGCGCTGGGTTCGGGCTCGAAGAAGCGCCGGCACAAAGGCGTGCTGGTGCCCTTCGATGCGCTGCTGCTGCCACTCGGCACCCCGCGCGTCATCGATTTGAGTCCCTTGCATGAAACCCTCGCCCGGGAACTGGACGACCTCAACATCGAAGGCGCCGCCGTGACGGAGCACCGTCTGGTGCTGCTGCAGCGAGGCAACGACGGCGTGGCGGGAAACGCCTGCATCGATTACGCGCTGGGCGATTTTCTGCAGGCGCTCGCGCGCAACCCCGAGATGGCGCCGCTCGCGCCGCAGGCGATACATCACGTCGAGCTCGGCACCCGCGCCGGCGTCACGCTTGGCTTTACAGACGCCACCGCGCTGCCGGACGGCCGCCTGCTGTTCAGCGCCGTCGCCGAACGCACGGACAACAGTTATCTCGACGGAGAATGCGTGGGTGCGGTGGTCGGTATGCTCGATCGCAACGGCCAGGTGCTGCGCCTCGAAGACGTGACGCCGGGCTACAAACTCGAAGGCATCACGGCGGACACCACACCGGACGGCGTGCGCTTCCTGGCCGTCACCGATGCGGATGACGCCGCCGTGCCGGCGCGCCTGGTGACGGGTCTGCTGCCCGGCAACTGAGTCGTTGCTGCTGTCGCTGCGCCGTTGGGTTGGGTGAGGCGCCATTTTTGCGTCAGCCTAACGGTGCTCAACCTACGGCACGGCGCGCGCCACCCGGGCTACGTGCCTCCCGTAGCCCGGGTGCAACTTCGTTGCACCCGGGATCGATGACAGCACGCCGCCGAGCCCCGTCAGCGTGGCGGCGATCGTCGGGTGTGCTGGGCTTCCTTCGTCAGCAGCCTACCGCGCTGCCCGATCGTGCGGCGCGCTGAGCCAGCGTTCGTAGAACATCGGCACGCGGGGAATGATGCCGCCGGGATTGCTGTGGGGTATCGAGTAATAACCGCGGATGAAATGCGGCAAGTTCACGAGGCCGGCGACGCCGGGTTGCTGGTAGAGCTCGCGCAGGTAGTGCGTGAGATTCGGGTAGCTCGCGATCGTGCGCTGGCTGCACCGGAATAACGAGTAATACACCAGGTCGAAGCGCAGCAGGCTCGGCAACAGCCGCCAGTCGGCTTCGGTGATCTGCGCACCGGCGAGATACCGTTCACGGCCGAGATGCTCATCAAGCCAGTCGAGGGTGGCGAACAGGAGATCGACGGCTTCCTCATACGCGGCCTGGTCGCGCGCAAAGCCCACGCGATACACGCCGTTGTTGATGCCGTCGTACACGCGCTGGTTGACGGCGTCGATGGCCGGGCGCAATGCCTCGGGGTAGTAATCCTCATGCCGATCGGTGAACGCGTCGAAGGCGCTGTTCAGCATGCGGATGATTTCGGAAGACTCGTTGTTGACGATGGTGCGTGTCTGCCGGTCCCACAGCACTGGCACGGACACATTGCCGCTGTAATCGGGTCTGGCGACAGCGTAGACACGATGCAGATGTGTAAAGCCTTCGCTGTCCGGCGCGCAGCCGCCCGGAAACTCGCCGAACTGCCAGCCGTGGCGGCGGTCGTTCGGGATCGCGACCGTCATCGAGATCACGTCCTCGAGGTCTTTGAGCCGGCGGTACAGCATCGTGCGCCACGCCCAGGGGCAATGGTAGGCGACATATAAATGGTAGCGGCCGCGTGCGGCCGGGAAGCCCGAACTGCCGTCAGCGGTGACCACATCGCGGAACTTGCTCGGATCGCGCACATAGCGCCCGGCTTCGAGCGGTATCATGGTCGCGTCCGCGTTCCAGACGCCGTTGATCAGTAATCCCATCGTGAGGCGCTCCCGGGGTGGTGCCGCGTGAGCCGCGGCCCGCTCACTATACTGAAAAGGCGGACCGCCTCGCATCGAAACGCCGGGCTGGCCCGTATCGTGGCCAGTGACACCGCGGCAGCTCCGCCGCACCCGATTGCACCGAGGACTTCGCCGCCGGATGAACAAGCGCTTTCTCGACGACGAAGTCCGCTGGGCGCAATGGATGGCGCGCGCGCAGGGCGGCGATCAGGCGATCTATGGCGCGCTGCTCGGCGAGCTCGGCGCCGCCATCGACACCTACATCCGCGTACGCTTCGGGCCGATCGACGCGCTCGAAGACTGCGTGCAGGAATGCCTGATCGCCGTGCATGCGGCGCGGCACACCTATGACCCACGCCGCCTGTTCCGGCCATGGCTGTTCACCGTCGTGCGCCATCGCACGATTGACCTGCTGCGCCAGCGGCGCACCTGGCTGTCGATGCTGGACGCGTACCGCGCAGAGGCGGCCACCGACGACCCGCCCGACCGCCTGCTGCGCCAGATCGACGGTGTACGCATCCTTGAACAACTGTCGCCCGATCATCGCGAGATGATCGCCCTGTCGAAATATGGCGGTTACACCACGGCGGAGGCCGCGACCTATCTCGGGATCACGGAGAGCGCAGCGAAAGCCCGCCTGCTGCGTGCACTCGCCGCGATCCGCACCCTGCTGGAAGCTGAAGGACTGCCCGCATGAACGACACCCGCGACAAATTGATTGCAGCCCTCGCCGCGGACGCGCAGCCGGTGCAACGCCCTGGCCGCACGGGCGGCATGGCGCTCGCGTGGTTGGCGGCCGCCGCGTGCATGGCGCTGGCTGGGCTGCTGCTGAACGCGCCGGCGACGGTGTTCCGTGGCCCGCTGCTGCTGACTTCCGCGCAGTTCCTGCTCGAATCCGTGTTGGGCGCGACGGCCATACTCACCCTGGGCCTGGCGGCGTTTCGCAGCGGCATTCCAACCCCGCCATCGCAGCGCGCGATCTGGCTGCCGCTGTTGCCGCTCATGCTGTGGATTGCCTTGCACGTCATTGAACTGTGGCATCCGACCTTCGAAGCCTCGATGGTCGGCAAGCGCACGAACTGCTGGCTCGAAGTGCTGGCGGTCGGCCTGCCGGGGCTGGTGCTAGGCTGTTACGCGATGCGCCGGCTGTGGCCGCTGCGCGGGCGGCGCACGGGCGCGTGGCTGGGGCTCGCGAGTGGCGCGATCCCGGCGCTCGCGATGCAGTTCATTTGCATTCACGAGCCGCAGCACATCCTCACGTTTCATCTCGCGCCGATCGCGGTGCTCGGCATCGTGGGCGCCTTGGTCGGTGCCAGGCTGCTGCGGCGTCCTTAGCGGGCGGGTGAAAAGCCTGGCGAGGTCATCGTCTGCAAGGCGAGCACCGCTTCCGCATGGGTGCGCGGCAGACCGCGGCCGCCATCCTTTTTCTTCAGCCAGTCCGGCCGCACCCTGCATCGTTCGCGGCTGGACACCCGTATAGGGCGTGGTGGCGTCAGCCGCGCAGGGTCGCGCGGCAACGCCGGTATCCAATCCCAAAACCGGAGAGAGAAATCCCATGCGTCTAACCATACCTGCCTTCGCCGCGATGGCGGCCCTGCTGCCAGTGACGTCCCAGGCCGCACTTGTGAATCTCAAGATCAAAGTCGAAAACCTCGCCCCGACCAATAGCGTCGCGTTCGCGCCGCTGCGCGTGGGCCTGCACAACGGCACGTACGATGCGTTCAATCTCGGCGACATCGCGGGCGCGCCGATCATCTCGGTGGCCGAAGGCGGTAGCGGCGCGGACTGGTTTCCAGCCTTCGCGGCGGCCGATCCGACGGCCGTGCTCGGCACAGTACTGCCAAATCCCGCCGGTCCGCTGCTGCCTGGGGCGAGCGGCACGGCGAGTTTCACCGTCGACACCGACGTCAATCCGTTCTTCACGTTTGCCGCGATGGTCGTACCGAGCAATGACTTCTTCATCGGCAATGACTTGCCGACTGAGTATCGACTGTTCGACATGAACGGCAATCTGCAGATCTCAAGCATCACGCAGCTCGCGAGCGAGGTATGGGATGCGGGCTCGGAAGTGTTCGATCCGGCTGCGTCGGCGTTCCTCGTCATCGGCAACAACGATCTGCGCGTCGATCAGAACTCGGTGGTGGCGTTCAACTTTGCGGAACTCGCCGCGTTCAATGGTCTCACGACCGGCGCGGGCTATCTGTTTAACAGCCAGTTGAGCGCGGACAGCGCGATCTACCGCATCTCGTTCGAGACCTCACCGGTGCCGGTCCCAGCGGCGCTGCCCTTGTTGCTCGGCGGGCTGGGTGCGCTCAGCTCGCTGGTGCGGCGCCGCGCCTGACGCCCGGGCCGGTGCTTCACGCCTGCGTGGAGTGCTGGCGGCGCCGCGTATGGCTCACGGCCTGCGGCGCGTCGGCGGTTCGCCGCCTTCGCGTCGTAGAGCGCGCGATCGGCGAGGCGCATGGCCTCGTCGATCGCTTTATGCGCCGTGACCTGGCAGAGGCCGAGGCTCGCATTGATCACGACTTCGGGCTTTACCGCAATGTTCGTGCAGGCCGCCCGCAGCGCATCGGCGACCACCGGCAGCTGCGCAGCCGGCACGTTCAGGCACAGCGCAAATTCGTCGCCGCCAACGCGGCCCACGACGCCATACGGGCCGGCGGCGTGCTGCAGCCGGTGCGCGACGCGCACCAGCGCGAGATCGCCGATGCCGTGGCCGTGTGCGTCATTGATCTGCTTGAAGCGATCGAGATCGATCATGCCGATCAGGGTCTGCTCGAAGTCACCGGGCATCCCCAGCAACTGCGCCGCCCGCTCAAAGTAGTGGCGGCGGTTCGCAATGCCGGTCAGCGCATCAGTGGACGCCAGCGTGTGCAGTTCTTCAAAGGCGGCGGCGAGCCCATGCAGCAGCCGCACGTTCACGACACTGACGACCGGCGCCACCAGTAGCGGAATCAACAGGGCAATGCCGAGCTCGAAGGCCTCGAATCTGTCGTCGACCGGCCGGGCTTTTAAGCTCAGCGCGGTGGCGCCCAGCGACAGCGCGACGGACACGGCGGTGATCGCGACGACGACCGTGGCGGTGCCATAAGTCCGCGACAGCCTCAGCAGGTGGATCTGGGTCGGCGTGAGCTTGTTCAGGAAGGGCATACAGCGCTAGTGACCTCAAGCTCAATGGCTTTGAGCGCGCAGAGCCGCCAAGGCAGATCTGCCGCGGGCTGTGCGCCGGCGAAGACCCGGCTCGCGCTATGGACTTACGTCGCCAACAGCGAAACGGAAGCCCGCGCGGTGCAGGGTGGAAAACGACGAAGAAGATGGCCACCGAGAACACTGAGAACACGGAAGAAAGGAATGAGAAGAAATGGATTGGGGGGAGATTCAGGTACTTGACGGTGGCAGCCGCAGGACCCTGAATTCACCAATTCTCTTGTCACTCTTTTCTCGGTGTTCTCGGTGGCTAATCGCAGCGTGACCGCCGGCACGATGGCCGATGCTGGCACGCCAATCGGCGCCCGTGCCGCGAGATCTGAAACGAACGATCCGGTCCGGCGTCGGAGGTTGGGCTGCCTGCGTCAGCCCAATCTGAATTGCCGGATCGTCTCTGTTTCAGTCCGGGTGTAGGGCAGCGAAACCCGGGATCGACCGCTCACTTCTCGATGATCCACTGGATCACATACTTCGCGATGAAGCCGACCATGCCGAACGACAGGCCGAGGAACAGCACGAAGGTGCCGAACTTGCCGGCCTTCGATTCCCATGCGAGCTGGCCGATGATGAACAACATGTAGAGCATGAACGCGCCGAGGCCGAAGGTGAGGCCGAAGCCGGCGATCTGTTCCTCGGTGAAGCCGAAGATAGTGCCGGGCGTCACGGCGATAGGGGTTCGCGCGGCGGCAACGCAGACGCCTCCACGAGGTCGCGATACGCGTGCCAGCTCGCATGGCCGAGCAGCGGCACGATGACGATGAGACCGAGCAGCAGCGGTGCGAGCCCGAGCACCGTCAGCCCCATGATGAGCGCGGCCCACAGGGCGAGCGGCGCAGGGTTCGCGAGCACCGCGCGCCAGCTCGTGAGCACGGCGTCGAGCACGCCGATGCGGCGATCGAGCAGCAGCGGCAGCGTGATCACGCTGGACGCGAACACGGGGGCCGCGAGCACGCCACCGAGCGCGAGCCAGGCTTCGAACAGAAAGCTCTCGCGCGCGAGCACCACGTACATCAGGAAATCGCGTGGGCTGCTGACAGGCGCCGGCGCGAACAGGGTGATCAGCGACGCGGAGGTCATCACCCAACCCGTCCCTGCGAGCGCGAGCAACAGCCCGAAGCGCACGAGACGCCAGTCGTGATGCGGCCGGCCACGCCAGCTGAGCCAGGTCCGCCACACGAGGCCGAAACCGACCGGCTCACCGCGTTCGAGCGCGCGACTCACCGCGTACAGGCCGACCGCAAGCACGGGCGCTACCAGCAGGAAACCGGAAAACGCGCCGGCGAGCAGCCAGAAGCGGTTCCCGGCGAGCAGCAACAACACCGCGCCGAACGCGGCGAGCACCACGCCGTGCGCAGCACCAATTAGGGTGCTGCGCCTGAAGTCATGCCACGCCGCGCGCAGCCAGTGCAGGGGTTGCAGCGCGTCGAGTTCGCGCACGAGCGGGGATGGCGTCGACATGGGCCGAGTCTAGGTGCGAGCCGCTGACATGAACAGCGCAGCGCGGCGTGCGCTTGCGCGTCGTCAATTCGGCACGTAGCGACGCGCCGGAAAAGCTGGTGACGAACGGGCGAGAGGGCCGTCGAGCAGCGAA
>Ga0163144_10007960_pt1 | contig 23050 bp, 30 predicted proteins | sample OliLak19BULKMAT1_FD_123175 | JGI IMG/M metagenome (GOLD analysis project Ga0163144, IMG submission 123175) | Freshwater microbial mat bacterial communities from Lake Vanda, McMurdo Dry Valleys, Antarctica - Oligotrophic Lake LV.19.BULKMAT1 | ecosystem: Environmental > Aquatic > Freshwater >...
ATTTTAAAATTATTTTTTTCATTTTATATTCTTTTAAATGATGAGTATATTATAATGCTACAAAATTGCAAATACTCTTCTTTTAATGTGTTGCATATATGCGCAAAAGAATTATATAATTCACATATTATGTTTTAAACTTAAAATGCAAATAATATCTATATCGTTACTTTTAAATTCTTAAAATCACTTTATCAATAAATTACCTCGTAGCAAATCTAAAGGGATATCGTTTTACACGAACGCCAAACTTAATTGCGTTTTGTGTAGTTGTTTATAATTCCATTTTGCCTCGTCTTGATTTTGATTATATTTAAGAATGGCCTCCTCATTCGCGCATCGAATAACTTTATTTACATAATATCTAAAAGTCTAAAAAATTCCACTACGTAACTTTTGCTTTACTTTTGGATGAATTGTAAAAAGCTCTTTTACTGTAATACTTTTTGTGTTATGTTCTTTACTGACTTTATTAAAAAACTTTGTATCAAAAAATAAACATGGTTTTCATCAGCACCAATATATACAAAATGTGTTTAGAATCTACTGGATATATTCTTACAAACCTCTATTAAACTAATTTTAGACGAATCTACCAAAATACATCTTCGTTGCTTTATCTTACAAATCAAATAATACAAAAACAAACTTTTATTATGACTTTTATGAATATGATAATTCATAAAGCAAAGTTAAACCTTTACTTATATTACCCATCTACCAGAGCAAAGTCTCGAAGTATTTTCTGAATAAAAGAATTTAGGTTCGATAATATTTTTACAGGTTTTTGATTTAGCAATAAAAAGTTTTGTAGGTTTTTTAAATATTTTTTAATGTGTTACCCTTCGAGCAATACAAGCTATTGGCAAAAACATTATAAAAAGATAGATATTTGTTGTGATAATGGCATTAAATATTTTGTATTAAATTTAATGAAGATATTTTATCTTAATAAGATTGGAACAATTTTTCTTAATTGATCTTTTGATTTCAAATTTTTCATAATTATATAAACAAACAAACTTATTAATGCTGCAAAAAAACACCATACAGAAATTACAATATCGCTAAAAAATAATTTTGAGATTATAAAAGAACAAAAAAGTAAAATTCCTAAAATTGGTGCTTTTTTTAAATCCGACACAAATGGAGGCGCAACAATTGTTAAAAAATAAAAACTTGCCATAATTATAAAATGAGGTATGGGAAAATCTACTATATAACGAATGTGATAAGGCGTTATTACCGCACTTACTTTATAAGTTAATAAACAGTAAAAAATATAAATTGATATCAAAGAACCTATACCTACTAATACTAATAAAATCTTTTTTCTTGTACTATTTTTTTCTATCAGATAAAAGGAAAATGGTACCCAAAAAGTCCATAAAACTTGCGCAAAAAATACGAATATATAAATAGGTATAGATTGCCAGTGCTGGTAATTAACATTTGTTAATGCAATCCACACAAAACCTTCAGTAAATTGTTGGATAGAAAAAACAATAGGAATAAGTGCAAACATAAATTGAGACGGTATTTGCACTTTTTTTAGAGAGGCAATACCTGCAATGGCTAAAATTGCACCGGCACTAAAACTTGCAGTTGTACTAAAACACATATTACTATTTTACCAAATTTTTTTTAAGAATTACGTTATTTTCTTGATATTGTTCTTTAAATATTTACGTAAAATTAACACGTTTTTACAAAATATCTAAAACTGAATTTTTCTTTTTTATTTGATATGGATCCTCGTGAAGTGCGGCCAAAAACCAAAATAATAAAATAACCCAAATAAACCACCAAATAACATTTACTCCCCAAAAATTATAGCTTTTATATAACATATTTTTAATTTTAAAAAGAAAAAATTTATTAATTTAATTTTTTCACTTTTTTAGTCTTCATAAAACTTATTTCTATTTAGAAATAGATAACTTAATTATAGATTTATTAATCGCATCAATTTCGTGATTAGTTTTATTTTTAAAAGACTTCCAATTTGCTTTTCTTTCAACCTTATAATCTCTTATACTGCTTATCAATAAAGTAAGTTCCTTTTGAATTGTTCCTTTTTGTATTTTTGCTATTTCTTTTGTTGCGGTTTTTGTTGACATGATTTCTGAATTTATTTAACGTTTAATTTGTAATAATACAAAAGTGGAAATATAAATTTTTTAAACTATTACACAGTTGATGTTTAGTTTTACATAATTCACACTATTTATGATATGTTTTTATTCGTTAAGTATTTTAAATTTTGGAGAATACTTTATATTTATTGAAATAATTCTGATTTAAACGAAATTTATTTATTCTAAAATGTATGTGTAATTTAAATAGCTGTTACGTTAATCTTAGTTTATTTTTTTTGTTTTTTTTTCTTAAAGAAACCTCTTAATAAAATATTTTTACTTGCTGCTTTCATATTTTGCGAAAAACCGCCAGCTCCTTGTTTAACGTTAACTATTGTTTTATCTATGTTATCTGCAAAAACAGTATCCATAAATAATTTTCCAATAGTTCCTCTGCCGTTTCGTATGTTGTCCATAATAACCGATAAATCTTCGGTAATTGCTTCGGCGTTATTACCAGTTACTTTTAAACTTAGTAGTATATCATCAATACTTACAGGAACTATAGTGGATATATAATCATTATTTTCTATAGTAGTTTTACCTGTAGTACCTGGCAAAATAGTAACAATTTTATTTCCCATTAATCCGTCGTTACCAATTATGGCTTTAGCATCTTTTTTTATAAATTTTTTTGCGTTCTCGTTTATATTAAAATCTACTTTAACTGTAGTATCGGCAATCATTTCAATGTTTTCAATAACGCCAACATTTATGCCAGCAAAACGTACGTTGTTACCAACCTGCAAGCCACTGATATCATGAAATAAACCACTAATTCGAAAAGTGCTATTAAATAATTGTTGCTTTTTGCCTATAAAATAAATACCAGCTATTAAAAATAATATAGCTGTTGAAACAAATATTCCTAATTTTATTTTATTACTTCCTTGATTTTCCATTTGTATTTTTTTATTAATAAATATTTTTGTTAACTAGATAAAAAAACCGCGTATTTTTTCATCTTTCGATTGCTCTAATTCCTTAAAAGTTCCTTCAGCATAACATATGCCGTCATTTAATATTATTACTCTATTGGCAGTAATGCGAGCACATTCAATATCATGTGTAATAATTATAGATGCAGTATTAAATTTTTGCTGCATTTCTAAAATCAGTTTGCTTATTTCTTTAGAAGTTATTGGGTCGAGTCCAGTAGTAGGCTCATCGTACAACATGATTTCTGGATTTAGCATCAACGTTCGAGCAAGTCCAACGCGTTTGCGCATGCCTCCCGAAAGTTCAACTGGCATTTTGTTCAATGCAGTTTCTAAACCAACATTTTTTAAAGTTTCTAAAACTTTTTTATCAATATTTTCTTGTTTTAAATTTTTTAAGTCGCGCAATGGAAATTCTAAATTCTCTTTAACTGACATAGAGTCGTAAAGGGCGGCACTTTGAAATAAAAAACCAATTTTTTTTCTTAATTCATTTAATTCTTTAGAAGATAATTCTAAAATATTTTTATTCAAAGCGATTAATTTTCCCCCATCTGCTTCTATTAATCCTACTAAACATTTAATTAGTACCGATTTACCTGTTCCCGATTTACCGAGTACTACTAAGTTCTCGCCTTTAGCTAAAGTTAAATTAATATCTTTTAATACTTGGTTTTTACCAAATGATTTTTTGAGATGTTCTATTTCTACTACATTTTCCATTTATTAATAACTCAAGAAAATAAACTTGTAATTTGAACAGCAATCATATCTAAAATAAATACTAACAAAGAGCCTATTACCACTGCTGAATTTGCTGATGCGCCAACGCCTTGCGTTCCCTTATCGGAATTATAACCTTTGTAGCAACCAATTAAACCAATTACAAAACCAAAGAAAAATGTTTTTATAATTGCTGGAACAACATCCATATAATTTAACTTACCAAAAACATTTGCAAAAAATAAGCTCAAACTAACATCTCCTTTTATATTAACTGCAAGAAATGAACCCATTAAAGAAATTGTATCTGAAAAAATTACTAATAGTGGAATCATAAATGTAGTTGCTAAAATGCGCGTAACTACAATATATTTAAAAGGATTAATACCTGAAACTTCCATAGCATCAATTTGCTCTGTAACTTTCATTGAAGCTAATTCCGCACCAATACTGGAACCAACTTTTCCTGCACATATTAATGCAGTTATTACTGGCCCAATTTCGCGAATCATAGAAACTGCAACCATTGCAGGAAGCCAAGATTCTGCTCCAAATTCGGCTAAAGTGGGCCTAGATTGAATAGTTAAAACAACTCCCATTATAAAACCGGTAATACCAACTAAGGTTAGTGATTTGCATCCAATGATATAACATTGTTTTATAAATTCGTTAAACTCGTAAGGTGGTACAAAAACTGTTTTAAAAAATTTTATTGTAAATAGTGTGAGTAACGCAACTTCAGTAAAAAAATCCTTAAATAATTCTACAAGAGCATACTTTTTTGGTTCTTCAACCTCAATTTCTGCTTTTGTATTTAAACCAACATTGTCCATTTATAAATTTAATTTAGGTAGCGTCTTAAAGTCCAAGCAATTGTTTCATGCTGTACAATTAATCCAGTTAAAAAATCTGCGGTACCAACGTCCTTATACTTATCAGCACAGGAATCAATATTTTTACGAAGTTCAATAATAATAGTTTCATGATCTTCTAATAATTCTTTTATCATATCTATTGATTGAGGATACTTATTAGGATGTTCTTTTAAAGAAGTTAATTTTGCAAACTCTTCCATTGTTCCAATAGTTTTGCTACCTAATTTACTTATCCGTTCAGCTGTTTCGTCAATAGCTTCTTCTAATTGATTGTAATGATTTTCAAATAGTTTATGAAGTTCCATAAAACTTTCTCCACTAACATTCCAATGAAATTTGCGTGTTTTTGTGTACAATGTAACTTGATTTGCAAGTACAGTAGATAGTAAATCTGTTACTGCATCTAAATCTTTTTTTGATATTCCGATATTAGGTTTCATAATTTTTTATTTAACTTGGTTTAATAATTATTTTCAGGTTTTGTTCATCCGCTTTTTCTAATGAATCTGTTTTTCGTTTAGCACATGCTTCTAATTCTTCGGCTCTTGTTCTAAATGCATTTGCTTCTTCAATTAGTTTTTTTACCTCGTTTTCTTGAGCTGTGCTTTTACAACCCATCAATTTACGTCGAGTAACACTGCCTTTGTGAGGTGCAAATATTATACCCAATGCGGAACCTAAAATAGTTCCAAGCACCAATGCACTAATTACTTTTGTATTATTATTTTTATCCATTTTTTTATTTTTTTATATTATCAATTTGATTGTTACCCCTTTTTAATAAAATTAAATATGTTGTAATCATTAATACTAAAAAAACATGTATTGTATTTCCGACATTGTATATAAAAAAACCTACTGCCCAAATTATTGCAAATAAAACACCAATAATGTATAAATTACGATTTATGTTATTCATATTATATATTTTTTTTACACAACTGCATTTTTACCCTTTTTACACAAATCGTTTACATCTTGTTTAAGTATTTCAAATTTTTCAGAAATATTACATAACATTTCTTCAAACTTATCTTTAAAATCAACAACCGAATCGCTCGCTTTTCCAGAAATTTTTCTTCGAGTTTCTGTTCCTTTATCGGGTGCAAATAATATTCCTATAATTGCTCCTGCGGCAACTCCTGCTAATACACCTATTGCTACTTTTCCTGTGTTCATCTTTTTTTGTTTTTTAGATTTGAATATAATTTTATCTATTTTTTTTTAAAGCACTTTACGACCTTGTATAATTCTTAGTATAACTGCAATTAATGCGATTACTAATAAAATATGAATTATACCTCCCGCGTTATAGCCTATAAAGCCTATTAGCCAAAAAATAATTAGTATTACCGCGATTAAATAAAGTAAATTTCCCATAGTGTTTTGTTTTTTTAAATTAATTTTCTTTTTTGGTTTTATCTGATTCTGTGTCTATACCAGTTTTGTCAGGATCGGTTTCGCGTTTTGGTTTATCAAATTTATTTTTATCCTCTTTTTTAGAGGTGTTATCTGTTTTTGTTTTATCTGCGTCTATATCTGTACCACTTTTGTCAGCGTCGGTATCTCTACCAGTACTGTCTATTTTTAATTTTACTTTCTTATTATTCGAAAGTTTATTATTTTTGTTTTCCATTTTTTATATATTTTTTTAAAGATGAATTGCTAAGCCAAAAGTTGAAATGCCTGTTGATAAATCTAGTGTCAAACCAATCGTTTTGTTTAAATGGTATTCTGTTCCTATATGTCCATCTAAATACAAACCACTACTACCTTTTTGTATATATCTGTCTCCATAATAATCGTTATCCCAAGTTGTTTTACGAAAAGCAAATCCAACCGACGCTGCTAAGTAAAAATCCCACTTAGAATTTGCCTTTAATAGATCGTCAAAATAATATGTACCCTTTACACCAACAAGCATTGCAGTTTGTTGATAGTAATAATTTTTGTAAGGATACTTATTGTTACCCCAATAATAATTATTTTGGTAAGAATAATAAGTCAAAAAGGGAGCCAAAGTAAATCGTTTTGCGACATCTAATTCGTAATTTAAATGTACAACAGGAAAAGTTCGCCCAACGTAACCATAATATCCTAAACCAATACCTACGTTTAAAGTATTGCCGTACTTTTCAGATGTTGGAATTACTACTTGTTGAGCTGAAATTTTATTTCCAATAATTGCGATAATGATTAGTGTATGTAGGATTAATGTTTTCATTTTTTTAATTTTAAGTTTTATTAAGAAAATTAGGTTTGTTTCTCTAATTATAAATTATTTCAGTTTTAGTTATGTATTAATACGATGTTTTAAGTTCAACTCTTCTATTTTTGGCTTTACCCTGTGTATTTGTATTTTCTGCAATAGGTTTGGTTTCACCGTAACCAATGGCAGTTAAACGTACTTCTACAATACCTTTTTGTTTTAAATAATCTTTAACCGATTCAGTTCTTTTTTGAGAAAGATTCATATTATATGTGTCATCACCATCACTATCAGTATGACCTTCAATTGTTAGATTTACATTTTCATTTCTAGTTAATATATCTGCTAAATCATCCAAAGAGGAGTTAGATATTAATTTAAGTTTTGCGCTAGCTGTTTCAAAATAAATTTTGCTAGCAATAACTGTTATTTTTTGAATATCTAATTTTGGGATTTCAGGACAACCTTTATTTTCTATGCTTCCTTTTGAAGTAGGGCAACGATCATCATTATCTGCAACACCGTCTCCATCAGTATCAGGACAACCTTTAAATGCGAGGATACCAGCTTTTTCGGGACAATTATCTTCATCGTTTACTATACCATCTTTATCGTTATCTAAAGCACAACCAATTCCATCAACTTTGTAACCAGTTATAGTTCCAGGGCATTTATCATCAATATCTGCAATACCATCTTTATCTGCATCAGGGCATCCGTTTAAAGCCAATATTCCAAATACAGTAGGACAGCGGTCTGCTTTATCTGTAATACCATCTAGGTCATTATCTGGGCACCCTTTTAAATTCGCTAAACCAGCAATATCCGCGCAATCATCTAAATAGTCCGCCACTCCGTCTTTATCCCTATCTAAAGGACAACCAAAAGAATTTACCGAAATTCCAATTGGTGTGTCGTTACATTTATCTTTTTTATCAGAAACTCCATCTTTATCAGTATCTTTTTGTTTTCCTAAATTAAAGGTTAAACCTGCAGAATGAAATAATTCCATATCATTATCGTTGCCTGCTGTAACACCATCTATGTGGTCGGCCATTGTAAACAAAATTGATTCTTGAAGGCGAATAGAAACAATTGGACCTATACGAAAATTAAAACCAACCCCAGCTGTAGGCAATGAAAAAATGAAATACTCATTTTTTAAACTATAAATAGATTCGTACCAAATTAACCCTGCGCCTGCAAGTAAATAGGGCCGTATAATTGCGCTTGGCTTAGTAAGATAGGCTCTTAAAACCAAATTAGTGGTATTGTGTCGAATTAAGAAACTATTTGGTTTATTATCTGTAAATAAAGTTGTATTATCAATATACCCTAATTCACCTCTTGCGAAAGATAATGATGCATCAAAATGTTTGCTAATATATCGCGATACTGAAAGACCTGCAAAGCCATAAGAAGCTTGGTTTGTACCATAAAAATTATTACCTAAATCACCATAATACTGCACCAATCCACCATGCAGCCCAACGTTCCATTTTTTTTCATCTGTTTGAGCATTTATTGTAAAAACTGTAATCAACACTGAAAATATTAATATAATTTTTTTCATATTTTTTTAAATAATTCACTTATGTATAATGTATTCATCAATAAAACCTTATCAAATCCGACAACACATAATTTTTTTTATATTTTTTATATTTTTATTTGTTTTTTGTGTAAAATCTGTAGCCTATAGTTGCTTGGTACCAAACATTTTTATAACGTGGCGTTGTTGAAACTCCATTAGGATTATTATTTTGGACATCCCAGCCTGCCCTTGCACCTATCACGAAATGTTTCATCGTAATATCAACACCTCCTGTAAAACAAAATATATTTTTTCTAACATCATCATTTTGAAATGTATTTTCTTGTTCTATAGTTGTGGTACCATTTTTAAATGAATCTTTTTGATTTAGCAAGTATGAAAATTGTGGGCCCGCAACTAATGTTATAAATTCACTTGGTTTAAAAGCAAATAAAATTGGAACATCTGCATATGTTGTAGTACGAGTTAAATTATAAGAGCTACCTAATAGCTTTCCTGAGGATTTAAAACCTTTTTGCGAAAGTAATATTTCAGGCTGAACACCTAAAAATCTGCCAATCGGTATGGCCAAAAATACGCCATATACACCGCCAAATTTTCCATCTGCTATAAAGTCTTCCCCTTGTTCATCGTAAACATTTGAGTAATTCAGGCCGGCTTTTATACCTAAACTAAGTTTTTTTCTAAAATCTGTAGTATTTTCCTGAGCTAAAATTTTCATAGTAATCAATCCAAATCCTATTATTATTAATGCTATTTTTTTCATAATTTTTATATTTTGTAATTTAGTTTGTATTTTTAATAGATAAATCGTTAAATGCTTTTCCTAATTCATCCATATCATGATTAAATTCAGCTTTAAAAATTTCCCATTTTTCTTTCCCCTCTAATTTATATTCGCCTAAGGATTTTTTTAATTCAATATTTTTTTGCTCTAACTCTTGCAGTTTTCTATTATGGTCTTCTTTAACATCTTTTTTTTCATTTTCAATTTTTAATTTAAAATCGGCAATGGCCTCGTTATTAGCTTTAATTTTTTCTGCTGTAAGGACTTTATATTCCTCAACATCATTTAAATAATCTTCATTGGCTTTATCTAAATCTTTATTTGCCTCCATAACATTTTCTTCTGCATTTTTTAATTTTTGACTTCCTGTATTACAACTTGTAACTATTGCTGCTATAATAAAAGTAGTCGCACCCATTGCTAATATTGATTTTTTCATTTATTAATTTTTAAAATTTTTTATAATTAGATTTTTTGTTTTTATAATTCTGAAATTAGTTTCTGAATCTCTTCTTTTGTTTTACCAAGTTTAATTTGTAACCTTCCTAACATTTCATCTTGTTTTCCTTCTACTAATAAAACATCACTATCCGTTAACATTGCAAATTTTTGCTTTAGTTTACCTTTAGTTTCATTCCAGTTACCTTTTAATTCTGTTAAATTTTTCATAATGTTTGCTTTTATTATATTAGTTATTTTGATGATACAAAGGTGGTTTGGCTAAAGGCAGAAAGTGTTATATTTCTTTCGTTATAATTTACATCATTCACACATTGGTTTAGTTTTAATTATTCATTAATAGACATCATGGGCACTTTAGAAATAAATGCAATTTTTTTAGTTGTTGATTCAGAAAATAAATTGTGGAAAATAGAATGTTTTTTACTTATAATAACAACCAAATCTATATTTGAAGCTAAACTAAATTTTTTTAAACCATCTTGAATATCTTTAGCACTAATTATTTGAATTGGCAAATCCTCATCATTTATTTTTAAAGAAGATATTTTTTGTGAATTAAAAATTTCATCTTCGGTTTTTACATGTAGCAAATTTAATTCACTATTTATTTCTTTTACAAAAACTTCAAATTCTTTTAATGATGATTGATGCAATTTTTCGCGATTGTCAACAGCCAAAACTGTTTTTAATAATTGATGGATTTTATATGATTGCGGAACAATAATAACTGGCGCATCAATTTTGCCTGCAATACTAACTCCGTGGCTACCATAAATAAATTTTGAAATTTTATCTTTTGTTTCTAAACCCATTACCACTACTTTTACTTGATGTGATAAAACAAACTTTTTTAATTCTTCTTTAAAATCATCAATAGAAACGAAATGATTTATTTCAATAGTGGGAAATAATTTTGATAATTCATTTACTAATTTATTTACTTTTTGCTGACTATTTGTTTTAACTGTTGTATATGTTAATCCATACAGACCTACATTGGAATGTACAAATGGACTCTCTATCATATTAAATATTGTTAGTTTACAATTTAACTTTATAGCTAAAAATGCAGCATACTTGCACGCATTAGTTGACGATGCTGTAAAATCTGTGCCTACAATAATTGTTTTCATATTTATAAATTTTAGTTTTTAAAGGGTAAAGAGTCAAGTAAAAAAAGTATGACAGGATATAAGAAAAATAAATAAAAAATTAAGTAATAATATTCTTTCAAAAATAAATCGCATATTCCATATAAGTGTAATAACTCTAAATGCAGTTGAAGAAAGTAACAAATTAATTCCTAAAAGATTCAGACCACAAAACTTAAATAAACCAATTACAAATAAGCATCCCGCTGTAAGTTCTATAAAGGATTTAAACATCACGCCATAAGTTGTGGTAAATTTTAAGATACGTTTATTTTCGAACAAATTTTAATATATATTAATAACATTTTTTATTTTATTTTTAAATGTTGTAGTATAATCCTGTAAGAAAAATTTCAAACCTAAAAAGAGTTGGAAAATAAAAAGTCTAATTATCTGATTATGTTTACAAGCTACTTCCATTTTATTACTGTAGTTTTATTACCGTAATAATCTTAAACTACCCTTAAAAGCCACAGAATAAAAAAGATTAAAGCTATAAGTAAAAGCAGGTTAATAAGTCCGCCACCTAAACTAACACCGCCTAAGAGAACAGCTATGGCCCAAATAATAATGATTAGCAAAATAATTGTCCAAAAAAAGCTTCGGGCATCGCCGCCTCTGTCATTTTTTATTATTTCTTTCGATTTATTAATATTAAACTTTTGATTATTTATTTTTAAATTAATAGGAATAAAATTCTTAACTGAATTAGTAAAAATTTTATTGGAATAATTATTTTTAATTATTGCTAAATTATTACCGGAAGTTAAATTAATTTTATTTGTGTTTCTAATATCGGCATTTGCAAAAACACTTTCTTGATTTATAGATACTGCATTAGTTTGTTTTAGAGCTAAAATTTCGGGCTTATTTTTAATAGCCTCAATAGTTTTTAAATTTGTTGTAGATGGTTTATTTGAATGTTGTACAAAATAACCTTTTCGATAATGGCGTTTGGTTAACGACATATTATTTTTACATGATGTAATTGCAATACTCGCTATTAATAAAATAAGAGTTGATTTGAATAAATTTTTCATAATTTTTTGATTTTTGAATTGTTTAGTTAATTTTTTTAAGGAAAACATTACACTAAAAAAGAGTAAACCTTATGTATTTTATCTTGTTACGTAATGTAGTTCTAATGTTCCAGTATCTTCTTTTAACCACATTTCATCTTCCTCCAATTTTAATATTTTATATACTTTATCAGCATCGTTATTTTCAAAATCGAAAGATATTTTTTCTTTGTTACTTACAAAAGCCCAAGTACCATTTGTAACGTATTCAAAATTTAAACCCAATATTACGTACTTAACAGCAAGGCTTGCTTTACCAGTTTTAGTTAAACTTAATTCGTATTTATTGTAATCGGAAGTTACTTCTTTTCCATTATCAAAAGCTTGAACAATTTTCCAATTGTTTACTACTCGGGAAGTTTTTGTACGTAAACTAAATCCAGGACCATCTGGATATTTTTTGCAACTACTAACTGATAATAATGTTACTGTGATTAATGATAATATTATTTGTTTTGTTTTCATTTTATATATTTATAAATTTGATTGTAACATTATTATTACGATGCAAAGGTGATTAAATGTTGCAGTAAAAGCATTACATAACTTCATTTAAAAGTTACATTAATCACACAAAAAATTATTTAGAAGAAGTTAAAGTTTTTGTTTGCAGAATACAATCTTAAATTGTTGCTTTTTGATGCATTGCAAAATAGACCTGAGCCTTTGCAACACTTTCATGAATTGGGTTACAATTAATTATTATTAAATAACATGCCAATGGCGAAATTTTCCAATCATCTATTAAACTTATGCCATCAAAGCAATATATCTTTTTAAAATTTTGATTAACTGGAATTTTTAATGTTTCACATATTTGAAATGCTCTTTTTATTGAAGTATTTATTTCATCATAATTTATTATAGATAACGTCTGCATTATTTCGCTTACAAAATAATTAAGTTTAGTTTCAAAATACCAATTATGGTTATTACGCTGTTGAGTAATAGTTTCTAAATAATCGTAAAGTTTAAGCATTTTTTGTAGTTTTAATTTTTTGTAATTGTTCAAAAAGTTCTATTTCTTTTTGAGAGATATTTTTAGGCAAAACAACATTTATTTTTGCATAAATATCTCCAAACTCATTTTCTTTATTATATTTTGGCATTCCCATTCCCTTAAGCCGAAATACTTTGCCGTTATCAGTTTCTTTTGCAATAGTAATTTTTATTGTGTTTTTTAATGTTGTAATTTGTATTTGCCCACCTAAAATAACAGTATAAATATCAACGTTAAGGTCGCAATATAAATCATCATCCTTACGCATAAATACTTTATGCCCGGCTAAATGAACTGTAATATATACATCACCATCTTGCCCGCCGTTTGTGCCTTTACCGCCTTTTGCTTTTAAGCGTAGTACTTGTTCATTTTTAATGCCAGGCTTTATTTTTAATTGCAATTTTTGGTTGTGAATTTCTATTTGGCGAGTAGTACCAACGTAAGCTTCTTCAAGACTTATATATAAATTAGCTGAATAATCTTCACCTGTAAATTTATGCTGTTGCCTATTTTTTGAATCTGTAGAAAAACTTCCGCCGAACATATTTTCAAAAAAATCAGAAAAATCGTTTTCATCATATTGCCGATTTTTCGAATTATTGTAATTTGAATTGTAGTTTTGCTGATGAGTATCCCAATTCTCGCCTAATTCATCGTATTTTTTTCTTTTTTCAGAATCTGCTAAAATATTATTTGCCTCGTTAATTTCCTTAAATTTTTCTTCAGCAATTTTATTATTAGGATTTTTATCAGGATGGTATTTAACAGCTAATTTTCGATAGACTTTTTTTATTTCATCAGTAGTAGCCGTTTTAGAAACACCTAGTATTTTATAATAATCTTTATAATCCATAATAATTTATTATAAACCCATCAATCAATTATTTATTGTTTTATTAATTGTAACTCGCATTTTATCAAAACATCTTCGCTTACTAATACGCCACCAGTTTCTAAAACTGTATTCCAGTTTAAACCCCAAGTTTTTCTATTTATTTTTCCGATAATTGAAAAACCTACTTTTTCGTTACCCCAAGGATCTTTAACTGCGCCATCGAACTTAACACCCAATTGTATTTGTTTAGTTATATCTTTAATGGTTAAATCCCCAAATAGCTCGTAAGCAGCAATGTTGTCAGTTTTTTCTAAAGATGTTCCTTTAAATTTTATTAGTTTAAAACGTTCAACATCAAAAAAATCAGCAGCTTTAATATGTTCGTCGCGCTTAGCGTCCCTAGTATCAACAGATGCGGGGTTTAACCAAAAATTAACATCCGCCGTTAAAAACCCATTACCGTTTGTGTAAATAGTTGCACCATACTCTCTAAACAAACCCTTTACTTTTGTAATCATTAAATGTTTTACTACAAAAGATACTTCGCTATGAGTATTATCTATACTCCATTTTGTTTTTATGGTTGATAATGATTTCATTATTATTTGTTTAAATTATTTTTATTAGTTTATTTTATCTCAATAATTTTTAATTCTACGCGGCGGTTTAACTGTCTACCTTCAGCATCATCGCTTCCATCTAATTTTTGATTTGATGCACTAGGCATTGTTTCGCCATAACCTTTAGCTATCATCCGTTCTTTGCCAATACCTTTTGCTACTAAAAAATTTACAACCGCTTGTGCTCTTTCTTCCGAAAGTTTTAAGTTATATTCAGCTGTACCTTTAGAATCGGTATAGCCTGATATTTCAACAATTACCTTTGGATATTTATTTAAAAATCGCGTCAAATTTCTTAATTCTACATTTGATATGTTGCGCAAAGTCGCTTTATCAAAATCGAAAAATATATTATTTAAAACTACTTTTGATCCGACAATAATTGGCGGTAATTGAATAGCTTTATATATTTCGTAATAATTTGTTTTTTTGGATATTTCTCTATTTTCTGAATAAAATAAATAGCCGTCGGCTTCGTAAGAAATATTGTAATTTTTGCCTGGTGTTAAAATAAATAAATATTGACCTGTTTTACTATTCGGCCTGTAAGTACCAACTAAATTGCCTGTTTCATTATCTGTAACTACAATAAAAATATCTTTCGGAACTTTACCATCATCGCTTTTTACAATACCTTTTAATAAAGTAAGTGGTGCTTTTTTTTGATCGATAAAAGTAATAGTGTAGTTATCCTTTTCGCCAATGCCACCTTCTTTAAACGATGAATAATAGGCTTTCGTTTTATCGGCCGAAACTACATAAAAAATGTCATCATCTGGCGAATTAACCGGATAACCAACATTTAAAGGGGCTAACCATTTAGTGCCATCATCCGATAAAGAACAATAAAAAATATCAAAACCACCCATTGTATTATGTCCGTTTGAGCTAAAAAACAATGTTATACCATCAGGGTGAATAAATGGCGCATCTTCGTCATATGGTGTGTTTATGGTGGGACCCATATTTACAGCTTTACTCCAATCGCCTTTTTCGGTTTTTTGACTTACATAAATATCTCTACCACCATAGCCACCTGGACGATTGCTAATAAAATAAATTGCGCTCCCGTCGGCAGATATAAAAGCACTTGGTTCCCAATGTTTACTATTTATATTTGAATTTAATTTGACGGGTGTTGACCATACATCGCCATTTAATGTTGTCGAATAAATATTACCATCTCCATTGTCATCTTTATAAATTAAAATTTCTTGTCCGTCGGGCGATATACCAACCGAGGCCTCATTGCCATCCGTGTTAATAGGTTTTCCAATACTTTCGGCAACAGACCAAGTTTTTCCGTCATAATTCGAAATATAAATATCCTCAAAATATTTTCCGTCTTCGGTAGTTTGCCCACCTGTACTTTGGCTTCTGCGAGTTGTAAAAATCATAGTGTTTTGATCGGCCGTTAAAACTGGAGAATAATCAGCAAACTGTGAATTGAGATTTTTACCCATATTTTCAATTTTAACATTAACAGGAGTTGCAATAAATTGAATTGCATTTTGACACATTTGAATTTTTCGAGTTGCATCTATAGTATTTATTTCATCTCTCTTTTTAAATACTCTTAATTCTTCTTGGTATTTTTTATAGTTAAATATTGCTTTATCAAATTTTGAATGTAAATGATACGCATCGCCTAAAAGTTTGTAAGTTAATAAAGGCGCACTTCTTTCGGATGATGAGCCCTTTTTGTATTTATCTGAAACTGTTAATGATGCTTTCTCAAGATAAGGAAGGGCTTTTACTTTACCGCTTCTAGCTTTTAAATAACAGTTACCAACTAAATAGCAAATATTTGCATTAGTTGTATCCATTTTATATAATTCTATATACATTGGCAATGCTTTATAAACATTGCCTTCTGCAATACATGCTTTTTGGGCTGCATCAAACTTTGCATTAAACTCTTTTGAGTTTTGAGATTTTAAAATAGTTGTATTTAAAACTATTATTAAAGCAAAAAATTTTATTCTTATTAATTGTTTATTAAGCATAATATGTATTTATAAAGTTTGAATTTAGTAGTGATTATTAAGGTTTTCGATTGTTACCATTTATTTTATATAAGTAAAAGACTTTTTATAAATTATAATTGGTATAATTTTTTTTACATACACTTAACTAAAAAAGTCATAAATTCTTTTCTTAAAGTATTAGATGCAATTTCAAATTCTTCAATTTTTTTGGTATGCTCGTAATGGTTTAATATTTTACTTTTATTGGTATCAACAGTTACATCAGTAACTAATTTTCCAAATAATGTTTCATTTACATTATTGCCATGTTTTAAAATATCTATTTGTTTAGCTTGTTTACTAAATTCATTTTTAAAATGCTCAACACTTTTTACTAAGTCTTTTTCAATTATTTTTTTTAAATTTTTATCTAAATGGTGTTGCATAACTATTAAATCATCTTTATAAAACAAAAGTTTATTTAACCATTCGGTATGATTTTCGTGTTGTTTTGTAATTGAAGTTGGATTTGACATTTAAAAGTTTTTTAGCTTGTAACTAAATTATTACAACGTAAAATTGCATATCTATAAAATAATATACGTTGTATATTTATGTTTTTAAATTACATAAATCATACTTTTAAAATAAAGAAATATAAAGATGAGTTTAATTACATCTTATTCATATACCAACTTAATTGCTTTTCAATTTTTTTATATCGAAAAATATTGGTAATGATTTTTTGAAGACGAATAAAAGCAGTTTCGCTTTTTATAACGTAGTCGATGGCTTTGTGGTGCATACAATCAATAGCAACTTCAATTTTATCTTGACAGGAAAGCATTATTACTGGAATATCTGCATTAAACGCTGTTATTTTATCTAATGTTTCCATACCATTTATTGCATTTTTTTCAATACCGTCTAAATGGTAATCTAAAATTATAACATCGGGATTATTTGATAAATGCGCTACACATAATTCGCCAGTTGCATAAGTTTCTATTAAAAAATCGGCGTGTTGTAAAAATTCGATTTCTAAGTTTCTTAAAAATAATGGATCGTCATCAACTAAAAATAATTTTATTTTCGTTTCATTGTTCATGTCTTTGCTCTTTTAAAAGTGTTTAATTCTTCTTGTAATTCTTTACAGGCTTGTGCGCAAACGTTTTCTAATTTTACTACCATTTCATGTATCGCATCCGTTTGTTGCTGAGTACTGGCATATTCCTGCACTTTTTTTGCCATTGTTTCAAAATCAGAATTAATACCAACTATCATAAATGAAGGAATCATTTTATGAACCGCTGCTTGCAATGTTTTCCAATCTTTTTCTTGTAAACTTTTTTTCATTGAAGTAATTAAAGGCGGTGTTTGCTCTAAATACAAACTAATCATTTCAATCATTAAATCGGGGTTTGATTTAGTACGTTGCATTAAATAATTTAAATCAATACATCTTAATTTTTTATCTTCTTCTATCTTATTATGCTCATTTAAAAAAACAGGTTTTTTTACCAAACTTAATATTTTGCTATATAATAGGCGTTCGTCAACTGGTTTTGCAATATAATCGTTCATACCTACTGCCTTGCACCTTGCTAAATCAACAGTAGTAACATCGGCAGTTAAAGCTATAATTGGAATTGTGGAATTCATTTTATTTCTAATGTATTCTGTAGCTTCAAACCCATTCATTTCAGGCATTTGCAAATCCATTAAAATTAAATCGTAAGTATTTATTTGTAGTTTTTCAATTGCAATTTTTCCATTACCTGCAATGTCACAGCCAAAATTAAAATCATCTAATAAGGTTTTCATTAAAAGTTGATTTAGTGCAATATCTTCAACTACTAAAATTTTTATGGTTTTAATTTCGGTATCTAATTCTACTAATTCTATATCTTCTTCTGCTTTTTGTTTTGTTTTTAAAAATGGTAAAGTAAAGCTAAAGGTTGAGCCCTCGTTAATATTACTAACTACATTTATAGTACCGCCTTGTGGCTCTACTAACTGTTTTACTATTGCTAACCCTAAGCCCGTACCGCCATATAAACGGGATGTGCCACTAGTAGCTTGCTGAAAGTTTTCGAAAATATTATCCATTTTACTTTCAGTAATACCAATACCAGTATCACTAACAGCAAATTCGATATTTACTTTTTCTTCGTCTTCAGTTAGTAAACGAACATTTACTGTAATCTTACCTTCATTAGTAAACTTAACAGCATTGCTTACTAAATTTAAAATAATTTGGTGTAAACGAACCGGATCGCCCACAAGTACTTCTGGTATATTCGTATCGTAAATTTTTACAAATTCTAAGTTTTTTTCTTGAATTTTTGTTTCAAACAAATGCAACATTGCAGCTACGGATGACGACATTTTAAAAGGTGTTTGTTCAAATGTCATTTTGCCTGCATCTACTTTAGCTAAATCTAAAATATCATTTATTAATACAATCAAGGCGTCGCCGCTCACCTTAATTGCTTGTAAATATTCTTTTTGTTTGGGCGATAATTCTGTTTTTAAAACCACTTTTGTAAAGCCAATAATGGCGTTCATTGGCGTACGAATTTCATGACTCATGTTCGACAAAAATTGTTGCTTTGCTTTTACGGCATTTTCTGCAATGCGCGTTGCACTCTCTGCATTACGTTTGGCTTCTTCGGCAATTTCGGTAGCTAATTCTGCAAATACTTTAGCTTCGGTTAATTCTTTTTCATTCCTTTTTTGTTCAGTTATATCTCTTGCTACAATTACTGCGCCTACTACAATACCTCTATCATCTTTATAAACCGAACCATTAAATAAAACATCGGTTAATTTCCCATCCATAATCGTTAATGGATAATCTGCCACAAAACCTTTTTCAAATACATCTTGGTAAACTTCGCTTGCTTTTTTAGGATCGGTAAAATAATCTTTAAAATTTGTTCCTTTCAATTTTTCGCGCGATACATCTGTTACTTTAACCATTGCTTCATTCATATCCGTTATTTTTCCTTCAGGACTAATGGTAACCAGCGGGTCGCGGCTGGCTTCGATTAAACTAAGCGAATATTGTAATAATAATTTTTTGGCGGTAATTTCAGAATGTATAGCAACATATTGGTAAATTTTTCCTTTCTCATCTAAAAATGGTACTATGGTGGTATCAACCCAATACATAGTGCCATCTTTAGCTTTGTTTTTAATTTCGTCGCGCCATATCTTGCCTGCGGATATAGATTGCCACAATTCTTTCATAAACTCTTTTGAGTGGTAGCCAGAGTTAACAATATTGTGATTTTTTCCTATTAATTCTTTACGGCTATATTTTGACATTTTGCAAAAATTATCGTTAACATAACTTAATGTGCCTTCTCCATCTGTAATTGCGACAATCGACGATTCATCTAATGCTTTTTTATAGCCCGAAATCTCTTTTAAACTTTTTTGTAAATTAGCTTCAATTTTTTTCTTCTCAGTTACATCTCTTGCAGCGGCAAACACACCAAGTACATTACCTTTATCATCTTTATAAACTGAAGCGTTGTATAAAACATCTGTTAACTTTCCATTTTTATGATGAATAGTAAGTGGATAATCGGCGACTAATCCTTTTTCAAAAACCTGTATGTAGCCCTCACGCGCTTTTTGAGGCTCAGTAAAATAATCAGAGAAATCTGTTCCTATTAATTTCGATCTTGTCACTCCGGTTACTTTAACCGATGCTTCATTTACATCGGTTATTTTTCCTTTGGGCGAAATAGTAAGAATTGGATCGGTACAAGCTTCAATTAAACTTCGAACATATTGCGATGCCTGTTTTTGCGAAATGCTAAATGCTTCTAATTCTTTTTTTTCAATTTCGCGTTTTTCTTTTTCTTTATTTTGAAAATCGAGTTCAATATCTGCCAGCACTAATTCGGCAGCACGTTTTTCTTTTTCGGCTGATTGAAATATAAGTTCTTTATTGGCAATAATTAATTCATTAGCGCGCTTTTCTTTTTCGTTGTTCTGAAAAGCTAATTCTTTATTGGCGATAACTAATTCGTTAGCACGTTTTTCTTTTTCATTATTTTGAAAAGCTAATTCCTTATTGGCAATTTCTAATTCAGCGGCACGCTTTTCTTTTTCATCGTTCTGAAATGCAAGTTCTTTGTTTGCAATATCTAATTCATTAGCACGCTTTTCTTTTTCATTATTTTGAAATGCCAATTCTTTATTTGCGATATCTAGTTCTAAAGCGCGTTTTTCTTTTTCGTCGTTTTGAAAAGCCAATTCTTTATTTGCAATTTCTAATTCAGCGGCACGATTTTCTTTTTCATCATTCTGAAATGCTAGTTCTTGGTTTGCAATATTTAATTCTAAAGCGCGTTTTTCCTTTTCTTCGTTTTGAAAAGCTAATTCTTTATTGGCAATTTGTAATTCCGAAGCACGTTTCTCTTTTTCATCGTTTTGATAGGCTAATTCTTTATTTGCAATATCTAGTTCTAATGCGCGTTTTTCTTTTTCATCATTTTGAAAAGCCAATTCTTTATTTGCAATACTAAATTCTTCAGCACGTTTTTCTTTTTCGTTATTTTGAAAAGTGAGTTGACTAGATGCGATTAATAATTCGGCAGCAAGTTTCTCATTTTCTATTTTTATAGAAGTTAATTTGTTTTGAATTATACTATTATCCAGTTTATCTGACATTTTTTATGATATATAAGAGATAATTTAAATAATTTGGGTTCCTACATCTTCTATAGGACTCCGACGTTTATCTTTTAACTGTTTAAAGTGAGAAGGTGTTAAGCCAGTAACTTTTTTAAATTGATTGGAAAGATGCGCTACACTGCTGTAATTCATTTTATAAGCAATTTCGGTAATATTTAATTCCGCATACATCATTAATTCTTTTATGCGTTCAATTTTATGCAGAATTAAAAACTGTGCAATTGTAGTGCCTTGAACCTCACTAAATAAATTTGCCAAATAAGTGTAATCATGATTTAATTTCTCGCCTAAATAATCAGAAAAATTTGTTTTTATAACCTCGTCAGAGTGATAAACCATTTGAATAATAACTTGCTTTATTTTTTCAATTAAAATGGCGCGTTTATCGTCCATTAACTCTAAGCCAGTATCTACTAAACCGAGTTTTAATTGCTCACGTTGTTCGGTAGAAATATCTTCCATTATTTCTACTTCTCCTAAATCAACCAATATAAAGTGTAAACCCAATTTTTTAAGTTCGTCTTTAACCATTATTTTACAACGGTTGCTTACCATATATTTTATGTAGAGTTTCAAAAAATAAAATTTTGATTATTTAGCGAAGGTGCACCATTAAAAAGTAATTTTATTGTACTTTTTAACAATAAAGTTACACATTTCACACATTTATAACAAACTTTGGTTTAAACGGCAAAATACCCTTTAATTTAGTATGTTACAAAGAGCAGAAACTGTAACAATTGCCATAACTAAAAAGGTTAATAAGAAAATTGCTGCATATTTTAAAGCTTTAAACTTGCAAAGGAAGATTGGAGTTTGATTGGAATAATTGCTAAATAATTAAGTTTTTTGTACTTTAGTACAAATAATTAAATGGAAAAAGACTGGTATCCCGAAAGAAATGAATTAGATTCAACTACATCTTTACTTAAAAACTTTATACATTACCTACAATTCCCAATTTCAAAATTTACAATTGAAAAGGATGTTATAGAAAGCGCGGATTTTCCTACTAATATTTCATTGGCAACCTCAATGAAGCTAATGGAAAAATGGAAGATAGATTACAAAGCTTTTAAATGTCCATTAGAGAATTTAAAAGATGTAAAGTCACCATCAATTATTTTTATACAACAACAAACTGAGACCAAAGCAGGTGATTTTGTTTTGTTTTTTTCTGTGAAAGATAATATAGTAGAGTATCTGCATACCCGTAAGGGATGGATTTTAGAAGATATGGGAGAGTTTTCAAAGAAATTTGGCAACGTTGCTTTGTCAGCTTTCTCGATTGAAAGTGGAGAGGCTGATTTTGAAAGTAAAGAACAAGAATATGAAAAGCAAAGGTTAGAAAATCCAGATTTAAAACATATTCGTGTTGTTGATGATTTTCTTACCGACGAAGAGTGCGAATACATGATAAATATTTCAACTCCTTTATTTAAAAGAAGCATGTTTTTATATGGGGATATAAAAGTTTTAGACGAAAAAAGGACAAGTTATAGTGCCGAACTTCATGTCTTTCCTAATAATAAAATAATGGACGAAATTAGAAAACGCGCATCTGAATTAATTAATATGCCAGAAAATCATTTTGAGTTTTTTCAATGTGTATCTTATGACAAAAAACAAGAGATAGATCACCACTTCGATACATTTGATCAGAATTCTGCTGGGGGAAAAAAAATAATTGATGAAGGTGGTCAAAGAAAATATACTATGCTTGCATATTTGAATGACGATTTTGAGGGTGGTGGTACTTATTTTCCTGACTTAAATTACATGGTATATCCAAAGAAAAGAAGGGTTGTTATTTTTAATAATCTCGATGAAGAAGGAAATACCCTCAAAAAAGCCGCTTGGCATGGGGGTTTACCAATTACAACTGGAAGAAAGTATGCTATAAATATGTGGGTAAGAAATAAACCATGTAGATAATTTATTTAATTCCCACCCTTTTCAATAATTTTAAGGAAATATTATTAGCTTTTACGTCAACAA
>Ga0163144_10007961_pt1 | contig 23046 bp, 26 predicted proteins | sample OliLak19BULKMAT1_FD_123175 | JGI IMG/M metagenome (GOLD analysis project Ga0163144, IMG submission 123175) | Freshwater microbial mat bacterial communities from Lake Vanda, McMurdo Dry Valleys, Antarctica - Oligotrophic Lake LV.19.BULKMAT1 | ecosystem: Environmental > Aquatic > Freshwater >...
ATAATTCAAGCTATTTCCGAAGGAAATATATTAGATATTAGAAAACATCCTAATGAACTTAAATATTCCAATCAAACTATCCTCTATGTTCGTGTATTAGAAGAGGTGTATGCTGTTCCGTTTTTAGAAGAAGAAAATGACTGTATTTTTCTAAAAACATTATTTCATACCAGAAAAGCAAGAAAAGAATTTTTAGGCAAATAATCTTGCCTAATTAGGGTGCACCCCAACTAGACATAAGCACCCCCCTTTTTTCGTCCATTTAGAGTCCTTTTTACGATTATTTGACATATTCCGCTTGGGGTCAAAGATCCTATATTGATAATTATCTCTCCTAATCGTATAATTTAACTTATTTTTGATTTTATCAGTTTTTATTAAAAAACATTTTTAGTTTATTTCATCTAATGATATACTATGTAATAATATTAATTACTATAAATTACTAATAACCATATGAAAGCATTAAAAAGTTATATTGATAATAATGGCAGATTAGCTATTCCGGCTAAGATTAGAAAAAAACTACATCTTAATATCGGTGATGAAGTTTCAATAAAATATTCCGATTCAGAATTAGTTGTTTCTACTTTTCACTCCAATATAGAAAAAGCTAGGAATATTTTAGATAAATATAAAAATATAGATTTACAAAAAGAATTAAAACTAATGAGAACAGAAGATGCAGATAAATTCTAAATCAAAAAATAAGAGACATTTACTAGATACGTCTGCTCTCATTGCTTTATTAAAAAAAGAACCTGGCTATGAAACGATAGAGAATATTATTGCCAATAGTGCTATTTCATCAGTAAATTTATGTGAACTTGTATCTGTTTTAGCAAGATCAGGGATATCAGACCTCGATATTAACGAAATGATTAAAGATATTGTGCCAGAAATCATACCTTTTTGTGAAGATACAAGCATCAAGGCTGGGAAACTACTTACTATAACTAAAACTTATGGATTGTCCTTGGGGGATAGAGCATGTATAGCAACAGGGGATTACTATAAAATGGAAATCCATACTACCGATAAAGTTTGGTTAAAACTACAATCACAAATAACGGCAAAAATTACAGTTATAAGATAGAACTAATGACCGGCAAAAGTATAGGCTATATCGGAGTTAGTACCCTCGAACAAAATCTTGAGAGGCAACTTGAGGGCATAAAATTGGACAGGAGTTTTATAGATAAAGTATCTGGCAAATCAGTTGATCGTCCTACTCTGCAAGAAATGCTCGCATATGTAAGTGATGGAGATACTGTCACTGTTCACAGTATGGATAGGCTTGCTAGGAATGTTGATGATTTAAGGCAAATTGTCAAAGGCTTAACCGCTAAGCAAGTTAAGGTTAAATTTATCAAGGAATGCTTAGAATTTACCGGTGAAGATTCTCCTATGTCCAATCTACTTCTCTCGGTCATGGGCGCATTCGCCGAGTTCGAACGCACTTTAATCAAGGAACGTCAAATGGAAGGTATTGAGCTTGCCAAAAAGCGTGGTGCTTATAAGGGCAGAAAAGCTGCTTTATCAGACGAGCAAATTATACTACTCAAGGAACAAGCAGCCCTTGGCAACAACAAATCCGAACTTGCCAAAGAATTCGGCATCAGCCGTGAAACTCTCTATAAGTATTTGAGGGTTTAGTATTAACTTGACGGCTCTAGCAATACGATTATTTTTAATTTAAGACTCACAATAGAAATGGGCACCATCAATCCCCTCCTTTAACGATGCCTATTTGTATCGGCTTGCACTTATAAATACACCTACTACCCAATACTTAAATTGATTAATAGACCCAAGAATAAAACGAATATTATACGATAACCTCATTTTATTTATTCTCCATAGGCAGGGCAATTATATCCTTTTATCTTATTTATTATCTCCCTATCTTTCCTCCAGTACACTTTGTAGCCAATTCTTATGCTTTATTTCATCTTCTAAGCCCCTAGCAATTACTTTATGAATGGTTGACCCAGGCAATTCATCAACTCTCTTATTCATCCGTTCATATGCAGTATTAGTATCTTCTTCATTACTAAGCATAGCACTTAAAATCTTGCCATCTCCAATAATTGAGCCAAACATAACTTTCACTTTGGCTATTACGCTTTTAGTATTATCAGGACCAGAAGGCGCTTCTTTACCTAAGGCAACTAAAAATTCAGTAAGTTCTTTTACATGTCTTTCATGATCTTCTTTAAATTCTTGTAATTTCTTCCTGTATTCTGGTTTGTCCAAGCGTATTATTGCTGCTTCATATGCTCCTATTGCATCATAATCTAGTTCGATTAGTTCTTTTACAGCTTCTATAAAATCTGTCTGCATTCCTACACTTGTAACCATTATATCCTCCTAGTTTAGTAATTTCTAAGTAACAATTATAAAACTACTTATGGTTTAAAGTCAAATATATTAAACCTCTTGTTCCTTTGCAATAAAACATATAAGTCTTATCCTAAGGTTAAATCTGTAATATTTAAGGAGGAGGAGCCTTTAGCTCTTTGCAACTAAAATACGTAGATACTAGCACTAAATTATTTATCAAGTTGTCATGTTAATTTATATGTAATGAAGTGTCTTTTAGCTAATCTGACGTTTGGCAACCTACACTGCTCCAATTTTTTTTAAGATATTTAAAGTTAAACCTTTACTCCGATACAAAAATCCAATTAATCTTTTATGAAAATATTAAAAAAGTTATATGGCAAAGGAATCTATTTTAAATTATCTTATTAAACGTTTTAAGGGGATGATATCATCTTCAGTTTTTATTTCTTTACCACCTGATAATATTATTATCCAAAGAGATATCCGTGTTACTATGAGGGATAAAATGGAAATTAGTATTAACATTTTTCGTCCTAATGACCAGAGCCCTCATCCTGTAATTATGTGCTTCCACCCTTATGGAAAAGATAATTTGCCTAAAAAAGGGTTATTTGGCTATAAACCTAACTTGCAATACCGACTTATGAGGCAAACTGGAGACATAAAAATGTCTGCTTTAACTAGCTGGGAAGCTCCTGATCCGGCTTTTTGGGTATCACATGGCTATGTAGTAATTAATGCTGATACAAGGGGCTTTGGGAAATCTGGAGGAGAAAAAAGCGTATTATCTGACCAAGAAGCTTTAGATTACTATGACTTAATTGAATGGGCAGCTATCCAACCATGGTCAAATGGGAAAGTTGGATTAAATGGAGTATCCTATCTTGCTATAAGCCAGTACAAAGTTGCTGCATTACAACCCCTACATTTAGCTGCTATTTGCCCATGGGAAGGTTTTTCCGATTTTTATCAGGATTTAGGAAGGCCAGGAGGAATTAGAGAAGATGGCTTTGTAGTAATGTGGTGTAAACTTATAAAGCTTAGTTCCCTAAGAGAAAAGCAATGTAAGCATCTATTAAGGGATGAATTTTATAAGGCTTTTAGTGCAGATTTAAAAAAAATTACTGTTCCTACTTTAGTATGTGGTAGCTTTTCCGATCATTCCCTTCATACCAGGGGCTCTTACCGAGTATTCAATAACATTAGCTCTACAGAAAAGTGGCTTTATACCCATCGTGACGGGAAATGGTTTTCTTATTATAGCCAAGAAGCACTAGCCTTTCAGCTAAAATTTTTCAATTACTTTCTGCATGATCAGAAAAATGATTTATTATCTGTCCCTCCAGTTCGCCTAGAGGTAAGAGAAAATAGAACAAAAATTTCAGAAATTTCCTATCATTCTTCATGGCCCATAGCTTCTACTAAATGGCAACAATTATATTTAAATGCTAATTCTCTAGAACTGCAGTTAGAGCCTCTGGCTAATCAAACAACCACTACTTTTAGTTCTACAGATGGTTGTGCTTCTTTTAGGTGGGAAATACCTAATGACCTTAAAATCGTAGGACCGATGAAACTTCAATTATATATTGAATTAGAATCCTGTAATGATATAAATATTTTTTCTGGAGTAAGGAAATTTAAAGATGGATTACATGTTCCATTTGAAGGTTCTTATGGATTTGGCCTTGATATTGTGTCAAAAGGTTGGCTTAAGGCTTCTTTGCGTAACGTTACCCATAGCTCAAATAGACCTTGGGAAATACAATATTCATTTGATAGGCAAGAATTACTAGAACCCCAACAAATAGTTTGCTTAGAAATAGAATTATTACCCTCTGCTACTTTATTTCATAAAAGGGATATTTTACGCCTTGACATTCAGGGCCATGCATTCTTTAAATGGAACCCACTACTATCTCAAATAGGCTCATATGAGAATAGTTTACCTGGAAAATGTATTATCCATTGTGGAAAAGAATATAACAGCCATTTATTAATTCCGGTTTTATTACAGGAATAAGATGTTTGCATCAAAACGTATCCCCCATATGCTCAGACCCACTTAGTCATTATTAATTTCTATAACAAAGTCATGTATTTACCCTATTAATTATTACTTTCTGAATGAGGAATTAAGCCTATATAGTATGCTTTCATTTATAATTACTTGGTTTCTCTTGTTATGTTCATCCATCTTATACGCCTCATTGATTTAAATACTCATTGGCTTTAACCCTCGGAATATGGGCAAACGCGATAAGATCTATTTTTACAGCCAAACGAACACCTAAGTTTATTGTAGGCTCCCTATATTTATTATTCATATTCTCCATAGCCATTAATATTCCCTGCTTCCTTGTAATAGCAACTATATCATCAAAGGTAGCTGGCACGGTTTTTCGATTAACCCAGCGAGTAATACAGCCACTTGATGCACGTTATTAACTTTATTTTGCTAGGTTAGCCTATCCCAAATATTACTTACATAATTTTATATGTCTGGATTAATATAATATACATATTTTATAAAATAGTGTATCATCTTAACATTAGCACGCACAAATAAATTAAACATTGTATATATTATGATCAGTAAAACTCTTTCAATAGGTCCTAGGGGACAAATAACGCTTCCGAAGAAGTTACGTGATTTATTTAAAACTAATACCATAGTACTTGAGCTAGTTGATAATCAGCATGCTGTGATTTCTCCAGTCCCTGACGTTGGAGGAGCAATTTCTGAATTTAAGAAGGAAACAAATCTATCTTTCGATGAAATACGTAATAATGCATGGATGGATTCTACCAAGACAAGAGAAGATCTTAAATGAAAAAATATATAACTGACACCAACTTTATACTTCGTTATTTGCTTGCAGATAATAAAGAACAATATAAAACAGCGAAAACTATATTTGATCAAGCGAGAGATGGTAGAATTCAAATCAAACTAGAACAATCAGTATTTGTAGAAGTTATTTTTGTCCTATCTTCATTTTATAAAATTCCAAAAAATAAGATTATTGAAATTATGCATTCTTTTTTATCTTATAAAGGCATAGAAACTGAAAAAGATTTATTTCATAATGCCTTGGAGATATACCAAAACCATAACATTCATATTGTAGATTCTATTATTGCGGCTAAAAGTGTACTAGATAGTGTTCCAATACTGACATTCGACAAAAAACTAGAACTGATACTTCAAAAATGACTGGCAAAAATATAGGCTATATCAGAGTTAGTACCATTGAACAAAATCTTGAGAGACAACTTGAGGGAATAAGATTGGATAGGAGTTTTATAGATAAAGTATCCGGCAAGTCTGTTGACCGCCCTGCTCTACAAGAAATGCTCGCATATGTCCGTGATGGCGATAGTGTAATTGTTCACAGTATGGATAGATTGGCTCGGAATGTTGATGATTTAAGGCAAATTGTCAAAGGCCAACAGCTAAACAGGTGAAGGTTAAATTTATCAAGGAATGCTTAGAATTTACCGGTGAAGATTCGCCTATGTCCAATCTACTCCTTTCAGTCATGGGCGCATTTGCCCAATTCGAACGCCCTTTAATCAAGGAACGCCAAATGGAAGGTATAGGGCTTGCAAAAAACGTGGAGCCTATAAGGGGAGAAAAGCCGCCTTATCATATGAACAAATTATACTACTCAAGGAGCAAGTAGCCCTTGGTAACAATAAATCTGAACTTGCTAAAGAATTTGGTATTAGCCGAGAAACTGTCTATAAGTATTTGAGAATCATTTGATTATTAATTTATTCAGCTAAAATGCATTCAGTTTGTTATAATTTGGGAGGCTCTGTGCAGCTACGCTGCTTTTGGTTAAATAAAACCTTATATTTAAAATTTTTTTAATCTTTCAGCTTTACAGATAAGTCAACTTGTTGCATATAGCAAATTAAGAGATTAAAGTAAAGGTTCTATAGTTACCGATAATCATATTTTAGGTAGTTTTGATGAAAGTTTTGGTAGTCGGTGGATCTGGTTTTATTGGTAAGACCCTCTGTTCTCAATTGTTAAAAAATGGGACTCAAGTTTCTGTACTTACCCGTTCTATAAAGGAGTGTCCTGAATTGGCCACATCAATTAATTTTATTACTGAATTGAGAGGTGACGATGACTACTATGATGTAATAATAAATTTAGCTGGTCAATCTTTAAATCAAAAGCGTTGGAACGAAGAAGTTAAAAAAAATATTTATGAAAGTCGGATTCAGACTACTCAAAAAATAATTAATTTTATTGAAGAATCTAAATTAAAACCAAAACTTCTTATAAGTGGCTCTGCAGTTGGTTATTACGGGAATCATGATAACCAAATCTTTACCGAAGAATCAATACCTACAGATAATGGTTTCACACACAAATTATGCGCTGATTGGGAAAAAACTGCTGAGCAAGCACTAAAATACGGTGTAAGAGTTTGTTTACTTAGAACTGGCATTGTTTTGGGCAGGGATGGAGGAGCACTTAAGGAAATGATTCCACCATTTAATTTTGGATTAGGAGCTAAATTTGGCAATGGTAAGCAATGGATGTCTTGGATCCATATGGAGGATGCTGTAGGTGCAATTATTTTTTTAATGAATAATAACACCTTAACTGGACCATTCAATTTAACCGCACCTGAGGCAACTAATAACCAAACATTTAGCTCTGAATTGGCAGCTGCTTTACATCGACCATGTTTTTTAACAATGCCAAAAATAGTTGTAGAAATGCTTTTTGGAGAAATGGGCAAAACGCTTTTACTGAATGGGCAAAACGTAGTGCCAAGTAAATTGTTGAATTCTGGTTATCAGTTCAAATTTCCTAATGTTTCTGCAGCTTTAGAGAATATTCTAAAACATTAAAAATAAGCCTCTATAATGCATATTAATAAAATTTCAAATATAGTAATTATTGGCGCAAGTGGAAGTATTGGATCTGCTTTTGTTCGTGAATTTATAAAAATTGATAATACTAAAATTTATGCTCTATCTCGTTCTGATACAAACTTAAACAACCCTAAAGTAATCAATTACCATATTGATATTGAAGATGAACAAACTATAATAAAAGCAGCAAATTTTATTACAGAAGAAGTTAGTAGTATAAATATTATAATTCTTGCTACTGGAGCTTTATGCACAGGTGAAATAACACCCGAGAAATCCTTAAAACAATTATCAATAAATAATTTTAACAAATTATTTGCAATTAATACCATAGGCCCAGCAATGGTAGCTAAGTATTTTATCCCTAAATTAAACAAAAATTGTAGAACGATATTTGCTGCTATTTCAGCTCGTGTCGGTAGCATAACGGATAATAAAAAAGGTGGTTGGTATTCATATAGAGCTTCAAAGGCAGCTTTAAATATGATTATAAAAAATCTCAGCATAGAAACTAGTCGTACTCACCCAAGCTCTATTGTTACAATGCTTCATCCAGGAACGGTCAATAGTCGATTATCAGCTCCATTTCAGAATAGCGTTAAGCTTGAGACTATATTTAGCCCAGAAGAGTCAGTGATAAAAATGTTAAAAGTTATAGATGGCCTAACGCCGGCAGATTCAGGAAAATTTTTTTCTTGGGACGGGAAACAAATAGAGTTTTAAACTGATCTCATTGACAATTCATTGGCTTCGACAAGATTGAAGATTATTACCGGATAAATTAAAATGTCAAACTACTGCAAAATTGTTTTTTCAAAGTAACTACCAAAAATGGGCAAGGTGCTTGTCCATTTAACTATTTCTATTGGTGGTTTATTGTCGCATCTGCCAATTTCATTCTACTAAATATATAAATGCGATAAACCCATTTAGATTGTTACATAAAATATGTAATTTAATCATCATACTAATCTAAATTTTTGATTCCATATTTAATTATTAGATATTTACCGGAAAAAATTTATATTCAAAGAATGTAAATTAATCAATCTAAAATAAAAATAATCATAACCCATGAAAATTGCTGTTATAGGCTCAGGTGTATCTGGCCTTGCTATTTCATACTTGCTAAATAAAAAGCATAATATCACTCTTTTTGAAAAAAATGATTATGTAGGTGGCCATGCTAGGACAGTTGAAATAAATGATAACGGTAAAATGATAGCTGTGGATACAGGCTTTATAGTTTTTAATAAACTTAATTATCCTCTTTTAACATCACTTTTTAAATATCTTGATATCAAAGTTATAAAAAGTGCAATGTCATTTGGCGTTAGTATAGACCAAGGCGCAATAGAATACGGCACTAATACCATTTCTTCATTTTTTAGCCAAAAAAAGAATTTAATATCATTCTCTTTTTGGAAGATGCTTTACGATATATTTAGATTTAATTCAAAAGCAAAAGTTACTGTTGAGCAAAATCCTTCTATTAATCTGGAGCAACTATTAGAAATTTTAAAATTAAGCAGTTGGTTTAAAAAATATTATTTACTACCTATGGGTGGTTCTATTTGGAGCACATCTGTTGAAGAAATGTTAAATTTCCCAGCAATAACTTTTATTAATTTTTTTGAGAATCATGGATTACTTAGTATTTCTAATCAACCTCAGTGGTATACTGTTGAGGGTGGGAGCAAAGAATATGTAAAAAAATTTAGCCAAAGCTTTTTAGAACAAATAAAGCTAAATGCTCAAATAGAAAAAGTAGTCAGAGGCGAGGATTGTATCGAAATACATCATAAAAACAAAATAGTTGATAAGTTTGATCATGTTATATTGGCAACACATCCTGATACATCGCTAAAGCTACTTGAATCTCCAAGTAAACTTGAGCAAGATATTTTAGGAAGCATTAATTATCAAAAAAACTTAATGGTATTACACTCCGATGTAGATTTTATGCCCCAGAGAAAGAACGCTTGGTCAAGTTGGGTATACTTGTCCAATAGCAATAATTCAGAAAAACAAGTTAGTCTTAGTTATTGGATGAACAATTTGCAAAGATTAGATACTTCTACTCCTATTATAGTAACATTAAATCCTGCTACAAAACCAAATAAAAATTTGATTTACGATGTTTATGAATTTGAGCATCCAGTGTTTAATCAGAAGGCTATAGATGCCCAGAAAAATATATTTAAGATACAAGGAGCAAGTAGGATTTGGTATTGCGGTGCTTGGCAAAGATATGGTTTCCACGAAGATGGTTTACTAAGCGCAGTTAATCTTGCTAAGAAATTTGATGTTGATATCCCATGGCAATAGAACCAAAATTAATTTTAGCTGATATTTATCATAAAAGATTTTTCCCGAAGATAAATATATTCAATTATAAATCTTACTATCTTTTTCTCCCATTATCGCTAATTAATAAAACAAGTGACCTTCAAAATATACTAAGTATAAATAAATTTGCTAAGATGAGTTTTTACGAATCTGATCATGGAGTAAAAAATAATCAACATAACGCTGAGTCATGGATAAGAAATATACTAATAAAACACGATAATAGTTTAAACGACATGATAAAAGAGGTTTACCTGTTAACAATGCCTAGAATATTGGGGTATATTTTTAATCCAGTAAGTTTTTGGTTTTGCACTGATGATAAAGACAAAATTCGTGCTGTGTTGTGCGAGGTTAATAATACTTTTGGCGAAAGACATTTTTATTTTTGTAGTCACAAGAATAATGAAATTATTAAGCCTAAAGATTTGATGTATGCAGATAAAATATTTCATGTCTCCCCATTTTTAGAAAGAGAGGGAAAATACTGCTTTAGATTTTCCCTCCAGCACAATAGCTGCGGAGTCTGGATTGATTATTTTGATAAGAACGGCAACAAAAAACTAGTTACCTCGATTTTTGGCAGATTTCATGAGTTATCAAAGAAAAATATTAATTGTTTCTTTTGGCAATACCCTCTTATCACAATTAAGACAATTTTATTGATACATTGGCAGGCCCTTAAATTAAAATTGAAAGGAATAAAATATATTCCCAAACCAGAGCAAATAAAAGAAACATTCTCTACTAATATAGAAAAATAATATGATAAAAAAAATAATAGTTAATAAATTTATTGATAGTTTAAATACTATTGAATTTGGAACTCTTAGACTCTTTACACCAGATAACAAAGAATATTATTTTGAAGGTAAGAAGGAAGGAGTAAACGCTAGTATGATTATCAATGATCATAGAGCAATCACCAATTTGATTGCTAAAGGAGATATTGGTTTAACAGAAGCATATAGAGATAATTGGTGGGATACAGATAATTTAACTGATCTACTAAAATTTGCTCTGCAAAATGCCGGTTCACTTGATAGATATGTGTACGGTAGTAAAATATCCAATATTGTTTCTAGGATTTTATATTCTCTTAGGTCAAATACTTTAAATGGCAGTAAGAGAAATATACATGCTCACTATGATTTAGGAAATGAGTTTTATTCCCTATGGCTTGACAAAACTATGACCTACTCTTCTGCTCTCTACAATACTAGCAGTGAAGATCTCCAGCAAGCTCAATATAACAAATATGATAGAATCATAGATAATTTAGAAAAATCTTCTGGTAGTTTATTAGAAATTGGTTGCGGATGGGGTGGTTTTGCAGAAAGAGCTACTTACCGCAATGATTATGATATTAAAGGAATAACCATTTCAGAGCAGCAATATACTTATGCGAAAAAAAGAGTTGAGGGCAAAGCTAATATACTTTACCAAGATTATAGAAAATTAGACGGAAAGTATGATAACATTGTCTCTATAGAAATGTTTGAGGCAGTGGGTCAAACATTTTGGCCAGTATATTTCAATAAAATGAAGTCCTTATTAGAAAGTAAAGGTAAGGCAATAGTTCAGACTATTACCATTGATGAGATGCATTTTGAGAAATATAGAAAAACTGGGGATATGATAAGAAGTTTTATCTTCCCGGGCGGTATGCTTCCTTCCATAGAGCAATTCAAATTGGAAGCAAGAAAAGCGGGATTACAAGTAGTAGATCATTATGCGTTTGGTAATTCTTATGCTATAACTTTATCGTCTTGGTTAGAGAATTTTGAAAAAAATCTTGATAAAATCAGATCACTGAATTTTGATGACCGATTTATTAGAGTTTGGAGATTTTATTTATCCGCAAGTATTGCAAGCTTTGCCTCAAATAGAACAAGTGTAATTCAAGCAGAAATTAAACATGCATAAATTATTATTAATTTTAGTATCTCTCCTACTATTTATTACCCCTGCAAGGGCAAACAAAGGCATAATTGAATATATTAAAAATCCCAAACTTGTCGGGCAAGCTAGCTTTAACTACATGTTTTGGCATGTTTATGACGTTTATCTATATGCTGAAAATGGTTTGTATTCTTCAGATAAGCCTTTTGCATTAAGGCTTGTTTATAAAAGAGATTTAGAAGGAAATGATATAGCTCTTAGGTCAAAACAAGAAATAAAAAAAATAGGGTTTAAGGATAAAGTAATTTTGGAGAGATGGTATCGAAAAATGATTGATATTTTTCCTGATGTATCAAATGGCTCCGAACTTATCGGGATATATACTAAAGATAAGAGATCTATATTTTTTGATAAAAATAAAAAAATAGGTGAAGAAAACGATCCGGATTTCGGTAAATGGTTTTTTGATATCTGGCTTTCAGAGAAAAACTTATACCCCAAATTAAATAAAAAGCTATTGGGTAAGCAATGAATAAAGCTAGGATAGATAAGCTAGATTTATTCTATTATAGTTTTCCCGCTATTTTCACTTCTTTTGCTGGTATACCTTTATATATCTATGCTCCAGAGTATTATAATGCAAATTATGGAGTATCTTTAAGTTATTTAGGATTAAGTTTATTGGCTCTAAGAGCTATTGACGCAGTGCAAGACCCTCTTATTGGACTGCTGAGCGATAAATATTTAAGATACCGATATACTATCATACTTCTTGCTTCAATTATTTTAGTTATTAGTTTTTCTGTTCTATTTCAGCCTAATATCTCAGCTGCAAAAATTTGGTTTTTCATTGCAATGTTAGTAGCTACCAGTTCATATAGCATTGTGACCATTAATCTTAATACCTATGGTGGGTTGTGGACACAAGATAAAAAGCAACAAATTAAAATAACAACTTTCAGAGAGAGTTTTAATTTAATTGGTTTACTTATTGCGGTATCAATACCAGCTATCCTAATGTCTAAAATGAATAGTAGAAATGCATTTTTGATAATAAGCATTGTGCTATTTATTCTCATGTGTTTAGCTATGATCAGTCTAAAAATCTGGCACAAAAGAAACCCCTCCTATGGTAATACTAAGTTTTATAAATTTGATATAAAATTTATAAAAACATTATCCGCTGAGACTCGTTACTTTTTTAAAGTATATTTTGTTAGCATGCTGGCTTCATCTATGCCTTCGGTGCTTGTAATATTTTTTATAAAATATCGTTTGGATGCAACAAATTATACTGGATTATTTTTATTCCTGTATTTCGTTTCTGGAGCGATAGGAATGATTTTCTGGTATTACCTTAGTAATAAATTAGGAAAAGAGAAAGCATGGGCTTGTTCAATGCTTATTGCGACTATGAGCTTTGTTTGGGCATTCTTTTTACGAGAAGGGGATCTTGTTCAATATGCAATAATATGTGCGATATCTGGTATAGCTTTTAGTGCTGACTTATCTATACCACCATCAATACTTGCTGATAAAATGCATAAGCAACATTTAGAGGAAAATGCAACTTTTTTGTTTGGGATTCTAGCTTTCTTAGCTAAATTATCACTAGGCATTTCATCTGCTATAGTTATGTTTATCCTTGAAAAAGCTGGTTTTCAAAACTCTGTCAAGAATGAGAATGATACTTTGTTGTTACTTAGTTTTTTATATTCAATACTACCATGTGCAATCAAGCTTGTATCTTATGCTATGATTAATCACAGTATAATGATCAATAAAGAAACATAGCATGTCAAGTATGAAAAAAATATTATTTATAACAATCTTAGGAGCAATTAGTATGTTAGGCGGCTGTAGAAGTAGCGATTTGAATTATTATAATAATTCCAAACCAGAGTTTAATCTTAAAGAATATTTTACTGGTAGCATTAAAGCCTGGGGAATAATTCAAGATTGGAGAGGTCGTGTTACCACAAAATTTGATGTTACTATGGTTGGTAGTTGGGAAGGTAATACAGGAACGCTAGAAGAAGATTTTACATTTTATGATGGTAAAAAGCAACAAAGAACTTGGAAAATAGTTCAAAATAACGACGGCACCTACTTAGGTAGTGCTCATGACATTATAGGTAACGCTTCTGGAAAATCATCCGGTTCTGCTATGAATTGGAGGTACTCTATGGATATAACAGTCGATAATTCTACATATAAAGTTAAATTCGATGATTGGATGTGGCAGATGAATGACGGAATTGTAATTAACAGATCTTATATTAAAAAATTTGGTATTACAGTTGCAGAACTTACATTGTTTATGAAAAAGAAAAATTAGATAATGAAATTCAAAAATGAAAATATATGGATTATAGGCGCTAGCAGCGGTATGGGACGTGAGCTTGCTATTGGACTATCAAAACATGGTGCTAATCTTATTCTTTCTGCAAGAAATCAAGAAGCATTAGTAGAGCTAAATAATACATTGGGTGGGAACAATCAAATATTCTCTCTTGATGTTGCTGATAGCGAAGCTATGAAGGTGAGTATTAGTAAAGCTTTTGCTCAAAACGAAACTATAGATAGAATTATATTTATGGCTGCTTTATATGATCCTAAATCTATAAAAGAAATAAAAAAAGATTTTGTACAGCAGCTAATGCAAGTGAATTTGATTGCTCCAATTAATTTAGCAATTGACGTCATGCCTTACTTAGAAAAACAGGCAAAATCTCAAATAGTTTTTTGTTGCAGTGTAGCTGGTTATACAGGACTTCCAATTGGCCAGCCCTATAGCTCTAGCAAAGCTGGCCTAATTAATTTTGTCGAAAGTCTTTACGCAGAATCACCAAAAAATGTGGATATCAAAATTATAAATCCAGGGTTTGTAAAAACACCTATGACAGACATGAACCGTTTTAAAATGCCAATGATAATGAGCCCACAAGATGCAGCTGATAGAATTATTGTTGGCCTAAATTCAAATAGTTTTGAAATCTATTTCCCTACTTTGTTCGTACTTATTATGAAATTTTTACGTATTCTTCCATACAAAATAAAGCTATTTTTGACACAAAAAATACTTAAATGAAAATCAATCATAAACTTAGCATTTCTAACTAAAATAATCCAAATTTAGTTCTTGGGGTCTATTTACATAAAGGTACTTGACATACTCCCCGTGTCTAAAGACAGCTGGTTCTAAGGATTCAAACAACCATAGATCAATTAGAAAGCGCTGTTTGTGATTGTGAATTTATACTCAGATTAAATCCAGCCTCTGTTAAGCTGACATGTTCTAGTAATGGCACTGTTGCAAATTATTCCATTATATTGATTTAAGGATTGCAATAACTACAATTTCCTGGCTCAGCGTTAATTAGCCCATCAGCCCTACCCGTAGTTTCCTCATAATCGCATTTTACGCATCCAAAAATCTCCGACTTCACTAATTCCGTTTCAGAACCACACAAGGTGCATTCCAAACCTTTTTCTACCCTAACCTTCCCCCAGCCTGGAGTTGTACATTTCGGGCATGGTGTGCCAAGACGCTGCGCCAATTTATCTGCCAGTTCTCCAATCACTCCCATGCGAGAGGGATTGAATTGTGCCCGCATGTCGGTTTCGATCCATACCTTGCTGCCCGAGGCATTTTTGATGCATTCCTTGAACGCCACCTCAAGTGCTGATTGTGTTTCCACACCTTTGAATATGGGGACTTTGGTTTCCCTGCTATTTGGACGCAGTATGAGCGCATGAGATGGAAACTGGACCTCTTCAGCCAGTTTTTGTAATCCTTCCAAAGAGTCCACTGTCTCTGTACGGTAGTTTGTTTTCTCGCTTAAATGTGACAGGTACAGGTGGAAACCATGTCTGCGGTCAATGAAATACAGAATCTCATGATCGCACGGCAGGAAAGGAATAAAGGGGTGTGGCCCAAAACTACCCTCGCTGGCCAGTGCAAACTCTACTTTATCGCCAAGCCGTTCCAGTGACCACTCGCATTTTCGCCGCGCGCATTCCAGCGCATTTCCTTCCCTCTCTATCTCCCCAGAAAACGTGCCAAGCTGATCGGTATCCACCACATATTCCAGCACGCTTGCTTCCAGCTTTTCCCAGAACGGTGGGGCAATAGCGATGGATTTTGCATGCTTAGTAGTCAGGATAAAGCAGCTTCCAGCGTAAGCGGAGCCCAATTTCAGTGCGTGTTCTGCCATGTTAGCTCACGGTCTAAGAAGTAAGTTTTACGGCTATCTGGTTCTATGCAGGCAAGCTGCACCCAGCCATTGCCAAACAGCTTTTGTAGTAACGGTTGCACCTCGATGATTCGGTCAAGCATCGAACGCGGCGCATACACCACGCACATCAGCCTTTGTGGTTCGTGATAGGCTTCAGTGTCGCTGCTATACACTGATTGCAGAGGTAGGCCGGTCATCAGGTCGCTGGCATTGCCCTGCATGATGCCAATTTTGCCAGTGATATTTTTGGTGATCTTGCTACCGCCGCCATAAGCCACGTTATCGAGCGTCGAGAACAGATATTGCGTGTTAATCCACTCGGCCACTACCATCGGCGCGGTGAGGATAGCGGTAAGCGAACTCCCTTCTGCATCCTGCATGTACTCATACGAATGGAGGAAGCAGCGGCCTTCAAGATTCAGTGATGCAGTGATGTCGCGGGGAGCAACGATAAAGGCGGCATTACGCGCCAGCCCCCATTCAGGACGCACCTGCGCCCAGTCCTGCGAGCGAAGCAAAGTTTTGTACGCGGTTCCATCCATTATCTGCATCTGCTTTAAGCGCACGGTGCTATTTACCTCGCGGGCTTTTTCAAGATCGACGTTCAGCTTTTCATTGGCATCGCCGTAAAGCGTCACCTCGTCCGTAGTGGTATTATGCTCGGCAGCAAGAAAACGCGTGGCTTCAGCGATGGTGATTCCCTGTCTAGCCAGATGATTCCTCACCTCTGCGCGGTTTAATATCGCTGCCAGTATGCGTGCATTGCTTGCCCCGTGCCGTCCGCCACAGGCACCGCAATCCAGCGCGGTGGCATAGGCATTATTCTGGGTGGTGCTGCCATGTCCGCAGAATATTACGAGCGGCGCGAAATGATGCGTGAGCCCCATCATTCTGAGCGCTCCTTCCGCATAGGCACATTGTTCGGTAAGCGTAATGTTCTCCAGCGAAGGTTCGACCGCAAGCGGTGTCCGTAGGGTTTGAGTAGCCGAAGTTTTTAGCCTAGAGGCTAATCGTGGTGAAAGGCTTCTCAGCCCCATCCATGCACCGCTCGCCATCCCCAGTGCTTCAACCAGCGCAAATGGGGTGCTGAATGTGTATTTCATTGATTGATAAAGCCGTTTGAAACTTATAAGTCGCTCGTAGCCCTTTCTGTCATGTTCGCAACCTTCATGTGAGCATGGCGATTCTTTTACTTCATGTTTAGGCGAAAGCAGCACAGGACATGAGGCATGGGATTCGCCCGTTACCGTATCCGTTATCTGTACAGGGATACCGAAGAATCCTGCAAAACCGAGGGTCTGATAATCACCGGTTGCTTCCAGTGCTTTGCGGAATGGTTCGGAGCGCACGTCGATGCAGAATACTAGCTGTGCTTCTGGTGCATGAGGTTCCTTGAGGGGCTGCGCCGCCAATTTTTCCATTAGTGGCAGGCGGTAGTTGTTTTCAGCTATTTGCATCTGTGCCAATGGGCTTTCTTCTGTTTTGGCTTTCTGCAAAGCTTGTTCATGCCATGCAATCAATGCCTTAGCCTCTGGCCACAGCAGGCTGGTAGTGATGATCCTCATAGCCAGATAATCCTCTTGGAAAAGAGGATACAGATGGTTGGAATCCAATCCAGCCCATTCGGTTCGGTATTTCACATAGGCTGCCCAGCCTGGTAGCGTAGTGAGCAGCAGCGTAAGAAATTCTTCCTGTTCTTCTTTCACTATGTTGAGGCGCAGCAAGCACTCTGCAATCGCTTGCTCTGCTTTTTCTGGTAATGCCCGTAGCCATTCCTGTTTTTGTGCATCATTGCCGTGTAGCTTTTTATCATAAATCGCCAATGTGCGCCATGCTGCATATAACCCTTGTTCACGCAGTGGCATGGGAATTGTCGCCTGTCCGTCATCGAAAAAGGCTTGCAGCCATTTGATAGTTTCGCGGTTTACCACTTCCATCTTCTGCGGCAGTGATTGCTGCTCAAAATAAGCTGAGCCAGTGGCGAGTGCTTCTTCAATCGGTAAATCCTCAAGCCCTTGCAACGGGTTTACCGCAATCAGGTTCTTAAGCGGCCAGAACGGAGCAATCTTTGTGAAACTCGCTTTTGCTAGATCAGGAATGTGCGCTGTTTCCTGTTTCATAATCGGTCCAAGTTTTGGTTGTAGAGGTGCGCTTTCATGCTTCCCTCTATTGATATTGATAGCTATTGCGATGAGCAGTGACAGTGGTCGGATGTGGCTGGCTCGCATTGAGTGCCGTCACATAGTTTTTTGCCATCCATACTGGTGTTTTTTGCTGATAGCGAAAGAACAAGATGGATAGCCAGGCCAGCGTTAGGGCTATTATGCCTGCAATATGGAAGCCGTTCAGCGGTTGCGGTTGCATGAGTCCCATCGGTTCCATCGCCCAGACAATGAGATACACACTGCCGCCATACGCCTGCCCCATTAGTGTCGTGGCAATGAGTGACAACGGCATGAATTGCAATGTGTGAGAGCGCAAGATAGGAAGAGCGAAATGGCTAGCGGCGAGAAATGCTAAGAACATCAGTACCAGTGTTGTATCGCCTGCAAACCATGATTTGCCGCTGGTGTAGGCAAAACCAACGCTGCCTACAGCACCGCATAGGAGCGCGCCGATAAACGCAAGTAGCTTTGGCGGATAACCAAGGTCAAAGCGCCGCTCCTGCGCTGCTCCGCTGCTTGCCAAAAATAAATAGGCTTTGAACATACCATGCCATACTAGGTGCGCCACCGCTGCGGGAAACAATCCAAGTCCACATTGCGCCAGCATGAATCCCATCTGCCCCATCGTTGAACAGGCAAGCATGCGTTTCACATCGCTTTGCATCAACTTCCATAGGGTGCCAAGCAACGCGCTCGCAAGGCCTATTACAAAGATGGCAGTGAGTAGCATTGAGTGGTCAAAATAGAGGGGAGCAAAGCGGGCAAGCAGGAAACCACCACCATTAACCAACCCTGCGTGCATGATTGCTGAAACCGGCGTGGGCGAATTTAGCGAACTGGTAAGCCATTTGTGGAACGGCCAGATTGCCGATTGTGTCATGGCACCGATCAGTAACAGCACCAAGGCCAAGCTATGTCCTGCAGACTTATGCAGAAGCGCTTGTATGCTGGTTTCGCCAGTCGACGAATAGAGTACGGCAAATGCGCCAGCCACACATGCTGCACCGAGCAAATAATTCTTTGTGGCAAGCCTGCCAGATGCCTTGGCCGCCTTCCAGCACTTTTTATGAACCATCAACCGCGCCAGCAGCAAGTTGCTGATGCACCATGCCACAAACAGTAGTGCCAGATGATCAGCACTCACCATCGTCGCCACCAAGGAAACTAACAGGCTGAGCTGAAGGAAGAAGACGCGATATTGCGTGTCTCCCTTCATGTAGCGATAGGCAAAGCTACCGACACACAGACCGATAAATGCCACCAGTGCCATCATGATGATTGCCAGTGCGTCGAAGTGAAAGAGATGAATAATAGTCTGGTTTGTCATGCTAAATCCTTATTATTGGATATTTTTGTCTTATTGACTCATGTTATGAGATAAGTTAATATAAGTGAAGTTTATAATTCTTATAATTAACATTAGAGTTTCTAATGAGTATCGACACCATTACGCTGCAATGCTTTATAACCGTAGCCGAAACCGGCAGTTTTACGAAGGCCGCAGAACGGGTAGGACGGACTCAATCAGCTGTTAGCCAGCAGATGAGCAAGCTGGAGAATCTGCTGGGCAAACCATTGCTGACACGTGGAAAAGCCTTTTCCCTTACTCCGGAGGGAGATATTTTTCTGGGATATGCAAGGCAGATTTTTGCCCTGTATCATGAAGCAATTGACAGATTCAAGGAGCCTGAACTGGAGGGAGAAGTAAGTTTCGGGCTGCCGGAAAACTTTGCCAGCGTATATCTTTCCGAAGTGTTGGTCGACTTCTCACGCATTCATCCGCGCATTCTGCTCAATATTGAGTGTGACCTGACGTTGAATCTCTTTGATCGCTTCAAAAAGAAAGAGTTTGATCTGGTATTGGTAAAAATGAATCGACCGGAAGATTTTCCTAACGGGCTGGATGTCTGGTCAGAACCACTCAAATGGGTGGGAGATACCAGCCTGATAGACCCTAAGAAGCCTGTGCCCCTAGTGCTTTCACCGCAACCATGTGTCTATCGCGCCTCTGCAATCAAAACGTTAGAAGAAGCAGGCCGTTCCTGGCGACTGGTATTCTCTAGCCCCAGCTATGCAGGGGCAGTCGCAGCCGTCAAAGCAGGTATGGGGATTACGGTCATGCCGCACACAATGATCCCGAATGAATTGGAAGCTGTCGATGCCTTACTACTTCCTAAACTTGCGGATACACATGTCTCACTGCTTAAGCATCGAGCAGATAACGCCGCCATAAATACACTTGAAGGTTTTGTATTACGAAGACTCAAGCACTAGATATAATAATGTAATTTTATCAATGGCATCCTTATCTAGCCAAAAATTGGCACTGATACTGTCTTAACCGTCAAGTCCTGAATCGTATTCTGCGGCCGCAACATTCTCACCTAGTGCTTCAACAGGACGCTCAATAAATGCATCATTGTATGGGTTGTTCTACTTTATTCAACACAAGCCAACCATCAGGCGATAGAACGGCATCCCTTAAACTGTAGAGGCTTGCTTTCGAAAACGCACCGGCTCGCTTTCATCGGCAATAACCGGTTCAAATTAAATGACTCTATAAATATTTAAGGGTTGCTATTAATTAAATGATTTTTAGATTAATTTAAATACTCTTTTGCATTAGCTCTTGGAATATGACCAAATGCAATTGCTTCTTCTTTAACTGCTGGCTGCATTCCCAAACTGATTATAGTTCTTGTATATTTATTGTTGATATTGTCCATAGCAACTGAGATCCCCTGCTTCTTAGTAGTAAGACCTATCTCATCAAAAGTAAGCAGCTGGCGCGGCTTTTCGATTAATCCGGCTAATGAGACTGCTACTTGATGGATTTTATTAACTTTGTTTTGCTGGGTTAACCGATCCCAAATATTAAGTAATTGCTTTAAAATTGTTGCATTGTCACAAGCTGGGGATATTTTGGCGGAGGATTTATAAACTACCTTATTGGTAGTTCTAATGTATAAATTTACAAAGGTAGAATATAAAGCTTTGTCTCTTAATCTCTTCGCTGCTTTCATTATTAACTCAGCCCCAACATCACGAGCAGCATTAACGTTCCTTACCTCAGGAGCGAGTATTCTACTATGGCCTATTACCCTATTTTTAACTGCATACTCTGATAACTCTTAGCTTCTTACAAATACCAACATTTTTTACCATAGATACTGCCCCAAATAGTCTGTAGATGGCCACTGCTACATCCATATAACTTCTCTACGGTATCTATGTTAGCTAAATAGAGTCTTTTTATCATCCTATGCCCTATTCCCGGTATATCCCTTAAAGAAAGACCAAAAAGTTTTGTTGGTATATCTTCTGGTTTGATAATAGATAACCCATCAGGTTTTTTCATTTCAGCCGCTATTTTGGCTAAGTACTTACTTGGGGCAATACCAATTGAACAAGTTATGTAGTCTCCTACATTTTGTTTAATAGCTAACTTAATAGCTTGAGCAAGCCTGATAGCCTCCTCTTCCTGTTGATATTTCCCTGTTAACCTACCTGCGCCTTCATCAATAGAGCATATGTAGTCTATATATAATAGTTTGTTAACTTCAGCAAAAATACGCGTATGATATTCTACATATAGCTTATGCTTAACTGGTACACATATAAGCTCCGGGCAAAGTTTTTTTGCTTCGTAAATCTTGGTACCGGTTTTAATACCCTTCAACTTTGCTTCATAGCTAGCAGCAATAGCGCAAGTAGAGTCGGACAACAATGGAACAACAGCTATAGGCTTTCCCCGAAGGGAATGGTCTACTTGTTGTTCGATAGTAGCAAAGTAGCTATTAAGGTCAAAGTACAGCCAGTTCAGCCCAACGACTTCTTTAAGCATTAGCGTACCTTCCTAACAATTACAACCTTGACCCCATATCAATTTGATAATTGTACATTATTCTACTTTGATAGACAAGTTGTATATTTCAAGGATAGAACAATGCTGTCTATTATTTCTTCCTTAGATATATTATAGAATGCATATTTATTGGCTATATAATAGTTATACATTGACTATTTAATACAACCCCCTTTCTTTATTCTAGTTGCTAATACAATAAACAAGAGATTTATATATAGCAGCTTCTCAACCAATAAGACTATATGCTTTTTGTGCGCACTTTGTGAAAAGGTCTTCTTGATCAAGCAATTGCAGATCCATTTTATCGAATTTATTCCGAGAATTAAGAAAATAAACCATATCATGTTCTATTTTTCCAAACATAACCTGGTTTTTATAAAATCCTACTAGATTCTCCCCTACTCTATACTCAACCTTGCCAAGGCTTGCCGCCAAACCAAGAGCTTTCTTTATCATTTTACTATAGTTATTATCGTGCATATCCCTCAGCTATATAATATTTTACTTTTTAAAAATGAAGTAATTTTATAGTCCTTTATCATACTTTATCCACATAGAGTTAAAATAGGATTAATTTTATGGTACTAACGAATAAATAATAACTTTTGGTTTAAACTTATATAAAGCGAATGCACATGGTAATGCTGGGATTTAGTCAAAGAAAAAGGATGTGCACAAGAATCTTTATACTTGTATTCTATACCTGAGGTTAGTAGAAAATAGGCGTTATCACAAATTTTTCATGTGGCTAGGTTTTGGAAATGACTCATCGTCTATTAAGACGTTTTTTCTTAAAGTCCTGAATCAAAACTTCTGCAGGAATATTAAATTCTTGTTTAGTTTTCTTATCCTTGCTAATGTTAAAGTATCTTTGTCCATTAAGAACTTCAGACACCACACCTGTTGCAGCTTGATTTTGAAATCACACTGGCTTGCTTTTATCGTCAACAACACTAAAGATTGTAAATAACCACTTTATTACCTTTGTATTACTTATGTATTACATTTGCAGTACTCTAGCATTGCAGTTGTATTAATTATAGCTTTCTATCTTGAGCTCTGAGCACTTATTGTTCTCAAAGGTAAGATTACTATAACCATACTAGGCAGTGTAGTCACGAAATAGATACCTAAAGCACAATACATCTCTATATATGGTTCCGTTGCAAATTTAGAAGGAGAATAAAATAATCTGTAAATAGACAATTTTGAACTTTAGAATTAACTGCTTTTAGTCATAGATATAGAACAATCTTTTAACAAATTGTACTTGTTCTAA
>Ga0163144_10007963_pt1 | contig 23044 bp, 21 predicted proteins | sample OliLak19BULKMAT1_FD_123175 | JGI IMG/M metagenome (GOLD analysis project Ga0163144, IMG submission 123175) | Freshwater microbial mat bacterial communities from Lake Vanda, McMurdo Dry Valleys, Antarctica - Oligotrophic Lake LV.19.BULKMAT1 | ecosystem: Environmental > Aquatic > Freshwater >...
CGCCCGAGGAGTGAGCACCGCAAGACTACTGACAGTAATCTGAGGAGCGGAGCGACGAGGCCGCGCGTCGCAGCAAGAGAATCGGCCGTTTGTACCGGTGATTCAACCTGATCGGTGCTCTAGCCTCCAAACAAACGATGGGGACCGCAGCCGAGTAACCGTAGCCGCAGCCGACAACCAAGGTCCGAGGTCCGAGGTCGATAGCCGAGCTCCGATGCCGAGCTCGATTTCGATATCAGAAGCGTTCCGCAGGCTCGACAGCCGAGCCACGGGCGCGAGCGAACCCTCAAATCACGTTTGCGCCTCTGCGTCTCCCCTTGGCGGCCTTGCGGCAAGATCCCGCTTCGCCCGCAGCACCAGCACGGTCACTTCCGGCGCGACGCCGAAGCGCACCGGCACCCCCGTCGACCCGATGCCGGGGTGCACGTAGAGCTGCGCCGCGCCCACGTCGGAGAGGCCGCCGTGCGCGTGAAAACGGCGGCCCGCGACGTTGAGCTTCTGCGACCGCCAGGGCACACCGAGCTGCCCCCAGTGCGTGTGGCCGGCCAAGATGAGGCCGCTCGTTTGCTTCGCGATGGGCTCCGCGAGCCGCGGGTCGTGTACCAGCGTGACGGTGGCAGCGTTCGCCTCGACACCTTCGAACGTGCGACCTACGTCTGCGCGTCGGCTGTAGATGTCGTCCACCCCGGCGACGACGAGCTCGGCACCGCCGCGTTCGATGCGGATGTGCTCGTTCAGCAACAGCTTTACGCCGCAGGCGATCAGCGTCGAACAGAGCGGCTCGCGGCCACCGAAGTTGTCGTGATTGCCGAGCACCGCCACGACACCTTCTCGCCCCTTCAGCTCGCCGAGCAAGCGGCCGGTCTCGGCGTGGAATCGATTGCCGGAGGTGACGTAATCGCCTGTCAGGGCGACGAGATCGACGCCCAACGAGTTGGTGAGCCTTACGACGCTGCGCGCTTCGTCGGCCGGGAACATGCCGCCGATGTGCAGATCGCTGAGGTGCGCGATGCGAAAGCCGTCGAACGCCGGCGCGAGGCCGCTGACAACGACCTCGACCGTTCGCACGACCACACGTCGCGGCCTCACCAACACGCCCCACAGCGCGAGCGGCAGCGCGATGGCATATGCGATGAAGCTCGCCTGTCCAATGGTGCCCCGGAGGAGCAGCGTCAGCGGCACAAGCAACAAAAACAAAGGTGCCGAACCCACGCCGGCACACCAATGGACGAAGTAGAAGCGCTCCAGCCAGCGGCGCGCTTTGCTGATCGGTCTGTCATCGATGGCGAGTCGGATGCGGGCTGCGAGCAGCCACGTGCCGAGCGCGACGGCGCACGCTGCGGCGATGCTGGCCCACGGCTCGTCAGCGATCAGCCAGCGGAGGCCCAGGCCGAACGGAACGAATGTCAGCGCCGTGATGGCGAACAAGAAACGGAAGAAGCGCCTCACCGGGGCGAGGCGCTCCGCGAAGCGAGCGAGCTCTCGAAGACCAACGAGCGCGAAGGCACCCCGTGGTTTAGCAGCCGCAGAGCGGGTTGCCTTGCGCCTCGGCGACGCAATCCGAGCCCCACGTGAGGATGCAGCAGAATGGCTTGTTCGCGCACACGATGAGCGCGCACGGAAGACACTCGTCGGGGTCGAGCGGGCCGCCGGTGATGCAGGGGTCGTGCGCGCAATTTGTGTTGTTGCCGCAATCGGCCGGGCAGCTGGCCTCGGTTTCGGTTGCCTCGCACATGCCGTCGGGACAGGTCGAGGGGCAGTCTGCAGCGCAGTTGGCGGGCGTTTCGTTCGGGTCGCAGGTGCCATTGGGGCAACACGAGCCGCAGTCGGCCGGGCACGACGAGCAGATTTCGCCGCCGCTGCACACGTCGTCGCCGCACATCACGCCGCCGGTCGTCGTCACTGTTGAGGTTGAGGTGCTCGGTCCGGGGCCGTCGCCGCCCATCGACGAAGTCATCGCGCCGCCGTTGCCGTTGCCTCCGTTGCCTCCGTTGCTGCTGGTCGGTGGGCCGCTGCCTGTGTTGGCGCCGCCGTCATCGGCGAACGTCTGGCTTCCTTCGGCGCAGCCGCCGAGCGCAAACGTTGCAATCCCGACCCAATAAGCAAGGTGTTGTTGCACGAGAGGACCTCGCCTCGAAGTATACGCGGGCCACTCGCCCCAGTGGAAACTCCTCGAGTAAGGAGGCTTTACGTGCTACCCGAGCGCGTCCCCCTCATTGGCTCCGCAAGGAGTTGCTCCACCCCATGACGCAAGATCCAAGGCATGTTCCAACCCACGTGAAGGCGCCCCACGGCGCTCCCGTGACGGAAATCGCCTGGGCGGACGGCCACCGGTCGCTGCTGCCGAACCGCCTCTTACGGGGCTATTGCCCTTGTGCTCACTGCCAAGGGCACGGCGGCACAATCGCGTTCGTCGCGGGCGGCAACGCGGAGCTGATGGATATCGAGCGCGTCGGAAACTACGCCCTCTCGTTCGCGTGGGGCGACTCGCACACTACGGGCATCTACACGTTCAAGTACCTGCGCGCGCTCTGCCAGTGCGACGAGTGCAAGCCGGCGTCGGCGTACCGCGTGCCCGACAGCGGAGGAAAAGAGCTTTGAAGTCCTCTCCTTTCGACGTGATCGAGGCTGAATTTCTGGGCGCTCTGACGATCGGCAGCGACCCGACCAGCCTGCCTGTGCAGAGCGCCGAGGTTGCCTTTGCCGGCCGCTCCAACGTGGGCAAGTCGAGCCTCATCAACAGCCTCGTCCAGCGCAAGGGCCTCGTGCGCACCAGCAACACGCCCGGCTGCACCCGCCAGATCAACTTCTTCGACGTGAAGGCGCGGGACGATGCGCGTCTCGTGATGGTCGATCTACCGGGCTACGGTTTCGCCAAGCGCTCCAAGACCGAGCGCTCGCATTGGGCTGACTTGATCGAGAACTATTTGCAGAAACGCCCCACGCTGAGGGTGCTGGTGGTGCTGGCAGACGCTCGCCGAGGCTTGGAAGAAGAAGAGCGCGAGCTGCTCGCGTTCGTGGCAGCGCGTCGCATTTCTCCCCTCGCGGTGATCGTGGTCGCCACCAAATTCGACAAAGTGCCCAAGTCGAAAGCAGTCAGCACGCTCGCGCAGCTACGGCGCGACGCGGGGGTGCACGCGATCGGCTTCTCGATCGTCGACAAGAGCGGGTGGGAAGAGCTGTGGGTCGCCGTGCGTAAAGGCCTCGGGTTTGCTGCGACTAGCGCTCCGGCCGCAAACTCGGCATAAAGGCCGAAGTGTTGGGTGACGATGCGCGGGCGGAGCGTGACCGCCTCGATGCCGAGGCTATCGAACGGCTCCGCGCCGGCGACGGCTCGGCGATCGGCGTCCTGTATGAACACTACGGGCGCACCGCATTCGGGCTCGCGTTCAAGATCGTCCGCGAAGAGACTGAGGCCGAAGACGTCGTTCATGACGCGTTCGTCGCCATCGTACAACGCGCAGATCAGTATCACCCAGCGCGCGGTACCGTCGCCGCGTGGCTCATCACTACAGTTCGCAACCTGTCGCTCGACCGCGCTCGACGTCGCACGCGACGGGCACAGATCGTCGAGACCGAGCTCAAACACATGCCGCCCAGCGCGCCCGAGAGCCCGGAAGATTCGCTCAGCGGCGCGCGCGAGCATCAGCGGGTTCGGCGCGCCATGACGAGTCTGCCCGAGGTGCAGCGACAGACGCTCGAGATTGCGTTCTTCGAGGGCCTGTCTTACCCGGAGATCGCAGACCGCGAGAAGGTCCCGCTCGGCACCATCAAATCTCGCGCAGCGCGAGCATTGCATGCGCTTCGCGAAGCGCTCGAATCCGACGAGCCGAGCTGAGATCTGGCGTAGCCGCAGATCAATCCAGATCTCGGCGCGACCACTGGGCTGTTCACAGGGCGCCGCATGTGGGCTACTTCCGCCCGCCGGAAGCCTTTGGAACAGACCTATTTGTTAGCGACGCTGCCACTCTACGTGGCGCCGCTCAGCCTGCTGATCGCCGCGCTGGTCATCGTGCTGCTGCCGGCAAAGCCTGAGCGGCCGCTGGCTCCGCTGGTCGCGTGGGTCGCCGTGGGCTTTGCAGCGCTGGTCCTGCTCACGTCTGCGCCGGCGGTCTTTCGCGGCAGCGTGGTGCTCGATCAGGTCGTGCGCATGTTTCGCTCGGGGTCGCTCGACCTTCTGCTCGGTTGCGTGCTCGACAAGGTCTCGCTCGCGTCGGCTCTCGTGGTGCTGGTGTGCCTGGCCGGCTTCGTTGCCGCCGCGGCGAAGCGAAAGCTCCCGCCGCGGTTGTTCGCGGTGGCGCTGTTGATCGGCGCGGGTGCCTCGTGTGCAGCCATGGCAGAAGGGTTTCCGACGCTGCTGTTCGGTCTGTCGCTCGTGTTCTGGGCGAGTCACTTGGCGCGCGAGGGCAACGCTTTCGTGCGCCTCACCACTTACGCGTTCGCGACCGGCATGGCTTGTGCGCTGCTCGCGGTCGGTTTCGCGTTCTGGAGCTTGGGCGGGCAGTGGCTCGACGCCTCGCGCTACTTCGCCGACTTCAAGCCGCGCTTCGCAGCCGAGGGCGAGCTGCTCGACCAAGCGCAGCGGGCGAGGCCCTCCGCCAGCCTGTTCGGTCAAGGAAAGCTCACCATCTTGTCGCACCCGGGGTCGCGCGTTTACCTGGGCGTCGCCGACGAGGGCCAGCTGAAGCGCAGCGAGCCGATTGGAGTCACCCCGATGTTGCAACAGTCGGTGCCCGCGGGTTTGCAGAAGATCGCGATCGAGCCAGGCGGCTCCGCCATCGTCGGCGGTGAGGGCATCGAAGTCGCGCTCGTCGATACGGTTCTGATCCGTGAAGGCGTGGAGACGCGCATCACACTGGTCGGGCCCACCGTCAGCTTCGTCGAGCTGGGTCCAATGCTGCGAGACGGCGCGTTGGCAAAACGTCGGGTCGGCGGCGCCACTATCGGCGGGATCGTTGGGGCGTTGCTTTCCTTTTCGCTCTGCTGGTTCGCCGTCGCGTGTGCGGGCAGGGCGCGAGGTCTCTTCGGCAGCTTCGGTCGCGCCTGCTTCTTGATTGGGTTCGCCGCTTTCGTCGCCAGGCTCGGCCCGCTGTCTTCGTTTTCACCGATGTTCGCGCTGATTGCGATGTTGCTGCTCACGTTCGTGGCTGCGCTTGCCGCCTATCGCGATCTGGGCCCGTGGCTGCCGGCAGCCGCGTTGGTTGGCAGCGCGGGCTTGGCCGGTGCGCCGCTGGCAGCGCTGGCAATCGCGGGCGCGCTGGCTCCTGCGCTGCTCGCCTTGGCAGCGCTCGGCGAGGCGCGGCAACGCGCGCTGGTCGAGGTGGCTGCGCCGGTCGTGGCCACGACGAAGAAAAAGAAACGCAAATCGGAGAAGGCCGCTGTCGACGAAGAGCTGCCACCGACGACCTTGCCAGGCAGAAACCCGATCGCCGTCGCGCTCGCGTTCGGTCTCGCGCCGCTGCCTTTTCTCGGTCCGTTTGCCGGTATCGGCAGCGCCATCGTGACGCCCTTTTCGGCCTCGCCCAGCCTTGGCGTTGCCTTCTGGCTCACCATCGCAATCTGCTGGGGCGCGCTCGCGTGGTCAGTACAGCGGGAGCTCACCGGCGCGGCGGCAGCGCCCGGTAACGAGCAGACACGGGTCGCGGTTCTGCTCTCGGCGGTGGCGTGTGCGCTCGGCCCACTCGTCGCGTTGGGCCTGCAGCCGTGGACATTGTCAGCCAGGCTCGGTCCCGTTCTCGCCGTCGTCATCGCAACCAGCGCGTGCGTGTTGCCCCTGCTCGCTGTCGGCTTGGCGAAGCGTCGACCCGCAGCGCTACGTGACGCCAGCGACGTTGTTCCAGCTCGGGTCTCCACCCGGGTCGAGCGCTTGCTCGACAGCGTCGATCTCGTGTTGGGCTTTCCCCTTGCGCTGCTGTCGCTGCCGCTCGGACGCCGGTCGCCGGCCGAGAAAGGCGAACATTCATGAAGTCGCTCCGCCGCGCGCTCGTTTGCCTGCTCGCGCTCTTCGCGATGCTCGCGCTGTCGTCGATCGCCGCCGCGCACATGGGTCATCAACGCGCCACGATCGAAGGCCGGAAGCGCGCCGAAACTCCCCGTGAAGGGCCGCGGGGGCGCGCGCAAGTGACGATTCCCGGTGGGCGCCAGGTGCTCGAGCTCGCGCGGTCCGCCGACGGGCTCTCGGGCTCGTTCGAGCTCAAGAACATCGGAGATGGCCCGCTCGAAGTGTTCAGCGTCGCGCTGGAGGCCGAGGACGATTTTCCGCGCGCCCCGATCGGGGTCGGTATTCACTCTTCCGCGCGCGAGACGAAGCCGCTCGCTGCTGGCGAGTCGCGCACCTACTCCGTGGCTTGGGCGACGAACCAGACGCTGGCGAGACAGCTTCACGGGTACTTGGTGATCGAGTCCGACGGCGCGGCGCCGGGCGCTACCGCCTACGACCCCGCCCCCGTCGTCGCTGTGGTCGCAGACCGCCGACCCGTCTGGCAGCGCTCCATCTTGTCGCTCTTGGTGTGGGCGCCTCTGATGCTGGCGCTGCTCGCGCTCGTCTCGTGGCGCGTCCCGGGCTTCAACGTGCGCCGCCTGCGCCTCGCGGCCATCGCCGCGGCAGGCGTAACGGTGCTCGTCAGCTTCGTTCCAGTCGTCGGCTTCGTGCGCGTGCTCTCTCGCGAGGACGGCAATTGGGGTCTGCAGCACATCGAGCGCGCCCAGCTGCCCGGCCAGCTCGAGTACTTTCTCGCGGTAGACGGCATGACGGTGGCGCTGGTGCCCGCATTGGCGCTGGTGCTGTTCGCGGTCGTGCTCGCCATCACCGACAGCCCTGCCGCGCGCATCTCGATCGCGTTCGGCGGCGTCGCGACGAGCGCTGCCACGCTGTTCGTCGTCAGCCAAGGGATGTTCTTGTCGCTGCTCGCCCTCGGCTCGTTCTCCGCAGCCGCGGTCGTGCTGGCCGGTTCCAACGGCGCAGACGAGGCGGATCATGTTGGCGTCTTCGGCGACAGTCGTGCTGCGCGACGTGTCGTGGCGGTTGCGTTCACCTTCGGCGTCGTCGCGTTTGCGTGGCTCACTCACTCACTGTCGCGTCTGGCCGAGCACGGGCGGCTGTTCGATGGCAAAGCGGCGACCCTCACCGATCTGCTGCCGGAGATCGCCCGCTCCGCCAGTCACGGGCACGCAGTTGCACACGGTTCTCCGACGGTGTTGGGAATGCAGGCCGAGCACGGGCTCATCGTGCTCGCCTTCGCTGCGTTCATCCCATTCCTCGGACTGGCACCGATGCATCGCTGGCTCTCCGCTGTGATCGCGGGCAGCAGCGCTCCCGCAGCGGCGCTCCTGGTGGCCTTCGCCGCGATCATCGGTATTGTCGGCTTTACGCGCTTCACGCTGGTGGCTTTTCCCGAGCAAGCAGCGTTCTTTGCCAGCGGCGCGCGCATCGTCGCGCTGGTCACCTTGTGCTGGTGCGGGCTCCGCGCCGCCTTCAGCAGCGACGTGCGGGCGCTGGTGAGTCACCTCAGCAGCGCAAGCGGGGGCCTCGTGCTGTATGCGCTCTCGACGATGACCCCGCAGGGCTTGAGCGCATCCGTAGCGCTCACGCTGACACGGGCAGTGGCGTTGCCCTTGTTGTTGCTTGCCCTCGGCGCGTTGGTCGCGCGCACTGGCGAGACGTCGCTCGGACGAAGCGGCGGATTCGCAGCCGCCGCGCCGCGAATGGCTGCCGTTTGGTTGGTCGCTGTGCTGGGCGTCGCTTGTTTCGGCGGCGCGTTCTTCGCGCTGTTCATGGCGGTGGTGGCCGCAGTAGGCGCCGCGCCTTGGAGCGCGCTCGCGTTCGGAGTCGGCATCGCGCTCTTGGGCGCTGGTGTCGCGCGCGCCCTCGAGCTGTTGTCGCCAGCAATCCCGGCTTGGTGGCGCGATAGCCCGCGCTTGGAGCCGCACGGCGGGGTGCTTCCGGATCTGCGCGGTCGTGAGCTCAGCTGGGCGATCGTGCTGGGCGCGATGATGATCTCGTTCTTGATCGCGCCGCGCTTCTGGCTCGGCCTCGCCGATGCCACCGTGCTCGATTGTTTCCGCGCGCTGGCGCCGGCTGGCCCGACGCAGGTCTCCTGATCGGGGTTCGGCCGCCACGGCCGCCACGGCCATCGAGGTCGATCGGGGATACCACGTGCGATGTCGACGCCGATTGTGCGCTCACGACGACTGTGTGTCTCGCGATCGTGCCGCATCGAAGCTGCCGAAGAGGCTAAAAGGCGCCGCTAAACGGATGACACCCTGCGGCAAGAATGGGTGCCTCGACGCTCTGAACTAGGTATTCTTGCGTTGAGGTTCTCATGTCTTATCGCCACCTTTTCCGTCCCGCGTCGCTGTGGTTCGCCATGCTTCTTCTGCCCTTCGCGGCTTGCGATGGCTGTGAAGACGGCGGCACCGCCTGCGACTCGCTCGGAGACGCGTGCGAAACCGAGTGCGTCGATAGCTTCGGTTGTCCCGACGGCACCTACTGCGAAGAGTTCGGCAAGTGTTTCGCCGAGTGTCTGCCCGGTGATGATCGCTGCGGCGACGGTCAACAATGCGGTGACTCGGGCAAGTGCGAGACCGGCGAAGGTGGCTCCGGTGGCAGCACGGGCAACTTCAATCCGAGCGGTGGTGGCGACCAGGGTGGCAGCGGCGGCAACAACGGTTGCGCCGACGTGAACATCACCTTCGAGCCGCAGATCCCCACGGTGGTGCTGCTGATCGATCAGTCGGGCAGCATGACCGAGCAGTTTGGTGGCGGTAACCGCTGGGACGTCCTCTACGACACGCTGATGGACCCGAACAACGGCATCGTCAAACAGCTGGAGAATCAAGTGCGCTTCGGCCTCGCCCTGTACACGGGTGATGGCGGCGGCAACTGCCCCCAGCTCAGCAACGTGACGATCGCGCTCGGCAATCACGCAGCCATCGACGCAGTGTACGGCCCCGCCGGCCCCTTGGGCGACACCCCGACCGGCGACAGCATCGATGGCGTCTTGCCGGGTCTGCTCGCGGTCAACGAGCCTGGCGCGAAGGTGATCGTGCTGGCGACGGATGGTGAGCCCGACACCTGCGAGCAACCGAACCCGCAGAATGGCCAGGCCGAGGCGATCGCCGCCGCGCAAGCAGCATTCGCGGCCGACGTCAGCCTCTACATCATCGCGGTCGGCGCCGACGTGAGCGAGAGCCACCAGCAAGACATGGCCAACGCGGGTCTCGGCCTGCCGCTCGACGGTAGCCAAGGCGACGCACCGTATTATCCGGCGAACGACCAGTCGGCGTTGCAAGACGCCTTCGAAGAGATCATCAACGGTGTGCGCTCCTGCATCCTCACCATCAACGGCTCGATCGATCCGGCCAAGGCCGACCAAGGGACGATCACCCTCGACGGCGTCGAGCTCCTGTTCAACGATCCGAATGGCTGGCAGCTCAACACGCCGACCGAGATCGAGCTACTCGGCGCGGCCTGCGACGCGATTCAAGAGGGTGACCACAGCGTCGTGGGCAGCTTCCCCTGCGGCGCCGCCATCCCGCAGTAGCGCCTCTCGACCCCTCACTCGTGAGGTCAGTTGGCGTCGCGGCCGATCGACGCCGGGGGCAAGCCACGGATGCCCTCCGATAGGCGCCAGCGGCCTGCCAAATCGAAAGACTGAAATTCGAGGCCGAGGCAGCGGCCACGGTCGCCCGGCCGGCGGCCGTGCAGCACTCGCGCGACAGTGGCTTCCAGATCGAACCATTCGCCTGTCTGCGGCGCGCGAAAGCTGACCAGCAGCTCTTCGCCGGTGAGCACCCGCCCGGCGGTCAAAACCAACATACCGCCCTGCGAGAGGTCGAAGGCGAGACTCGAAACCAGGCTGAAATCGCGCTCGCGCACGACCTGGCAACCGAGCAATACGTCGCGACGGAAGGCATTGCGCTGAACTTTGCGAGCGAGGATGGGACTCATGCTGGACCTCTCGGAGAAAGCGTAGCGATCCCCTTTTCGAACGGCCAAGAACCGCTACGCTGAGCCGGTGACCTTGCTCAAAATCGCCCATATCGGCCACCCCATCCTGCGTGAGCGCGCGCGGGAGGTCGGTGCGAGCGAGCTCGCCGATCCCGCGATGCAGACCTTCATCGACGATCTCTACGAGACGATGCGCGACGCGAACGGCGCAGGCATCGCGGCGCCTCAGGTTCACCGGTCGATCCGCGTGTGTATCGTCGAGGTCCAGGCGAACCCGCGTTACCCGTACATGCCGAACATCCCGCTCACGATCATGATCAACCCCGTGATCACGCTGCTCGGCAAGGGCACGTTCCAGAACTACGAAGGCTGTCTCAGCGTGCCCAACCTGCGCGGTTTGGTCGCTCGCTCTGCCCGCATCGAGCTCAGCTACCTCGATCGCACCGGCATGGACCAAAAACAAACTCTCGTCGGGCTCTCTGCAGGTGTCTTCCAGCACGAGTGTGATCACCTCGACGGCAAGCTGTTCGTCGATCGGGTGACCGATACCACCTCGCTCACCACCTGGGCCGACTTCGAGCGCTTTCACATGGCGAGCTTCGTCGCGCGCATGAACGCCTTGGTCGACCGAGAGGGCAGCTGAGAACCTGATCGTGCAGCCGTGAACGGCTCCCGCGCGCGGCGTACGATACTTCTCGATGGTGGCTGTACATCACCTCTCTGGCGTCCTCTGGCTGGCGGCCTGCTCGGCACCCGAGCTCGGGGCGGTCGAGATGCCCTTCGGACCGCACGTCGGCCGTTAGCCAAGCACCTTGCCGATGGTGAGCATCGGAATCACGAGGCGCATCGACTCAGGCAACCGAACGAACCCGTGGGCGGCATAGAACTTCGCGGCGTTCTCGTCGAGGGCATCGACGACGACCATCGATGAACCCACGACATCCGCGTTCTCGTACGCCTTTCGCAGGGCGCGTACGAGGAGTACGGCACCCAGACCCTGGCCCTGATGTGACTTCGCAACCGCAAGGCGACCGATCAGCGTGACGCTCACGAGCGGATAGCGCGGGAGGTGCTTGCGGGCCTCGTGGGGGACAGCCCCTGGAGCCAGGCCCGACGCACACAGCGTGAAGTACCCGAGCACTCGGCTCGGCTCGTGCGTGGCGACGAGGATGAAAACCGCGTTCGCTTTCCGTCGAATGTCCTGGGCAGCCTGTTTCTCGAGGTACGTGTCGAGACTCTCGACGCCACACTTGAAGCCCGCCCGGTCGTGCCGCTTGCCGTTGAGCGGCTCGACGCAGAGCTCCTTTGCTCCACCGATCACGCTACGGCTCGAGGCGACTCTGCTCTGCGCGCAGCGCGCGACGGAGCCTCGCGTTGGGCGGCGGCGCGTGCATGAGGGCGTCGAAGAAGGCAGCGCGATCGATCTCCGACAGGAAAAGCGACGCGTGCCGGTCGAGCGTGTGTTGAGCTGCCTCGGTGAGGGCGGTCAGGCAGTAGTCCGTCAGATTGCGGCGTTCGAGCCGCGCGGCGCGCTCGACCAGGCCCTTGGTCTTCGCATCGACGCGAAAGCCGAGGCGAGCGCCCCGGGCGCGACCATCTTCGCCACGGGCAGCACTCGAACGCGCCATCGGAATAGTGTACGTCCAATGGACGCACACGGCAATGAACGTCGACACTTGATCGAAGGGCTCGGGCAGCTGATAAAGTTGATCGTGCAGGGGTGAGCGGCTCTGCCGCGAGGCGTACGATGCTTCACTTCGTGAAAAGGCACTCCGTAGACCTCCTCGACTCCGTCCACTGCGTGGACTCCGTCCACTCCGGTTCGCGATGGTGGCTGTACATCACCTCTCCGGCATCCTCTGGCTGGCGGCCTGCTCGGCACCCGAGCTCGGGGCGGTCGAGATGCCTTCGCAGGGCACCGCGCAGCCCGCCGTCGAAGTGCTCACGGTCGGCAGCGCGAGCGCCGCTCCGCTCGCGAGCGCCGCTCCGAGCGCGAGCACCCTCGAGCCCGAGCCGAAACCGAGCTCGACGCCGATTGCGAAAGGGCCCTGTTCGCTACCCGCAAAACGACCGGCGTCGTTCGGCGTCAAGGTGCTGCAGCACGTGATCCGCATGGCCGAGCCGACGAGTGGCTCGGCGGCGAGCTCACCACCGCCACGAACGTGTGCCCGCGCAACGCGAGCCCGGCTGTGAGCGCCAACTGCAGTGTCATCAGCGACGCAGCGATGGCCGCCGTTTACAAGTCGTTGGTGACAGGCAGGTTCTGCGCGCTCCGCCACCAGTCCCCCTCGCCGTACGTCTCACCACACTACGGCTCGCGCACGATCACCATCTACGTGGGCGAGCACTGGTTCGAGGTGAGCGACTCGAGCGGGCACTTGCTCGACAAAGCGTCGCACAAGCGCTTCTACGAAATGGCCGACGCGATCACTTCCGCGGGGCAGGCGGCGGGGGCGCAGCCGCCTTCGTCCGCGACTGTAACGCTCCCACCATCCCCTTGATGTCGTCGAGCACACTCTTGCCCATGGTCAGCTGAAAGCTCATCGCAGTCGCGCTGCCACCGGTCTTGATGAAGATGGGTGAGCGGCCTTTGGCCGGCAAGCTGTCGAACAGCTTGTCTGCGCTGTTGATGCTTTCGATCATGCGGTCTTCTGGTTTCCCGTCGACGCCCGGTTCATCCATCAAGAGCAGCCCGAAGACAGTGGAGCGGAACGAGCGCAGCGTCGCAAAAGCTGCGGATGAGACGGACTCTTTACGAAGGGCGGTGAGCTCGGCGCGGTCCTTCAGGGAGTCTTTGCCGTCTTTCGCGCGAAGCAGGCGCTCGACGACTTCGTTCTTGTCGAAGCCAGCGGCGAACCAGGTTTTGCCGCCGTCGGGCATGACGAAAAGGCTCAGCACACCTTCGGTCTTCTCCAGCTTGCTGCTGAAGGCGAGCTCGAGGCCCGTCGCGCCTTTGCCCAGCTTGCCAGGTGCAGCGACCGACTTCAGCGTCAGCGTGTCGTTCTTGCCGAACGACGCTTTGATGCCCTTTTGAACGCCGGGCTGATTGAACGCAGCCGCGCCGTCTTTCACCCACTTCACCCAAGGCTCCGATTTTTGATCGAGCCCCAAGACGTACCAGCCCATCAGCAAGTCGAAGCCTTGCTGCCACTTCTCTTTCGCGTTCGTTGCGGGCGCGGGTTTGGTCACCTTGGCCGACCCGCCGAAGGCCACCACGGTCGTGCCTTTGGTGATAGGAAGGTCGAGCAACGCCGCGATTTTCTTGCGCTCGGCGTCGTTGCCGAGCTTGTCCTTTTCGAGCCCGCCGATCAGCATGCCCTGCAGTGCTTTGGTCAGCTCTGCGTAGCCATTGGGTTCGCCGAGCGTGCCGAACCAAGCGCCGTCGGTGTCACCCGGGCCCTGCCAGAAGAGCGCCGGGGCGGCTGCGGCTGGCGTCGTCAAAGCCATCTTGGCGAGCCACGACTTCGGGCTGCCGCTGAAGTCGACGCGGCCCTTCAGATCGATGCCGGTCGTCTCGTTGAGCGCGGCCTCTACGTGGACGCTCTTCAATTCTCCGAGCAGCATCGAGAGATCGTCCACGATGAAACGCGCGCCGTTCTCGAAGGCCGTGTCGTAGGTCGCGTTGCCGGTGCCGTAGCGCCTTTTCACCAAGGTCGGCAACGCGGGCAGCAGCTTCTTGAGGTCGTCGCCGAAGCGAGCGTTGACCGCCGCGACGTCGATGTCGGCCAGCAAGTCTTGAGCGGGCGGCGGCTCGGTGCTGAGCGTGCGCACCATGTACGGGCCGAGCGCGGCGAGGTCGGCGTCGCGCGCACCACAAACCAGTCGGGCCTTGGTTGGGCCGGCGGAGGCCATGATCGCGCACGCGCCCTTCGCCTTCTCGCCGCCGATCTGCCACACGCCGGAGCCTGTTTCGACGAGGCTGCTGCCTGCGGCGGCGCGTGCGCCTTCGAGTGACTTCAGGCCCATCGAGAAGGCAACGTGAACGCCAGTGCGCTCTGCCTCCAGCGCTACGACGACATCGACCGGAGCATCCAGCGCGATCTGAGCCCCGAGCTCGGGGCCGCTGACGTCGAGCCGCAGACCCTTTCGGCCGGCGAAGAGCTTGCCCAAGAGCGCGACCGCGACACCGTCGGCGCCACCTGCAGGTGCGCCCAACAAGGCGCCCCCCACGCGCAAGGTCGCGCCCAGATCACGCGCGCGAACCTTCGCGACGACACCCGCTGGAGCTGGAACCGGCGAAACATCGAATGCGCCAGCGACTGCATCTGCATCGACCGTCGTTGCCGGGGGGGTGTCGTTCGTCTTCGGTGGCGGTGGCGCCGAGCAAGCCAGCGCGAGCGTCGAGCCGAGGAAGAGAGCCCAGAGGGCCTTGGAGCGAAGGCGCATGTCTCTTCTATTCGCTCGAGTTGGAAGCGGATCAAACAGAAAATCGGCGAGTTTTTGCGGTGGACCCAAATGTGCGCGCCCTGAGCCGCTAGGGGTAGAGCGTGCGTCCAATCTTTGGTAACCCCTCGAGTCGAAGTAACGGTCTCGTCTTTTCGTTTGCCGGTCACACGGAGTTAGAACCCCATGTCCAAAACTTCCGCATTCCTCACCCTGACGTGCGCGGCTGGTCTATGGGCCTGCGCGGCGTCCACACCGGTTCAGACCGAGCCCACCGCCGAGGTGACAGCCACGCCCGAAGTGACCGCTGACCCGACCAGCGTGCCCAGTGCCGATCCGGTCGCCACTGGCAGCGCTGCGGTCGATGCACCGCCTGCGTCGACGTTGCCGCCCCCGAGCGGTCGCCCGCCGCTGGTGCTCGAGAAGACAGACAAGATCACCGACACATTCGGTGCAACGCCGGCCGCGAAGCTCGTCCTCAAGAGCGAGGGCGGCTGGTTCCGCATCCCCGAGCACGCGCTGACTGACGGCGTCCTGATCACGTTCATGCTCGACAAGAAGCCGGCGAAGAAGGCAAAGGGCGGCGTCGGCTCGGTCTATCGTCTGAACGCGCAGGTGCCCCCGGCTGAAGAGTCGCGCACCACGACTTCCCGCGGTCCCGCCTTCGAGCTCCGTTTGCCTACGGTCAAGGTCGCTTCTCCCAATCTCGCCATCGGCGAGGTGAAAAAGGACGACAAGGGCAAGGAGACGATCGTGTGGAAGGTGATCGCACCGAAGAAGACGGAAGAGGGCTTCGCCACCTTCGAGATCAGCGAGTTCACCAACCCGCTGTTGCAGGTCACCAGCGACGCACCTGGCGGCTGAGCTCTCGGCCCAGCGTAAGCAGCGCTCTCGCCAAGTCGCTGCGCGCAACATGCCGGCCTCCGAAATAGGCGAGGCCGGCACGCGCGAGGGCGGGGTCAGCGACGATCGTTCGTTCCACAATCCGACGCGTGGCCCCATAGACGAATCGTGTTGCCCGTCCGCGCACGCCTAGATCGAGCCCCAGCCTGCCGCGCAGCAGAAAGCTCGACACATCGTCGAAGCGCGGGCCGCTTGCTGCTTGCCGCGCGCTGAGCAGCGCCGCGGCCATCTCTCCGTACAAGATCGCCTGCGCGATGCCTTCGCCGAGTACGGGGTCGATGCCGGCTGCTTCGCCGATCAAGAGCGTGTTGCCTCGGCCGTGTGGTTGCCCGAGCGTCAGCCCGCGTTCCCCGAAGCGCCGCGGCTTGGATAGCGGCGGTGGCTGGTCTCTCGCCAACAGCCGCGCGCTGGGGTCGACCGCAGACGGGCCGAGGTCGTACACGCCGCGGCACACCCTCACCGCCCCGCCGAGCGGCGTCGGAAAGTCCCACGCGTAGCCTCGCAGATCGGCCGCCGTCAGATCGAAGTGAAGGAGGTCGCCTTGGCTGTCGTGAGCCGCGCGCTCGGTGTCCACTTCGACGGCGCGCGCGAGAATGGGGCCCTTGGGCAAGCGCAGCGCGCGCCGCACCACGCTGCCTAGCCCGTCTGCTCCAACGACCATGTTGGCGCGCAACTTGGAACCGTCTCGCAAGACGAGCTGTGAGCGCGCGTCGTCAGCCTGCGTGATCGACTCGACGGCACAGCCTTCCCGCAGATCGAGCCCGCGAGCCCTTGCCAGGCCAGCCAGCGCAGCGTCGAATTCGACCCGACGCACCACCCAGCCCATCTCCTCGTCGCTGCGCACCTCGACGTGGCCGAAGCGGGTCGTGGCAGACAGACCGCGCACCTTTACATGCGGTACGTCGGGCGTTGCGTCGATCGTCGCCAGTCGCGCGAGCGCATGGCCCGCGATCGCGCCGGCGCAGATCTTCTCGCGCGGATAGCGATCGCGCTCGATTAGCACGGTGCGCGACAAGAGCGCGGGGTCGTGCGCGGCCAGAAACAGCGAGAGCGACAGGCCCGCTGGTCCGCCCCCGACGATCACCAGATCGGCGTCGACGGCAGCCGCAGTCATCAGTTCGCTTTCGCTGCGATCGAAGTGGGGCAGGAGAGCAGCGTCGGCGCAAAGCGCTCGGCCCGCAGCTGCTTTCCTGGCTCGTCATCCGCGTGATAGGCCTCTTGCGCGTCGAGCTGCGACTGCAACACAGCGGACAGGCTGACGACGACGTCGGGCTTGTCTTTCGCCACGTCACGCATCTCGTGCGGATCGCTGACGAGATCGTACAGCGCGGATTGTTGCGAGTCGGGGTCGAACACCAACTTGTACGGCATACAAACGATGCCGTCGTAATGCTTCCAACCCTGGATATTCAGGAACACGGCGGCGCCATGTGAGCCTTCGCCGAGGCCGAGCCGGGCTACGCTCTCGCCCTGAAACGCTGGGTGGGGCGGCGCACCGGCGAGCTCGATCATGGTGGGGAGCACATCCACCGTCGAGACTGCTTCGTCGACCATGCGCGCGCTGACGCCGTCCGGGTAGTGAACGATGAACGGCACGCGCGCCTCTTCTTCGTGGAGCGTTCGCCCATGTGTCACCAGATCGTGCTCGAAGAACATCTCGCCGTGATCGGCCGTGACGACGAATACAGTGTCTTCGAGCATACCGCGCTCTTTCAGGGCGTCGAACAGGGCGCCCACCTGCGCGTCGACGTAGTGAAGCGCGTTGTCGTAGCGGTTCAAGATTGTGGGCAGCTCTGCCTTGTCCCAAGAGACGTAGTTGAACGTCCCTTCCGGCTCGAACGGCGTGAACGGGCGCGCTGCGTTCTTGGGAATGGGGTAGGGGAAGTGCGTCGACTGCAAGTTGACGTAGATCGAAAACGGACGACCGCTCGTACTGTCGAGCCACGCGATCGCTTCGCGCACCGTCTCTTCATCGGGCGCGACGTCTTCCGTTCCCAGCTGCAAGTGCTCTCCCTGGAAGTCTTTGGCGTGCCGAAAGAAGGTCGGCGTGTTCGTGGTCTGAAACCGCAACATGCCCTGCCAGGTTTCGTCCTGGCTCGAGATGGTTGCCGTCTCGAAGCCCATCTTGCTGGCAGCGTCATGCAGCAGCACGCGCGGGTAATCGAGCCGCTCATAGACGTCGAGCGAGCCTCCGCGCCGCGGAAACAGCGACGATAGCGTCGCCATCTGCGCATAGTTGGAGTGGGTCGCCGTGCTGTAGGCGCGCGTGAAGACGAGGCTGTCTTTCGCGATGCGATCGAGGTTCGGCGAAGCCTGGCGGTTGTAGCCGGCGTAGCCCATGTGGTTTGCGCCCACCGATTCGAGCATCACCAGCACCAGATTCGGGCGGTGCACTTCTTCGCGAGCGATCTCTTCCCACGGGGCTGCAGCGGCGAGCTCGGGGCTGGCGAGCGCCGTTCGACCGAGCGTCGAAGCACCGAGAAAACCGCCACGTCGCGGCGCTTTGGCAGATGAAAAGAGGGCGAGCTCAGCCGACGTGTGGGTGGCACCCTGCGCGAACCCGAGCGGCACCGGCGCGAGCACCGTCATGACGGTGAGGACGATCATGGTGAAAGCACCGAAAAGCTCCGCGCGTCTCACCTGCATCGGCAGCCTGACGGCGCGCCTGACGGCCCACCCGACAAGCGCAGAGACGACGACGATCGAGACGAGCGCTACCGCCACGTGAAACCTGTACTGGCTCGCGATCGCAGCGAGCATGTGGCGCGCGCTGTTGAAGAAGAACTTCAGCCCGCTGATCGTGAGCGAGGAGCCCATCATCAGCCGCAGCCCCAGCGCCAGCGCGTGAAACAGCGATACGAGCGAGATCATCAGCGTCGCGAGCGCGATCTTCGTCGACTTCGCTGCGCGCTCGCTGAAGACGGACCCGAGCATGAAACCGGCGCCTCCTCCGATGAAACCGGCCGCGCCGGTGAACGCCGCGGTCAACAGCACGCCCATGATCCGGTCGAAGGCGCCAAAAGAGGTGCCGGCTGGCAGCGTCGACAACAGCGCGAGCTGCTCGCTGGCCGAAACTGCGACACCCACAGCGGCCCCCACCGACGCTGTCCGCGAGGCGGCATTCAGCCCGCGCCCGAGCGCGGAGAGCGCGCCTCGGCTGCGTGAAGGCGCCCCGCCTTTCGGCTCCGCGCTCGCTTTGGCCCCGGTCGCCACCGCAGGGCGTTTTAGCAGGTTCTCGACCCTTCCCTTGCAGGTTCTTCAAGTCAAGCCTCCCGGCGCGCTCGACTCGGGGCTAAGCCGCTGCTCTCTTGAGCGACCTCCTCAACTCGTCCCAGCGCGACGCCGTCGAGCACGACCTCGGGCCCATGCTGGTCTTGGCTGGCGCAGGGTCCGGCAAGACACGCGTGGTGACCGCCCGCATCGCGCGGCTGCTCGAGCGAGGGGTGCATGCCCGCAACGTGTTGGCGATGACCTTCACCAACAAGGCAGCCGCCGAAATGCTGGAGCGCGTCGCCAAGTTGGTGGGCCAACGCGCGGCGAAGTCGCTCACGGTCAGCACCTTCCATCACTTTGGTCTCACCGTGCTGAAGGCAGAGGCCCGGGCGCTGGGTATGCGCGGCGGTAAGTTCGTCATCTTCGACCAGGCTGATTGCTCCGGTGTGGTGCGCGAAGCGATGCGCACCATCAAGTCGAGCAAGAGCTACGACATCGGCGCGATCTTGGGCCGCATCTCGGTCGCGAAGAACGCGTTTCTAGCCCCCGACGACTACGAAAAGGGCATTTCACGAGAAGGTATCGAGCCGAGCGAATACGACGCGATCACCGCGCAGATCTATCCGCAGTACATGTCGATGATGAGAGGCTTTCAGGCCTTCGATTTCGACGATCTCATCTGCGGAGTCGTGAAGCTCTGGCGCGACCGCTCGGAGATCCTCGAGAAGTATCGGGTTCGCTTTCGCTACGTGATCGTCGACGAGTACCAAGACACCAACCAGTCGCAGCTCGAGCTTCTGCGGCTGCTCGCCGGGGGGCACAAGAACGTGTGTGTCGTGGGCGACGACGATCAATCGATCTACGCGTGGCGTGGGGCCGACGTGCGCAACATCCTCGATTTCGAGGAGCACTTCTCCGGCGCGAAGATCGTCAAACTGCAGGAGAATTATCGATCGGATGCGAACGTATTGAAGGTCGCGGCGACGATCTTGGACAACAGCGCAGCGCGGCGGCATCCAAAAGAGATCGTGGCGACGCGCGCAGCGGGTGAAGCGGTCGAGCACGTGGTGTGCCCCGACGGTGAAGCCGAGGCGCGTTTCGTGGCGCGGACGATTGCCGATGCGGTCACCGCAGGCACGTCGCGCCCGAAAGACTTCGCCGTGTTGTACCGCTCGAACCTGCAAGGCCCGGAGATCGAAGCTGCTCTGAAAGAGCGGCAGGTGCCGTACACGATGATCGGCGGCACGCAGTTCTTCGAACGCAAAGAGGTGAAAGATCTGCTCGCCTATCTGCGGATCGCATTCGACCCGATGGACGAGATCGCCGTGCGGCGCGTGATCAACTACCCGTCGCGCGGTATCGGCGAGGCGGCGCTCGACAAGCTCGGCGCATACGCCACCGCCACCGGGACTTCGCTCATCACCGCGGTCAGCCGCGCGCATGCCATCGTCGATTTTGCGCCGGCAGCGCTGGCCGGTTGCCGTGAATTTTTGGTCGTCATCGAGACGATCCGCAACCGCTTCTCCAAGGGTGAGCTGTCCGCTCCCGTCACGATCTCGCTCGCCGAGCACATCGGCTTGAAACAAGACCTGCAGGCCGCCAGCACCTCCAACGCGGTAGCCACTCGCCGCTGGAACAACGTCGAGGGCATCATCAAGCTCTTCGAGCGTCGCGATTTACGCGGCGTCGGCGGCGCCGAACCGTTCGAGGAATTTCTGCGCTTGCTCGCGCTGCGCGATACCGACGACGACGAGAAACAAGCCGACTCCGTCACGCTCACGACGATGCACGGCGCCAAAGGGCTCGAGTTCTCGACTGTCTTCATCGTCGGCATCGAAGAGGGCCTCTTGCCTCACTCACGCACGACCAGCGAGCGGGCGACAGACGTGCCCATGGGCGATCACGCCTCCAGCATCGAAGAAGAACGCCGCCTCTTTTACGTCTCGGTCACCCGCGCCAAAGACAAGCTCTACCTCTGCCGCGCCGAGAAGCGCCTCTTCCGGGGTCGCATCGCGGCGCGTGTACCCAGCCGCTTCCTGCTCGAGATCCCGCCAGAGCTGTTGGTCGAACGTCGAGAGTCTGGCCCCGGCTCTGGCGACGTCAAAGATACCGTCAGCGGCGCCGCGGGCCTGTTGGCGGCGCTCGCTGGCCTCGGGCGATGAGAGAGAGAGCAGCCGGCGGAAGTTTGCAGGCGACTGATCAGAGTCCGGCTCGACGGGCATCCTTCAACACGAGCATGAGGTGCAGATCGTCGCTTGGCGAGGTCTCGAAATCGAAGTGTTCGTAAAAGCGCCTTGCACGCTCGTCGGCCGCGTGAGCCAGGAGCACGCGGATCCCTGCGATGTCGGCGGCTCCCAGCGTTCGACGAATCGCATCGCGTAAGAGGTTGGCGCCGACTTGGCGACCCTGCATCTCGAAGTCGACGGCGAGGCGCGCGAGAAGCATCGCGGGGATCGGATCAGGCATGTTGCGTCGCGAGCGTCCCGTGGCCTCCGCATGCGGTATCGCGGCGGCGGCGAGTGAGTAGTAGGCAATCACGCGAGATTCGCTCGCGACGACATAGACGCGGCTCGCGTCGTCACGTTCGTTGCGCAACGCGCGCTGTCGCAGCCACCCGTCGAGGGCCGGGTTCCCCGAGTCGAAGGCAGTGATGTTGTCTTCAGGCGCTATTGGGCGGGGCGCAGAAAGCCGCATTTCAGCGGAACAACTCGGCTTGCTTCGCGAGCCGCTCGAGACGAGCCTTGCGCCGCGGCCGGGAATTCAAACGTCGATTGAACTCCCGCCATAGCGCGTCATCGAGCGGAAACACGAGTCGATCGGCGAGCACGTTCGTCGCCGAAGCGCGAGCGCTTGCCAGCACGAATGCGCTCACAGTGGTTCCAGCCACCTGTGCGGCGCGGCGAATCAGATAGTCATCAGCGGGGGCGAGCCGCATATCTAGACGCGCGCTGTTGACCATGGACCTATCGTACGGATGCGGTACGTACAGTCAAGCGACTCACTGGCGCCATCGCGGTCGACAGTACTCACGTTTACTGGACCGACTTCTCCGACACGGTTTCGAAGGTACTCATCGCGGGCGGCACGCCAACGCCGATCGCCTCCGGGCAGAAGTCCCCGCTCGGGATCGCCGTGGACGCGACGAGCGTCTATTGGACCAACGTCGGCACGTATGCCAACGACCACATGGATGGATCCGTGATGAAGGCTGCCAAATGACGCTTCGCCCCCCGACAGTGGACGCGCGAGCAATGCCCGTCAGAAAGACGAGCGGAGCTTGCTGTTCTCTCTGGCGCGCTCGATCGCGAGCTCGCACAGCCGCGAGACGAGATCTTTCGCGCCGAGGCCGCTCGCCTCGAACAGCTTCGGATACATGCTGATCGCGGTGAAGCCAGGCATGGTGTTCACCTCGTTGACGAACAACGTCCCCGTTTCCCCGCGGAAGAAATCCACGCGCGCGAGGCCTGCACATTCGAGCGTGCGGAAGGTCGCGATTGCGAGTCGTTGAAGCTCCGCCTCTTCGCCAGCGGGTAGATCGGCGGGCACGACCGTGGTCGCCCCGTTCTCGTCGACGTATTTCGCTGCATACGAATAGAAACCATCCGGGTGGCTGACGACGATCTCTCCGACCCGCGAAGCGATCGGCTGGTCGTTGCCGAGCACGGCGCACTCGAGCTCGCGCAGTCTGCGGACGCCGAGCTCGACGACGACTTTGCGATCGAAGGTGAACGCGAGCGACAGGCCACGCTGCACTTCTTCGGCTGTCGTGGCGCGCGAGACTCCGACGCTGGAGCCGAGGTTGGCGGGTTTGATGAAGACGGCGCTGCCATCGCCGAGCGCGAGCACCTCCGAGACGATCTCTCGCGAGGCGCACGCAAAGCGTGCGGCGCTGACGGTCACATGCGGCACGATTGGCAGGCCCGCGTCGCGAAGCAGCCGCTTCATCACGTCCTTGTCCATGCCCACCGCCGAGCCGAGCACGCCGGAGCCCACGAACGCGATGTTCGCCAGGGTGAGCAAGCCTTGCACGGTGCCGTCTTCACCCATCGGGCCGTGAAGAACTGGAAACACGACGTCGATCGGTTGCGGGGTGCGCCCTGTGATCTCGAGCACGGCGCGGGGCGCGCTGTCGCTGACGTCGCCGGGTATCGATGTCGTGAGCGTCGCCGATGGTGCCGCCTCGTTCAGTCTCACGAGCCTCGGGTCGCGCGTCTGTTGCAGCAACAAGGTCTCGTCTTGCGCGAGCCAGCGACCGGACTTGTCGATGCCGATCAGCACCGGCTCGTAGCGCTCGCGATCGAGCGACTCGACGATGAAGCGCGCCGACAAGATCGAGATCTCGTGCTCGGCCGAGCGGCCGCCGAACAGAACCGCCACTCGCAAGCGACGATCGCTCTCTGCTGGATCAAGACCGCGATGGGGCGACACAGCGCCTCTGGGAGATGCCTCTGGGAGATGCCTCTGGGAGATGCCTCCTCTGGGAGATGCCTCTGGGAGATGCCTCTGGGAGATGCCTCTGGGAGATGCCTCTGGGAGATGCCTCTGGGAGATGACAGGCTGGGAGATGACACGCGTCTACGAAGCGACGCGCTTGAA
>Ga0163144_10007964_pt1 | contig 23043 bp, 16 predicted proteins | sample OliLak19BULKMAT1_FD_123175 | JGI IMG/M metagenome (GOLD analysis project Ga0163144, IMG submission 123175) | Freshwater microbial mat bacterial communities from Lake Vanda, McMurdo Dry Valleys, Antarctica - Oligotrophic Lake LV.19.BULKMAT1 | ecosystem: Environmental > Aquatic > Freshwater >...
CTGGAGCGTGAGCCGGGGGTGGCGGGCGCGACTCTGCGGGTGCGGACGAGCCTGGCGCGCCCGGCCAAGCCGTTGACCCCGGCGACTCAAAGACTGGCGGAACTGGCTCGCGCGGTGTCGCAGGAGTTGGGGATGCCGCTGCCGTTCGGGAAGACCGGCGGCGTGTGCGATGGGAACCTGATGCAGGCCGCGGGATTGCCGACGATTGATACGGTGGGCGTGAAGGGGGGAGGGCTGCACACGACGGAGGAGTGGATTGATCTGGGGAGTCTGGTTGCGCGGTGCGAGATGCTGGCGGTGTTGATGATGAGGGTGGGTGTGCGCGAATGATTCGATCCGAGGCCATGAAGTGCAAGCGCCGCAGATGCCGGGCCTTGATTATAGGACCGGTGGCAACGCTGTGCTGCCTGTGGCTGTGGACACTTTCGATCCTCTGGGGATGTGCCTACTCGGGTCCCGCACTGAGTGTCTCCCTCAACTGCGGGGGGACGAGCGTGTGGCTTTATTCCGCTGAGATGTACGAGCAGTTGAGTTCCACAGATTCGTTACGCAGGTGGACATTCGGACGGGAACCCTCGCATCCCTGGATCCGCTGGATGCCGAGTGGTACTTTCCGCCTCGCCGGAATCTGGGTGCTCCGGGTCCCACTCTGGATGCCCGCGATCGCGGCCTTGTTGTGGACCGCCTGGACTTGGCGCCGCGATGTCGTCCGTACCCGAGGAGGCAGGTGCCGCGAGTGCGGCTATGACTGCGCCGGTGTGCCAGTAGGGTCGCCGTGTCCGGAGTGCGGGAATGCGCGGAGCGCAACCGGCGGCAAGTCGGCTTGATTGCGGATGCCGGGGGCTGCCGCCCCCCCTGCACCCCCTGCTTGAGAACTTGTGCGGTAGCGTTGGGGCGGCGTGTTCGTTTGCATAACAAGTACGACCCTTTCAGGGTCGCGGGAATATTGGGGGCGTTGGTTCCGGGGGTCGTGCTCGCTGCTGCGCAGCTCGTTTGACCCCCGGCTATTGACGTACAGGCCTTCGGCCTGAAGAGAGTGCTGACCGAAGCGATCGTCGTGCGAGGAGTGTGAGAAGGCGTGTTCCGCGGCGACAATTCGCCGATAGGATTGCGTCGGGGCAGTGAGCCCCAGAGGGATCGACTTGCCGCGAGGGAGTGCAGGCATGCCCCGCTCTGGAGAGCGGGGCCACCTTGAGCATCGGAGTTCTGAATGTCCACCGCCGTGAATCGTCCTGTGCCTAACACCAATGGTTCCGCTGCGGGAAAGGCCGCGGAAGCAGAGACGGTCGGGCAACAGTTGCACGGGAGCCCTGCGCTGCGTGCGGGCATTGACGCCGCGGTTGCGGAGGTAGGGAAGCACAGCGCGAAGATCACGGATGTGCGGCCGGCGAAACCGGAGTTGAAGGCGAGTTACGAAGCCCTGCTGAAGGAGGCGGCGGATGTGCGCGGTCGGGCGCTGCTGTACCCGTACCTGGGGTCGGGGGTCGGCAACGGCGCGCTGGTCGAGTTGCTTGACGGCTCGGTCAAGTGGGACATGATCACGGGCATCGGCGTCCACTTCTTCGGGCACTCCGATCCGGAGACGATCCGGGCGGCGATGCTCGGCGCGGCGGAGGACACGCACCAGCACGGGAACCTGCTGTCGGGCAACGGGCCGTACGAGTTTTCGCGGGTGCTGCTCGATGAGGCGCGGAAGGGCAGTCGCCTGAAGTACTGCTTTGCGACGACCTCGGGGTGCATGGCCAATGAGAACGCGATCAAGGTGTGCTACCAGAAGCACGCGCCGGCCTCGCGGGTGATCGCGTTCAAGGACTGCTTCATGGGGCGGTCGGTGACGATGAGCCAGATTGGGGACGCCGGGGCGAACCGGATCGGGATCCCGCTGTCGACGCAGATTGATTACATGCCGTTTTATGATGAGGCGGCGGCGAAACGGATGAACGCGGGGGATGTGTCCGGCCAGACGCGGTTCATCGACATGGCGGTGTCGCACCTGCGGCAGTATGTGGAGCGGTACCCCAAGCAGCACGCGTGCTTCATCTTCGAGTTGGTGCAGGGGGAGGGCGGGTTCAACACCGCGCCGCGCGAGTTCTTCACCGCATTGATGGATGTGTGCAAGGCGAGTTCAATCGCGGTGTGGGACGATGAGATCCAGAGTTTCGGGCGGACGGAGTCGATGTTCGCGTATGACGCGATGGATCTCGGGCAGTATGTGGATGTGTTCTGTGTCGGGAAGATGACGCAGGTGTGCGCGACGCTGTACACCGAAGAGTACAACCCGGGTCCGGGGCTGCTGTCGGGAACGTTCACGAGCAGCGGGCCGGCGTTCCGCATCGGAACGAGCGTGATCGAGCGGCTGCGGGATGGAAAATACTTCGGGCCCAACGGGCAGTTCACCAGACAGCACGGGCTGTTTGCGCAGCAGGTGCGGGCGCTGGCGGCGAAGCACCCCGAGTGGTTCCCCAGTTCGCCGGAAGTTGCGGACATCGTCGGCGGCACGGGCGGGATGATGCGGTTCACACCGTTTGGCGGAAAGAAGGAGAAGATCACCAAGTTGTGCAAGCATCTGTTTGATGCGGGTGTGCTGGTGTTCTATTGCGGGCACGGGCCGTATCACGTCCGGATGCTGCCGCCGATGCCGGTGTTCAAGGAGCAGGACTGGCCGCGGGTATTCGCGTGCATCGAGAAGGGGATGGCGGCCGCGGCGGAGGAGGGGTGAGAGTTCACCGCAGAGGCGCGGAGGACGCGGAAAAGAGGGAACGGGCCACGGATGAGAGCGGAGTAGGAAGGAACACGGATGGGACAGATGGAGGACAGATGAGACAGATGAATGCGGGCCACCAGAGTTTGGACCGCAGATCAACGCAGATTTGCGCAGATCAGAGTGGAGTAAGGATGGATCGAGTTGGAGTGAGTTGGGACTGATCTTCTCTGCGGAGCCCCGATGGGAGTACGGGAGTGCGGATGAGGCCGATCGGCAAACAGCGCCTGGGGTGGCTTGGCTGACTTGCACCCGGCGACTCTCTGCGAACTCTGCGTCTCGTGCTGTGAATCCGAAGGTCGGTCTGGCCGGGAGAGCCGCCGTAGCATCGAGCCTTGGAGAAGTCTGTGTTCGTGATCCGTCGAGCCAAGGTTGAGGATGTCCCCACGCTATACAAGTTGGCGCGGATGGTGCATTTCATCAATCTCCCGGCGGACAAGGACCTGATCAACGAGAAGGTTGCGCGGTCGCGTCAGTGCTTTATGAAACTTGGGAAGGGCGCGGGGGCCGGTGCGGAGGGAGCGGGCGGGGGGGCTGAAAAAGCGGGAATGCGCACCGCCAAGGGAACTTCCACGCACACGGGCGCGCGTGGGGGACGGGGGAGCGGGAAGCCGGAGACCGGCGCGGGGAGCGCCTCGATGTCGCAGGGCTCGGACATGTTCATGTTCGCTCTGGAGGATGTTGATGCGGGCGGGGTTCTGGGCACGAGCCAACTGATCGCTCGCATGGGCGGTCCCGGAGCGCCGAATGTTTCGCTGCGGCTCGCGCGTCGCGAGTTCTTCAGCACCTCCCTCCAGCAGGGCACAACGCACATCACCGCGCAACTCGCGCTCGATGAGACCGGCCCGACAGAGATCGGCGGTCTGATCCTCCAACCCTCGTACCGCGGCCACAAGGCCCGGCTCGGACGCTTTCTCTCGCATGTGCGCTTTCACTTCATCGGACTGAACCGGGCGCTGTTCTCGGATCGCATCCTCGCGGAGATGATGGGAGCGATCACGCACGAGGGCGAGGGCGGGGGCAACACACTCTGGGAATACCTCGGTCGCCGATTTATCAATCTCACATATCTGGAGGCGGATCGCTTCTGTCAGCACTCCAAGGAGTTCATCACAGCGCTCATGCCGCGGGAGGAAATTTATCTGACGCTGCTGCCACCCGAGGCGCGCGGGGTGATCGCGCAGGTGGGGCCGGAGACGCTGCCGGCGCGGCGGATGCTCGAAAAACTCGGGTTTGAGTATCGCGACCATGTGGACCCATTCGATGGCGGGCCGCACCTCGAGGCGAAGACCGACGACCTTGCGCCCGTGCGCGCGACCGTGAGCGTGCCCCTGGCCGGCGAGGCCGAGGCGACGGATTGCCACCAGTACGGGATCGTCAGCGTGACGGATGCGGAGGGCGAGTTCCGCGCTGTGCAGACGGTGTATGACGGAAGGGAGAAGGGCACGATTCGCCTGCCGCGGGAGAGCATGGAGGCGCTGGAGGCGCGGAGGGGGGCGGGGGTATTGGTGGGCGTGACGGCGTACGACGCGTTTGAGGGTGAGCGGGGCGGGGCACGCGAAGAGAACAACGCAGCGACGAGCAATGGGAAGCAGACCATGGCCGCCGGGCGGAAGGCGCCCGCGAAGCGCAATGGCGGGACGGGGGAGCCCAAGCGATGAGCGCGGCCAGGCACGCGTCCCTGGTACGCAGCGCATCCGATTTTGTTGGGGGCGAGTGGGTGGACCTTGGCGCGCCGACGATGGGAGCGGCGGTCGTCGAATCACGCAACCCGGCCAGGCCCGATGAGGTGGTGTGGCGCGGCAACCCTCGCATGGAGCATGTCGGCGCGGCGGTGAAGGCCGCGACGGCGGCGTTCCCGGCGTGGAACCGCTGGGGTCGCGAGGGCCGATTCAACGTCCTCAAGCGGTTCGCCGAACTGTGCAAGAGCAGCGCGCCGAAGATGGCGGAACTGATCTGCGATGAGACGGGCAAGGCGATGTGGGAGGCCAAGGGCGAGGCGGCCGCGCTGGCAAGCAAGGTGGACATCACGCTCGATGCTTCGGCGGTGGGGGGGATGCGGCGAGTGGAGGGGTACGAACTCGAACTCACGCCGGAGCGGGCGGGGAGAACGTGGTTCCGGCCGCATGGTGTGATGGCGGTGGTAGGCCCGTTCAACTATCCGGCGCATCTTCCCAACGGGCACATCGTTCCCGCGCTGGCGATGGGCAACACGGTTGTCTTCAAGCCGAGCGACAAGGCGCCGGGGGTGGGGCAGTTGCTGGTGGAGTTGCTCGCCGAAGCGCTGGTCAAGGAGGGCGCGCCGGATCGGGGCCGAGGCGTCATCAACCTTGTGCAGGGCGGGGCGGACATTGCCTCGTCGCTGGTGACGCACGAAGGCCCGGACGGCATCCTTTTCACGGGATCGTGGCCTGTGGGCCGCAGGATTCTGGAGGCGAACCTGGACCGGCCGGGGCGCATTGTCGCGCTTGAGATGGGCGGGAACAACGCGGCGGTGGTGATGGACGATGCGGACCTCCGGCAGGCGGTGATCGAGGTGGTGCGGTGCGCGTTCAACACGACGGGGCAGCGATGCACCTGCACGCGTAGGGTGATCGTGCATGAGTCGGTGGCGGACGCGTTCCTCCGCGCCGCGTGCCTGTGCGCATCGCAACTGGTCGTGGGCGACCCGCGCTCCACACAGCCCGTGTTCATGGGGCCGATCATTAGCAGCGCTGCGCGAGACTCGGTCTTGAACTTTGAGACGAGGGCAAGGAAGGCCGGAGCGCAGGTGGTTCTGGAGGCCGCGCCGGTGAGGGTTGCCCGGGAGGGAACGGGCACGGATGGGTGGTATGTGTCACCGGGCGTGATGCTGGTGGACCGGTTCACGGGCGTGGGCGCGACGGGCGCGGCAGGAGCGGGTTTTGATGCAGGTTGCGATGAAGAGGTCTTTGCGCCGCTGCTTCGCATGACGACGGTGGCATCGCTCGATGAGGCGATCGAGCAGTGCAACGCCACCCGGTACGGCCTCGCGGCTTCGATCTTCACGCGATCGCAGGAGAGCGCGGAACGCTTCCTCGCCGAGGCACGCGCGGGATGCGTGAACATCAACGCGGGCACGGCGGGGGCGTCGAGCAAGTTGCCATTCGGCGGGCTGGGGCTTTCGGGCAATCACCGGCCCGCGGCGAGTTTCTCGCTGGACTACTGCGCGTACCCGGTCGCGGGGATGATCGAGCGCGGGAACGCGGCGGTGCTGGCGGAAGGGATGGGGTTTGAGGATGCGTGGCTAGGGTGAAGGGGAGGAGGCCACGGGTTCAGAAGAGAAGCCTGGCCGCAGATGAACGCGGATGAACGCAGGTCGGGAAAGTGCGTGCTTGGTCCGGGCATAGAACACCTCGCGAACGAAGGACTCGATCGTCCTATGCCACTCCACGCCCGTCGCGACCGCTGCGGAACTCGTGGCCGCACCGCCGCGGCCGGAATGAGCATTCGACCGTTGGAAGAGCGATTTGTGCTGAGAAGGGTCACACCTGCCGCCGCCTACGCTTTGATTCCATGAGGCAGAAGAACACCCGCAGGGGGAGCAACTCCATGAGCATGAAAACTCCTGCCGCGCCATTGCCGCCGCCGTCCAAGCGTCCAGTCGCCGTCTCGATGCCGGATGTGCAGGCCTCCGGGGACACGCGTCAGGTGCCCATCGACAAGGTCGGCGTGAAGGATGTGACATACCCGATCCGGCTGCGCGTGCCCCCGGAGTTCGCCGGGCTGCTGGGCGGGCGCGATGAGCAGACGACGGTCGCGACGATCAGCATGTATGTGTCGCTCCCGCACTACCAGAAGGGGACGCATATGTCCCGCTTCCTGGAAGTGCTCAACGAGCGGGCGGGGCTTGGAGGGGGCGGGAGTGGTGCGGGACCCATCTCGCCGGAGGAGATCCCAAAGATCACGGCCGCGATCCGGGAGCGGCTCGACGCCGAGGAGGCGCACTTCGAGGCGGAGTTCACTTACTTCATCGCACGCCCCGCGCCGGTCACGAAGTCGATCGGGCTGATGGACTACCGGGTCAGTTTCGCCTGTACGTCCAGCCGCACTGGCGCGACCGACGATTTCATCATGGGCGTGACAGCGCCCGGGGCGAGTCTGTGCCCGTGCTCCAAGGAGATCAGCGCGTACGGCGCGCACAACCAGCGCTGTCTGGTCGAGGCGCGGGTGCGGTTCACCGGGCGCATGTGGATCGAGTGCCTCGCGACGACGATCGAGCAGGCCGTCTCGTGCCCGGTGTTTGCCGTGCTCAAGCGGCCCGATGAAAAATTCGTGACCGAGGCGGCATACGACAACCCGAAGTTTGTCGAGGACATCATCCGCGACCTGGCGCTGGCCCTTGATGGGGATGACCGTGTGACGTGGTACTCGATCAGTTCGGAGAACTTCGAGTCGATCCACAACCACAATGCGTATGCGGAGATCACGCGGAGCAAAGTGGGCGGCGGGGTTGATGGCCGAACTCTTTGAGCGGGGTCACCGCAAGAGGCGCGGAGGTCGCCGCTCCGAACGGCCGGGTTTCCGTGACGAACCTCAGCGGGATTCGGGTTGCCTGCGGCCTTGCGCCTCCTGCGGTGAGATTTCAGTCGCATTGACGTAAAGAACTTGTTTGGGTGACGGGCGAGCGCCGAGTCTCGCATTGACTCTGGGTCGGAAACGTCCGCTTGCCTAACAGCCTCCCGCCGCTACACTTTCGGCCCTATCCAAGCCACCGATACGACCCGGAATCGCCATGCCCACGATCAACCAACTGATCCGCAACCCCCGCAAGCCCGTTCACGCCAAGTCGCGCGTGCGCGATATCGACGAATGCCCGCAGAAGCGCGGCGTGTGCCTGCAGGTCAAGACCGTCACCCCCAAGAAGCCCAACTCCGCGCTCCGCAAGGTGTGCAAGGTCCGCCTGTCCAATGGCCGCGAGATCACCGCGTACATCGGCGGCGAGGGCCACAACCTGCAGGAGCACTCGATCGTGCTGATCCGCGGCGGGCGCGTGCGCGACCTTCCGGGTGTGCGCTACCACGTCGTGCGCGGCACGCTGGACTGCCTTGGGGTTGAGAAGCGCAAGCAGGCCCGGTCCAAGTACGGCGCGAAGAAGGGCAAATAAGCGGGGCAAGTAAGCAGACCACCGGGGGGTGGGGTACACAAGGCAAGTAATCGTCCGATGCTCGCAAGGCACGGGCGGTGAACACACGGCCGCGGCATCTTTGCCGGGGCAGATGAGCCAAAGGAGATTCGACGATGGCCGGAAGAATTACCGCCGCGGACAGCCAACTCCGCCCTGATCCCCGCTTCAACGACCTCGTGCTGTCGCGGTTCATCAACTGCGTGATGCGCGACGGCCAGAAGGCCACCGCGCAGCGCGTGGTGTACGACGCGATGGAACTGATGCAGGAAAAACTCGCGAAGGAGACGGACCCGAACGCCCCCAAGGAGGCCCTCCAGGTCTTCCAGATGGCGATCGAGAACGTCAAGCCCTTCGTCGAGGTGCGCTCCAAGCGCGTCGGCGGCGCGAACTACCAAGTGCCTATCCCCGTGAACCGCAAGCGTCAGCAGTCGCTGGCCTTCCGCTGGATCATCGTCGCGACCCGCGCCGAGAAGGGCCGGCCGATGGCGGCGAGGCTCGCGGATGAGATCTACTCCGCGGCGAAGAAAGAGGGCAAGGCGATGAGCACGCGCGAGCAGGTGCACCGCATGGCCGAGGCAAACAAGGCGTTCGCGCACTTCGCGCGGTGAGAGCGTCTTTGGTGGACCGGCGCTCCGTGCCGGTCATGCCAGTTGACTGAAACCACTCAGGGCTCGCCGCAAGGCGGGCCCTGTTTTTTTTGAGCGTCCACCGCACGAGACCCGGTATCGCGCACTGACGGGTTACGATTCGTCGTGAGCAGCGACCCAATCCATGAGTTACATGCCGACAGCCTCGGGCGTCACCACCGTCAGATGCTCCTGCCCGGCATCGGCGAAGAAGGGCAGCGAAAACTAGCGGTGGGCCACGCCGCGGTGATCGGGTGTGGGGCGCTCGGCACGGTCGCGGCGGACGTGCTGGTGCGGGCGGGGGTGGGACGGGTCACCCTCATCGACCGCGATATCGTCGAGTGGACCAACCTCCAGCGGCAGACGGTGTACGAAGAGGCCGATGCCCGGGACGGAACGCCGAAGGCCGCGGCGGCGGCCGCTCTCCTTCAACGTGTGAACTCCGCTATCAAGATTGTGCCGCACATCGCCGACTTCAACTCGGGCAACGCCGAACGGCTGCTGGGTCTGGAGGGTGGCAAGGGCGGCAATGAGGCGACGCGCGTGGGTGTGCTGATCGACGGCACGGACAACTTCGAGGCGCGGTACCTGATCAACGACCTCGCGGTGAAGCACGGGGTGCCGTATATCTACGGCGGCGCGGTGGGGACGCGCGGGATGCAGATGACGGTGGTCCCGGGGAAGACCGCCTGCATGCGGTGCGTGTTCCCAGATGTGCCTGCGCCGGGCTCGACGCCGACGTGCGACACCGCGGGTGTGCTCGCGCCCGCATCGGGGATCGTGGCGAATGTGCAGGCGGCGGAAGCGATCAAGGTGCTGCTGGGGAGGCATGACCTGATCGCGGGCACGCTGCTGGAGTTTGACCTTTGGACAAACAACGAGCGGAGGCTGGACCTGTCGCGGGCGCGCGATGCTGCGTGCCCCTGCTGCGGGCTGAGGCGGTTCGAGTTTCTGGAGGCGGTGACGAGCGGGACCGCGACGCTGTGCGGGAGTGCGAGCGTGCAGATACTGCCGAACAGGAGTGGAAGGCCGTTCCACGCGCTTGATCTTGATGCCCTCGCATCGCGCCTGAAGTTTCACGGTGCGACCGTCCGAACGCAGCATCTTCTGCGGGCGACGCTCGATGCCGAGCGGACGGAGTTGACCGTCTTCGGCGATGGTCGGGCGATCGTGAAGGGGACGACGGACACAGCGCGGGCACGGGCGATCTACGCGAGGTTCGTGGGGGCATGAGTGCGCGCCTTTCCCGCGAAGACGAGGTGCCCGCGCGGACCCGGAGTCGCGCCGTGTGAGGCACTCCGGCCCTTGCTCCTACCCTTCAACATGCCCCGGTTTCTGAAACTCGCCGTGGTCTTCGCTCTGGTGGTGTTCGCGTGCTCCGCGTGGGCGATGTTCCGCGTTGCACGCCTGCCCCGGGGGCGAAGCGGTCCCGGAACGGATACCGCGGCCGAAGCGGACATCACGCGCCGCCCCCCGCTGCCGGGGCTGAGCATCCCCGACTTCACACTGATCGATCAGAACGGAGAGCCGTTCACGCGGCGCAACCTTGAAGGGCGGATCACGGTCGTCAACTTCGTGTTCACGCACTGCCCATTTGTCTGCCCGACGCTGATGGAGAAGATGGCCGGGCTGAGCATCGCGCTCAAGGATGAGCCTGTCCGGTTTCTGTCGATCAGCGTGGATCCCGCGCGCGACACGCCGGAAGCTCTTCGGGCGTTCGCGAAGTTGCACAGCGCGGACAAGGAGAGTTGGACGCTCGTCACCGGCGACGAGGCCGAGGTGGATCGCATTGTCGCGGAGGGGCTGCTCTTTGCGTTAGTGGATGATCCAACCACCCCGATCACATTGCCCGATGGTTCGAGCATGAGCAACGTTGTCCACCCATCGTGGTTCGTGCTGCTGGGTCCGGATGTCGAGGTGAAGAGCCTGTACCGCCCTGACGATGCGTCGAACCTGGAGGTACTGGTCAAGGATGTGCGCCGGCTTGCGGGCGAGTTGCCGAGGCCAAGCCCCTGAGCAGACTCGCGGATCGCTCCGGCGATTCGTCATCTTCCCGCGCCGGATACTGTTGGACCCCGCCTACGAAGGAGCCGCCCGCTTGTCCATCACCCGCCCTCTGGGTTTTCGCGCTGCCGCAGCGACCGCGGGCATCAAGCCCTCGGGCCGGCCCGACCTCGCGCTGATCGTTTGCGATGCGTTGACGCCCCTTGCGCTCAAAGGGCACGGGGCGACGATCGAGTCCCGACTCGCATCCGCGGCGACTTTCACGCGGAACGCCGTGGTCGGAGCGCCGGTCGAGATCGGCCAAGCCTGGCGGGCCAAGTATCTGACGGGGCGGGCCCGGCCGCTCCGCGCGGTGCTCATCAATGCCGGCTGCTCGAACGCCGCGACGGGTGAGGCGGGTGTGGAGGACGCCAAGGTGACGATGCGCATGGCGGCGCAGTTGATTGGCTGCGACCACGACGAGGTCATGCCGTCCTCGACAGGGGTGATCGGTCACCGTCTTCCGGTCGGAAAAATCGAATCTGCGCTGCCGGCGCTGTTTCAGTCGCTTGCGCGCGGGCACGATGCGGACGAGTCCGCAGCGCGGGCAATTATGACGACCGACCTGGTGCCCAAGCACGCGCACCGAGAGATCGAGGTGCGGGGGCACGCGGTGCATATCGGCGCCATCGCCAAGGGATCGGGCATGATTGCGCCGCGACTCGACAGCAGCGCCGATAGCGGCGGTCGCCCCTGCGGGACGCTGCTCTCGTTCATCACCACCGATGCGTGCATCAACGCGTCGTGCCTGCAGGCGGCCCTGGAACATGCGTGCTGCGAGAGTTTTGATCGCGTGAGCGTCGATGCGCATCCGTCCTGCTCGGACACAGTGCTGGTGCTGGCGAGCGGCGCTGCGCCGGTGCGGCCGTTCCACCGCGATGACCCGGAGTTTCATGTGTTCCGGGCCGCACTCACCAGTTTGTGCCAGGAACTCGCCACCAAGGTGGCCCGCGATGGTGAGGGCGCGACACGGCTGTTCCGTGTGGAGGTACGGGGCGCGCCCAGTAACGCCGCGGCCTCCGCCATGGCCCGGGCGGTCGTGGATTCGCCGCTGGTCAAGTGCGCCATCCACGGCAGGGATCCCAACTGGGGGCGCATCGTTACCGCCGCGGGCAACGCTGGCGTGCGGTTTGACCCCTTGGAATCTTCGCTCTCGATCGGCGGCGTGCAGGTGTACCTCGCGGGAGTTCCGACGGGGGTCGGCAAGGCCGATCCGGCGCTGATGGGGGCGATGTGCGCCGATCCGGTGACGTGCGAGTTGACCGTGGGCGATGGCGCGGGCCACGCCTGGATGCTCGGTTGCGATCTGAGCGCTGAGTATGTGCGGATCAACGCCGAGTACACAACGTAAGTGCGGGCTACCGGCATCGTGTTACCATTCAGCCGTGAGCGAATACGTCCGAATCACCGATGTCTCTCCGCGAGACGGCCTGCAGAACGAGCCGGGGGTGATTCCCACGGCTGACAAGGTTCAGTTGGTGGAATCGCTCCGCAACACGGGCGTTGATGAGGTGGAAGTCTCTTCGTTCGTGAGCGCCAAGTGGGTACCGCAACTCGGTGATGCGGCCCAGGTGTTCGAGGGTCTGAACTCCCCCTCCCAGAGGGAGGGTCTCGGTTTTCGACCCATCCCGGAGGGAGGGGCCAGGGGTGGGCAGCGGATCGCGCTCCGCGATCCGGCTCGTGATCCGGTTGCCTACGCGCGAGCGAACGAACTCCGGAAACGGATGACCGGTCCCGAAAAACACCTCTGGCACCGTATCAATGCCGGCAAAATCGGCGGCCTCAAGGTGCGCCGCCAGCACCCTTTCGGTCCTTTCATTCTGGACTTCTACTTCCCCGAATCGCGGGTGGCCGTCGAGCTTGATGGCAACTCCCACCGCGGCGAAGACCGACATAGTCACGATGCTTCTCGCGATGCATACCTCTCGCGGTGGGGTGTACGCTCACTGCGGCTCTCGAACGACGGAGTCCTCTACAACACCGGCACGGCGATCGGGCACATCCGTGCGGCGTGCGGACTCGGCTCGACCAACGAGCACACCCCTTGCCCCTTCCTCGGGGAGGGGTCTTCAAGGCAACCCCCTCCCTCTGGGAGGGGGCTTCCGAGGCGGCCCTTGCTCTCCGCCCTTGTTCCCAACGAGCGTGGCATGCAGGACGTGCTTGACTTCAATGCCCGCGCCGGTAGCAAACTCATCGGCAAGGTCGCGATCTTCACCGCCGCGAGCGAGACGTTCGCCCTGCGGAACACCAACGCCACGATCGCGGAGACCATTGCCCGATTCAGGCCCGTCGTCGAGGTAGCGCGTCGGGAGGCGCTCGAGGTCCGTGCCTACATCTCGTGCGCAATCGCCTGTCCATTCGAGGGGGCAATCAAGCCCGAAGCCGTAGTGCGGGTCGCGGGTTCGCTCCTCGATGTCGGGCTTGATGACCTTGACTTTGGCGACACGATCGGCGCAGGCACGCCCGAGACGGTCGCCTCGCTGCTTTCTCACTTCGACAACGAGATTGGAATCGACAGTCTCGGCGCTATCACGACCCTCCACCTCCACGACACCTTTGGCCGGGCAGCCGAGTGCGTGAAGGCTGCGCTCGACCTGGGAGTACGTTCGTTCGACGGCTCGGTCGCGGGCCTGGGCGGATGCCCCTACGCCTCGACGCCCGGGAAGCGAGCCCCGGGCAACATCTCGACCGAAACACTGGTGCGGACTGTTCACGAGGCGGGCTTCACGACCGGTGTAGATCTGGATGCCCTGAACGCCGCGACGGAGTACGCGAGGACAATCGTTGCGAAGTCGCGCGCCCCGGCGCCACCCGCGTCGTCCACCGGCGGAGGAGTCTCCTCGTGATACGCAGCACGCTCGACGCCGGCGTTGCATCCATCGCCTTCTCGCGCGCAGAGAAGAAGAACGCGCTCACTCCCGCGATGCTCGCGGACCTGCTCCGCGTGGTTGCGGAAGTGACCGACGAGGCGCGCGTGCTGCTTGTTCAAGGCGAGGGGGACGCGTTCTGCTCCGGCTTTGACCTCTCTCTCTGCCGCGACGATTCGGATGCGCTGGGCCAACTGCTGTCCGGGCTGTCGGCTGTGGTCCTGGCGCTGCGCGGCACTCCGATACCAGTCGTTATGGCCGCCCATGGGGCCGCCATCGCTGGAGGGTGTGCGCTGCTCGGCGGAGCAGATATTGTCGTGACGAACGCCGATGCGAAACTCGGCTACCCGGTTGTGAAACTCGGCATCTCACCCGCAGTCAGCCTGCCGTTCCTGCTTCCGGCGGTCGTCGCTTCCCACGCCCGCGCGCGAGCACTGGACCATTCCCTAATCTCGGGCTCCGAAGCGATGCGGATCGGCCTCGCCCACGAGTGCGTCGCCGCGGCGGCTGATGTCGTGCCGCGCGCCCGCGCCATCGCCGCCGAAATTGCGGCCAAGCCCTTGTCCGGTTTGCGGGCGACCAAGCGGTGGCTCAACGAGTTGGACGGCACGGCGAATTCTGAGCGTGCCGCCCGCGGCCTGACCGCCTCGCTCTCGCTCGTCGGGTCGCACGAAGAACGCGCACGCATGGCCGAACTGTGGAAGCGCTGACAGTGCCCCAGACCTCACCAAGCCCACACCCCAACGATGCGATCAACCCTGCCCTTCGCGCAGCAGTCGAGTTCTGTCCACCGTTCTCTGCGGCCCACCTCGCGGCGGTCCTCTTTTCTGCGGCCGCGATCGTCGCGGTGATCGCGACGGCCCGCTGGGTACGACCGGCTGTGATTCCCACTGGGTCACCAATGGTCGATCCCGCGGGCCGTGTGCTGGGAAGTTTGGCGCTTGTCCACTGGGCGGCGTATCAGGCGTGGTGGAACCTGCCGATACGCTTTAGCCTCGGAGACAGTCTCCCGCTGCACGTCTGCGACCTGACGGGGCTGGCGTGCGGCTTCGCGCTCCTTACCGGCAAGCAGTGGCTCACGGCGATCACATATTTCTGGGGACTCGCGCTCAGTACCCAGGCTTTCGTGACACCGACGGTCGAGTGGGGTCCGACCTACACGGAGTTCTGGCTCTTCTGGGAGACCCACACAATCATCGTCGGTGGCGCGGCGTACCTTGTCCTTGTCCGGAACTTCCGGCCCACGGTTCGCGACCTCTGCCTCGCGTACCTCTCGCTCGTCGGCTACGCCGCGATCACCTTGCCGATGGACCTTGCGACCGGGTGGAACTACGGCTACATCGGGGGCGGCTCGCCGAGCAGCGCCACGCTCATCGACTCTCTCGGCTCGTGGCCGTGGCGCCTCCTGCCGATGGCGGGGCTCACGCTTCTGGCGATGCTGCTGCTCTGGCTGCCGTGGGCGATCGTCCGCAGGCGCTCCGGCGCAGCACAGACCGCCCATCCGCTAGACTGACGCTGATGATCCCGCTGCTCGCGACGCTTGTCCTGATCGGCTTCGCTGTCGCTGTCCCGGCGACGGTCGCCGCTCGGGGCATTGGGAGACGCATGAACGCGCTGGACGGCGGGGGCGTGCCAGGACAGATCAAGGCGGCACCGCGGCGCGTGCCCAACACCGGCGGGGCGGGAATCTTTCTGGGCGTCGCACTCCCGCTTGCGGTGGCGATCCTGGCGATGTGGGCCGGGCTTGGCGAACGACTCGGTGAAATCAACGGCGCGCTGAGCAGGCACCTGCCGGGGCTTGCCACACGCCTGCCCGAGGCCGCGACGTTGCTCGGAGGTCTTTTTGCCCTCCACATCGTCGGACTCATCGATGACCGCCGCCCGTTGGGACCATTCGTCAAACTCGCGGCGATGCTCATCGTGGCGGGAGCGACAATCGTTTTCACGGACACACGACTTCTGGAACTGCTCGACGCCTACCCGGCGGGCAAGGTCCTGTCGGTCGCGCTCACGGTTGTCTGGTTCGTGATGGTGACCAACGCCTTCAACTTTCTGGACAACATGGACGGGTTGGCCGCTGGGGTGGGCGCGATCTGCGCTGCCTCGCTGCTGGCCAACGCGGTGGTCGCGCAGCAGTGGTTTGTCTCGGCGATCCTGGCGCTGGTGGTGGGGTCGCTGCTGGGGTTCCTGATCTTCAACTTCCCATGGAAACGCGGGCCCGATGGCGCACCCGGTGGAAGCGTGTTCATGGGAGATGGCGGTTCGCTGGTCGTCGGGTTTCTGCTGGCGTTCCTGTCGGTGCGGATTACCTGGGTGGGGACAACGATCGGCGAGGGGGGGGTTGGCAGCGCGGCGTCGGGCGTTGGCGCACCGGCCTGGGCCGTGCTGACCCCGCTCGTCGTCCTTGCAGTGCCCCTCTATGACTTCGCGTCTGTCACTCTGATCCGTTTGTCGCAGGGCCGCTCGCCATTTGTGGGCGACCTGCAGCACTTCTCGCACAGACTGGCGCGGCACGGGCTGAGCAAGCGCAGCGCGGTAGTGGTGATCTATGGCTGCACCGCGGTCACCGGCATCGGGGCGATCGCCCTACCGCGCCTCGACGGCTGGCAGGCGGCGCTCGTCGGCGTTCAGACGCTGCTGGTGCTGATGGTGATCGGCCTGTACGAATGGGCGCGCGTGCCGGGTTCAGGGGAGTTGCGGTGAACGCGCAGACACAGGGGGGCCGGTTCGCTGCGATCTCGCCCGCGGCGAGGTTTGCCGGGCTTGCGCTTGTGCTCGTCCCCCTGCTTGTGAGAGCAATGTCAATACTCAGCCTTTTGCCGGGCTGGGACATCGATCCGCTCGTCATGTCCATGACCTTTACGGGCGTCGGCCCTGCGGAATCCATCACGCTCGACTGCATCGCCATGCTCGGCGCGGCGATCCTCGGTGCGTTTGCGCCGCGGCAACTCGCCCGCGCCGACTGGATCGTCGTCGGCTTGTTGGCGGTCGGAGGCGCGAGTGTGCTTATGCACACCGGAGGAGGCTTGGGTGACCTTCGCATCGGCGCATCATGGCTCAGCGCGATGCTGGGCGCATCTGCCCTCTGGCTCTGCCGACGCGATGAGTCGGTTCGGCGTGTCGCCGGCGCGGTTCTCGTGGGCTTCGCGACGGTGCTGGCCCTCAAGGGTGGACAACAGATCCTGATCGAGCATCCAGCGATGGTCGCGGCCTATCGCGCGGACCCCGCGAGTTTTCTGGCCGGGCAGGGATTCCTGCCGGACACGCCGATGGCCCGCTCGTTCGAGCGCCGCCTTCTCCAATCCGAGGCGACGGGATGGTTTGGCCTCTCGAACGTGTATGCGACGCTCATGGCCGGCGCGGGCGTGTCGCTCGTCGGCATCCTCTCGCTGGGGGTGAAACGGCGCGCCGCGCTGAAGTCTCGTCATCTGTTCATCTTTGCGGTCGCAGCCATCGCCGCGCTCGCAGCGCTCGTAGCCACCGGTTCCAAGGGCGGCGCACTGGCCGCGGCGGCGGGCGGGGCTGCGCTCCTGCTGGCGGCTGTCCTGACGAAAATGGTTCGCAAGTGGCCATCCGTGTATCACGGGCAGGATGCCCGAGATACATTGGGCATGATGTTCGGCCTCGCCACCGTCATCGGCCCGATTTTGCTCATCGTGGTGCGGGGGCTTATCGGGGAGCGCCTTGGCGAACTGAGCCTGCTGTTCCGCTGGTTCTACATGCAGGGAGCAGCCCGCATCTTCGCGTGGCACCCCATGGGTGTCGGCCCTGACGGCTTCCAGCAGACGTACCTCCTGGCCAAGCCGCCGATCAGCCCGGAGGAGGTCACAAGTCCGCACAGCATCATGTTCGACTGGATCGCTGATCTGGGTGTGTTTGGCATCGGATGGATTGTGCTGCTGCTGCTCGCCGCCGCGACAGTCGGTCGCGTGCTGGCGTCATCGATACCCTCCCATCCGGTCGCGCCCGCAAAGAACCCTGCGGATTTGGCGATTCCCTCAGCGCGTTCCGAAACTCGCATGATCTTGCTCATCCCCGGGATTGCCACACTGCTCGCGGCATGGCTGGAGCGTGGAGCGGTCACCCCGGATGGCGCACTGGTCAGGCTCTTGGGCCTCATCGCCTGGTGCGGCGCGGCGTGGGGCGTGCTGGCGATCATGCGTGCGGTTCCTGCCTGGCCGATCGCGCTGGCCGCGGGCGCTGCGGCAATGCTCGCGCACTGCCAGATCGATGTCGCGGCGAGTTGGCCGCAGTCGGTGGGGATTGTGGCGATGTGGGTGTCGATTGCATCCGCTGCGGTCCCGCATCTCCACGGCGTGGCTGGGCCCGGGCCGCGCGCGGCATTGTCCACGATGTATCTGCCCCGCCCTTCCTTCGCGCTCGCCGGTATGGCACTCGCGTCCATCGCCATCGCTCTGCCGTTTCCAGCCTGGCGTTGGCAGAGAGGCCTCATCGAGGCCCGAGAGGTGCTGGCGGATGTTGCGGACTTGAACCAGCGCTTCGCAACTATTGCGAAAGGTGCATCTGGCACCTGGCCCGCTGCGCTCGCCGCCGAAGTGGTCGCGGCGTTGAAGCAGCGACTCCCTCAGCACACGGCGGTGGCACCGCGAACAGGCGAAGAACTGCGAGTGGCGATGGCGACGCTTGAAACGATCGACCTCGACATCGCCGCGCGGCGACTTATCGCTGTCGCCGCCGCCTACCCCGACGAATGGCGCGTGCGCCGCGAGGCAAGCAGGCTCTACCTCCGTGCCGCGTCGGCCGCCGCCGCCGCGGAGGACCCGCGCCTGGCCCAAAGGCACCTGCTGAACTCGGCGGAAGCGATGGATCTGCCCGACCCGCTTCACCCAAACCCCCGCGTCCGCGCGACAGCCCCGCAGTGGCGTTGGCTCGCAATCGTCCACATCGAACGTGCCAAGACGATGGCGGAACCCGATCGGAGCGAAGACGCCCTTGGACGCGCGTCCGCATCCCTGGCACACGCTGCCGCTCTCGATCCCTATAACCTCGAAATTGCTCTTCGCCTGATGCGGGTCTATGGGCAACTGGGGGACGCCCCCAACGCCCGCCGGTGGTCCGCCAAAGCCTTGGAACTCGACCCGCTCATGCGGCTCGACCGCACGGCTCGCGGCCTGACCGACGCCGAGCGCTCCGAGGTTGAGGCCGCAGCACGCACGCCTTGATCGGACAAGGTTTTGCGCTACAGTTTCCTCTTGTTCGCCGCTTGGCGGGGTTCCTGAGCGCACTCCACCCTCCTGAGCGTTGCCGAACGCTCTTGGATGAGGTAAAGCGCATGGCCGACCCCAACCCAGATGAAGACCCCGACATCGCGGGGTGACCTGCAACTTCATTCCACGGTCGATCCCTGCGCCAGGTCGGGCCTTCCCGATTCACCAACCGCAAACCCTTTCGCCCACCCGTCGGCCCGGCCGCGCGGCGGGCGGCCTTCGACAACCGCAAACTCCTGCCCAGCAATACACGAACACGCCCAGCAGCACCGCTTTGATCCGAGGCGGCACAGACGAGAAGAAGACCACATGAGCAGCATCACCGGCAACGACAAACTCAAGATCCGCAACATCGGCATCTGCGCCCATATCGATGCGGGCAAGACCACCGTCACCGAGCGCATCTTGTACTACACCGGCAAGAACTACAAGATGGGCGAGGTCCACGAGGGCACCGCGACGATGGACTTCCTGCCCGAGGAGCAGGAGCGTGGCATCACCATCCAGTCGGCCGCGACCACCTGCCCGTGGACATTCAGGGACGAAGAATACAAGATCAATTTGATCGACACGCCCGGGCACGTCGATTTCACCATCGAGGTGGAGCGGTCGCTGCGCGTGCTCGATGGCGCGGTCGCGGTGTTCGACGGCAAGGAGGGTGTAGAGGCCCAATCCGAGACCGTGTGGCGGCAGGCGGATCGGTACGAGGTTCCGCGCCTGTGCTTCGTCAACAAGATGGACAAGATCGGCGCGGACTTTGATTTCTCCTTCGCCACCATCAAGTCGCGCCTCGGCGCAAACGCCATCGCGATCCAGTACCCCATCGGCAAGGGCCACGACCTCCAGGGCATCATCGATCTGGTCGGGATGCGGGCGTACTACTACGACGCGGATGAGAAGGGCGCGGTCATCACCGAGAAGGACATCCCGGAGGAGTGGCAGGACACCGCCGCGACCTGGCGTCACCAACTCGTCGAGAAGGCCGCGGAACTCGATGAGGCGCTCACGGAGAAGTACCTGACGGATGAGCACTCGATCACCGCCGAGGAGATCAAGGCCGCGCTCCGGCGGGGCACGATCGACCGCCTGTGCTTCCCCGTTCTGTGCGGCGCGGCCCTCCGCAACATCGGCGTGCAGAAGGTGCTCGACGCCGTGATCGAGTACCTCCCCGCGCCCAGCGAGTGCCCGCCCATCGAGGGCACCGACCCCCGCGACAAGGAGAAGAAACTCTCCCGCCCCTACACCGATGAGGCCCCCTTCGCGGCGTTGGTCTTCAAGGTCGTCTCCGACATGCACGGCGACTTGACGTATATGCGCATCTACTCCGGCAAGATCAAGAAGGGCGACCGCGTCGTCAACCCGGTCAATGGCAAGCGGGAGATCGCGTCACGCATCTTCGAGATGCACGCACAGGACCGCGAGCCCCTCGACGAGGCGGCATCGGGCAACATCGTCGCCGTCGTCGGCATCAAAGACTCCTACACCGGCGACACGCTGTGCGACTCCGATCATCCGATCGTGCTGGAGCGTATGACCTTCCCCGAGCCGGTCATCTCGATGTCCATTGAGCCCAACACCCAGGACGACAAGCGCAAACTCTCCGAGGCGCTCACCGTCATCCGGCGCGAGGACCCGTCCTTCAGGTCCAACTTCAACGATGAGACCGGCCAGACCATCATCGCGGGCATGGGCGAACTCCACCTCGAAATCATCGCCAACAAACTCAAGCGCGACATGAAGATCGGCGTCACCGTCGGCAAGCCCAAGGTCAGTTACCGCGAAACCGTTACCAAGAAGGCCGAGTGGGTCCGTGGGAAGTTCGTCAAGCAGACCGGCGGTCGCGGTCAGTTCGGCGACTGCACCATCAACCTCGAACCCTTCACCGCAGCGCAGGCCGCCGAGGCAGAACTCGACTTCACGGACTCGGTGGCATGGGAGAACAAGGTTGTCGGCGGCTCGATCCCCAAGGAGTTCATCCCATCGATCGAGTACGGCGTGCGCCAGACCGCCAAGACCGGTCCCTTCGCCGGCTTCCCGCTCATCAACATCAAGGTCTCGCTGATGGATGGCTCCTACCACGCGGTCGACTCATCGCAGATCGCCTTCGAGCAGGCCGGTCGCCTCGCGCTGCAGGAGGCCGTCGTCAAGGCCGGCCCCACGCTCCTCGAGCCGATCATGAAGGTCGTCATCACCTGCCCGGAGGACTACGTCGGCAACGTCACCGGCGACATCTCGTCGCGGCGCGGCATGATCGTCAACACCGAGGACCGGGCGAACGTCAAACTGATCACCTGCGAGGTGCCGCTGTCGGAGATGTTCGGCTACACCACGACGCTCCGCGGCATGTCCCAGGGCCGGGCCTCCAACACGATGGAGTTCCTCGAATATCGCCAACTCCCAAATGCCCTGGTCAAAGAGATCAAGGAAAAGGGCGAGTAGGCACGTTTGCAGCACAGGCATCTTGCCCGTGCGTTCATGGCCTTTCCCAACGAGCACCGCACCTGCGGTGCTCGTTTTATCTCCGGGTCGCTCGTCAGCGCGGTTCCCACGCCCCGGTGTTACACTGCGCCGCGTGCCCATAAGCCTTCACCAGGAACTGCTCGCCGACGTTGAGGGCCGCAGGCTCGCATGGCTGAAGCGCCGTTTTCTGGTCTTCTGCGTGCTGGCCGCGCTTATCTGCTCGACGGGCTTCATCGCCGCGGCGGTCGGCACCGGGAGCCAGACAGCGCCCCGGATCATGCTCCGGCTCTCCGGCATGGCATTGTGGGCAGTCGCGGCGCAGGTTCTCCTTCTGCTCGTGGTCGCGGGCTTTGTTCTCCTCGGTCGCGGCCCGCGGCAGGTGCGCGGTTACCTGCGACTGGCAACGCTGCTTGTGGCGGGAGTGACCCTGCTGCAGGTACCCCTCGCGGTTGCATCGGCCGATCTTCTGGAGCGCGTGGGGGCCGTTGCCGGCGCAGAGATCAACATCGGCTTTGGACTCGCGGTGCTCCTCTTTACGCTCGTGGTCCATCTGGTCGCCTGCCTGGTGATCCCGTGGAAGCCCATTGAGTCGCTCGTGCCCATTGCGCCGCTCCTGTTCGTGTTCATGGCGGCAGTATCGATCGAGTTTCTGGGAGGCGGCTCGGACGGGTGGATGGTCCTCCTTGTGCTGCTCCTGATCCTGCTTGTTGTCGGGCCCGGCGTGCTCGTGTGCTGGGTCCGAAGCGCCTGGTTCACCGACCGATTCCAGGGCCACGCGTACCGCGAGCGCTACGAGGAGATCGCGGCGGAACTGGACCTTGCCCGGCGGATCCATGAGCGGCTTTTTCCAATGCCGTCCCGGCACGGACCATTGAAGATCGATTATGCGTACGAGCCGATGCGTTCGATCGGCGGAGACTTCCTGTTCGTCAGGCGCATCGGAGGCATCGGCATCACGCCGCTCCACATCGTGGTGATCGATGTCACCGGGCACGGCATCGCGGCCGCGCTCGCGGTGAACCGACTTCACGGCGAACTCGAGCGGGCCTTCGGCGTGATGGTCGATCCGTCACCCGGGACTCTTCTCGCTGAGATTAACCGATATGTCGAACTGACGATGGCCGGCGAGGGCATCTACGCCACCGCGATCTGCCTCCGCATTGACCCGCACGCCCGCTCCGTTCAATGGGCGAGCGCTGCCCATCCCCCCGCTCTGGTCCGCGGAGGAAGGGAACCCCGCGAACTGGCGGCGACCACGTTCGTCCTCGGCGCGGTAGGAGACGCGGACTTTCAACCCCAGGAGCAGGCGGCACCGTTTTTTCCAGGCGAATCGGTCCTCGTGTACACCGATGGAGCCTTTGAATTGAACACGGGTTCCTCACGCCTTCTGGGGCTGCCTGGCTTCATGCGCCTGGCCGATAACTTTCTTGGTCATCGTCCATCGTGGGCTAAGGCGCTTCAGCGGGAACTGCTGAGCCTTCGGCGCGGCCCTGCGACCGATGACACGCTCATCGTTGAGGTCGATTTTACGCCCGAGCCAACCCCGGGCGCCTGGGACGGCGCAAGCCGTGAGGAACAGAGGGGGTAGCCGGCCGCGATGCACCGGGCACGGCTTGCCGCGGGGCCGAATCGAGTTTACCGTGTGCGGGCTCTTCCCCGTTTTCTGCATCCCCCCCGCCCTCGCCGCGAGGACCGATCCCAGATGGCCACCCGTTACCAAAGCATCCTCCTCTTCGGCGCTCCCGGCGCGGGCAAGGGCACGCAGGGCAAGATCCTCGGGCAGATCCCCGGGTTCTATCACCTGTCGTGCGGCGAGGTCTTCCGCACGCTGGATGTCAGTTCCAAACTGGGACGGACTTTCCGAGAGTACTCCAGCCGCGGCGAACTGGTGCCCGACGATGTGACGGTCGGC
>Ga0163144_10007966_pt1 | contig 23037 bp, 15 predicted proteins | sample OliLak19BULKMAT1_FD_123175 | JGI IMG/M metagenome (GOLD analysis project Ga0163144, IMG submission 123175) | Freshwater microbial mat bacterial communities from Lake Vanda, McMurdo Dry Valleys, Antarctica - Oligotrophic Lake LV.19.BULKMAT1 | ecosystem: Environmental > Aquatic > Freshwater >...
AAGCAATTTCATCGTTCCATCCGTGCAAAAGCAAAACCGTGGGCAGCTTTTCCCACCCATCCCTGCGCGCGGGATGGAAACGACCATAAACCAGGTCGTTGGACGAATGATCAGATCGGTACGAAGATGCAAATTGGAAAAAGCCCGAGTCTGAAATGACAAAACTTTCTGGCGAGTTCGCCGGAAAATCGAAGAATCTTTCCGAGCAAAGAATCGCCCGGGCTTCATCGATATGGGCCGGGAATCTACCGGGAGGCGCCGATTTGCGTGCGGCCATTTTGATGACCCAGAGGTCGAGCGTTGAACAGATCCATTTCAGCACGATTCAACTTTACCTCCAACCCCGTATTTTTCAGCCAAAGAAATCAAATCAGCGTGCGATTAAACTCGGGTGAGCTGAGGTTTGGACTCCCGGCTAAAGCCGGTGAAACTGGAATGAATAGAGGCATCTAAAGTAATAAGTCGAATGGCTGGCATAAGCCTTGCCGCCTGAAGGCGGAACTCCGAACACGGAACGTTCCCGTTCCCATCCGTCTCACCCGCTTCCGGTCGCACCCCTCAAATAAATCGTGCAGAATCCAGACTTGATCTTGCTTTGACCGATACACAATATCTGGCAAAACAATTTTTTATGGCCGACATCGCTAACAAATACACCGACAACGTCACGGGCAAGTTTTACGTGGACAACCAATGCATCGACTGCGATCTCTGCAGGGAAACTGCTCCGGACAATTTCACCCGAAACGATGACGGAGGATATTCCTACGTCTATAAACAGCCGGAAACGCCGGAACAGGAAACGCAGTGCAAAGAAGCCATGGAAGGTTGTCCCGTTGAAGCCATCGGCCACAACGGTGGCGCATAACTTGCCGAACAAATATCGTTCAGCTTTAAACCGCAGTCTCCGGACTGCGGTTTTTTCCGTTCCCACCCGGTTATTTAAGATTTTGAAATGGCAGGTCGGAGATCTGCCCTAAGGCCACACTCCTGATTTGGCGTTCTCTGCGGCTCCCGCGGCCTGTCTTTCTTCCGATTGCTTCTTCTCCGGTTTTTGAACTTTCCCAAACACCAGGGATTTTCGGCCTGGAGGTGTCTCGACTTGCCGACCGCTACCATCCTGAGCGCTGAACTGTTCGTCTATCTCAGGGTCATAATTGAGAAACGGGGCGATGCCGTTGGGTCGGAGCAAACCGACTTCTGCCGCCAGACCAAAATCAATCATCAAACAATCGCGTCGATGCACCAGCTTTTCGCAGAACAACCGGGCGTCAGCTCCTTCAAAACCGGCTGCGATCAGGGCCTGCCTGATCTGGTTTTCGGTCAGTTGCGCCATCAACCGGAGCATCCATCGGGCATCCCCCAAGGTCATTTTTTCAAACGCCGGTGCGTCTTCGATCAGCTCGAAATGAATGATTTCAGGAGGTTTTTGTCCGCCAAAAACTGAAAGACCACCGGTTGACGAACAGGTCCACGGAAAGGCATTGGGCTCTTCACAATGGCGGCTCAGGACACCGGTGGATTTTCCCAATCCTCCCCCGAGATCCGAAAAATAATGGCGCAACGACCGGACATCGCCGGAACGATCCACCTTCAATCGGGTGTTGTCGAAACGGGCGTCGAACCAGCCGGTCCATGCCGCCAGAATCCCCGCGCCGCGGAGTTCGCGCAAATCCTCGTGCCCCAGTCCGCCAAACTCCCACGGTCCGATGCTGCGCATCTCGCTTTTTGGCTGGATGTTCACCTCCTGGGTCTCCAGGTAATCAATCTGCGACTCGAAATCAGCCTGATAATTCCCGGGCAGATCAAAGTAATTCCCCGCCTTCAGATTCTTGAACAACCGTTTTTTCAACTCACGAACATTTAAAAAATCCCCGTTCTTGAGTCGGCCACCTCGGAAAAAAGTGAGCGGGTCAAATTTTTCCTGAAGCCTGAATCCAGGAACAGGGATCAACCCCAGCAAAGTGACTTCCACCTGGATTTCTTTTCGAAGATCGAACTCCCTTAAGAGCCTCCGATCATACCGGATTTTCACAGAAGCCGCGTGATCGGTCGGATCCACATTGTATCCCATGGCATGAAAAATCCGTGCCGTGAACGGTTCCGACCTCGTCTCTTCCAGCTTGACCTTAAAAACCACGCCATCGGATTTTATTTCGAATCCAGGGCATCCTCCATAACTGGTTTTAGGTCCCTTATATCTAAAAACGTGGTCGTATCGAACCTGCTCTTTCCGGTCGAATCCGCGAAAAAGATCGGCTCTGGAAATTGACTTTGGCAAGGTCCAGAAACTGGAGACAGCTGGATTGACCCGGCCCTCCTTGTCCTCCGGGGAACAAATATTCTTCGCCGGAAACCTGCCTTGAAGCATCGGATTGTTGGCGTAGTCGTAATACAAAACCGGCGCTTTCAGCAGCTCGAAGCGGCCGGGTCCGGGCAGTCGCAAATTGTTTCGAACAGCATGAATGACCTCCAGCACTTCCGACTTTGAATGAGGGGAGGTTGTCTCGCCGTTCTCCAGAAGCCCAAGAAGCAGTTTGGTCCCCCGCTTACCCTTTTCATCTAGCCCGGCAGGATCTCCATGAAATAGCAGTTTGAGTTCGGCGGACGAAAGATCCTGACGCTTGTGGCCGATGGAGCGAACGGTTTCCTCTCTGTTTCGGAGTATGACTTCATTGGTCGCCAGCCAGGCGGATAATTTTATAGTAAGATCTCGAACCGGTTTGTCGTGGAGAACCCGCGTTTCCAGCAGATGCAGAAGTTGAGGCAAATCTGAGGCATGGCTTTCAGCGCGTGAACTTGCGGTCAGCACCATCACCAAAACCAAAATAAGTCTCAACAGATCGGACATTAATGGCAGAATTTTCCAAGCGGGCGGAGTGAAGTCAATTCGCGAGATGATCAAAGTCGGGAGGGATTCGCCCGCCGGACCGCGAGTCTGCGACTCGCAGCACGTTGCCATTCCCGAAATTACGGCGCAACCAGCAGCGCAATTACTCGCAAAGCTTCAAACACAAACACACAAAAGCCCATGGAGCAGCCCACGTTTGCAGGATCAATTCGGAATTCTCAAGCTGCCTGCGGAATTCCACCGCTGCGGTTCACAGAACCGCGATCCCCGGTCTTGCAGGCACAGGCACGGTCAGCAGAAAACGAGGGAAAACTTTCCAGCGTAGGATTCTTCGATATATTGTCACAAAACAGCTCGATATGGCTTTGGAATATAAAGATTATTACAAGATTCTTGGCGTGGGCAAAACGGCGGCGTCCGAGGAAATCAAGAAGGCGTTTCGAAAACTGGCGCGGGAATACCATCCGGACGTCGCCAAATCCAAGGCTGGCACGGAAGACAAGTTCAAGGAAATCAACGAAGCCTACGAAGTCCTCGGTGACGCGGAAAAGCGGAAAAAGTATGACGCTCTGGGCAGCAATTGGAATCAGGCCCAGGGCGCCCAACGTCCGCCGCGCGGATCCAGGTCGCGCGGTGCCGCCGAAGGTTCTGAGAGTTATGAGTTTGGTGGCACCGGTTTCAGCGATTTTTTTGAACAGTTTTTTAGCAATGGCGGGCGCGGTTTCCAGTCCGGTCCGCAGTTCGGCACGGGAGAGAACGGCCACGGATCAACCCATGGATTTTCACAGAAAGGGAACGATGTCCAGGGGGACATACTCGTGACCCTCACGGAAATCTTGCAAGGCTCGGTCCGGACGATTTCATTGCAGACGCGAAACCCAAAGACCGGCCAACCGGAGACACACACTTTCCGTGTCAAGATTCCTGAAGGGGTCGAGGAAGGGCAATTGATACGGGTGCCCGGCAAGGGTGAGGAAGGTCTCGGCGGCGGCGGGGCCGGAGATCTATATCTGCGTGTTAGATTCGCCCGGCATCCCGATTTCAATGTGCAAGGAGGCGATCTTGTTTACGACCTCGATCTGGCTCCGTGGGAGGCGGTCCTCGGTGCCACGGTCTCCATTCCCACACTGGAAGGTTCAGTCTCGGTCCGCATCCCGGCCGGAAGTAACCAGGGTCAGAAACTCCGTGTACGCGGCAAAGGCCTGCCTAGAAAAAGCAGCGGAAGGGCTGATCTTTTGGCGATCTTGAACATCCAGCTTCCGACGACAGTTTCTGTGGAGGAACGCGCCTTGTGGGAGCAGTTGGCTTCAAAGTCGGAGTTTAAACCTAGGAAGAGCTCCTGAAGTTGCCGCGGTTCGCTTCGGGTTGTCACAAATTTGTAAGGGAAAAGCCATTCGAATGACGCCACTTGCGCGGATTCTGTCAGGCGATGTTGTCCACAAACTCGGTTCCCACAAAACTTTCCTCCGTCGAAGCGACCAGACTCAGCACGCTCGTTCATCACCAATTCCATGTGGAGCATACCGAGACCCTGGAGTCGGTATTTGAAACTTTTAAGAAAAATGACTGTCATTTCATGACGGCCCTGAAATCGGGAACGCCCGTGGGGATGGTTTCCCGTTCGAAGGTTGGTTTTATTCTGGGGTCACGTTTCGGTTATCCCATATTCGGCAAAACTGCAATCCTCCAGCATTGTTTGGAATCTTTCCTGGTGTTCACTGAATCGACCCCGCTTCGTGAGGTTTTGGATGAAACCCTGGCCCGGACCGGGAAACAATTCTACGAAGATGTGGCGCTCGTGGATGACGCCGGAACTTATGTCGGGATGATTTCAGTTCAAAATCTGGTACAGACGCAGTCCCAGTTGGTTGAGGAAAAGGTAGCACTGCTCCACTCGCACGAAACAATCCTGAAGACTCGAAACGAGGCGCTGACCGTGCTGACCATGGAGCTGAACCACATGAACGAAGAACTGGCCAGGGCCCGTGATGTGGCGCTGGAGACGGTCCGGCTCAAGTCAGAATTCCTGGCTAACATGAGCCATGAAATCCGCACTCCAATGAACGGGATCATAGGCATGACCAATTTCCTGCTGGAAACGGAACTTCATGAGGAGCAGCGTGAATTTGCCGAGATCGTCAAGAGCAGCGCGGACGGTCTCCTGACTATCATCAATGACATCCTCGACTTCTCCAAAATTGAGTCGGGCAAACTTTCCGTTGAACAGCTCGATTTTAACCTGGAAGAAACGGTGGACGGAGTGCTCGATCTTTTGGCCGAATCGTCCGAGGCGAAAAACCTTGAACTCCTCTCCTTTCCCGGCCTTTCGCTTCCCACCTTCCTTCGGGGCGATCCGGGGAGGTTGAGACAGATTCTCACCAATCTCATCGGAAACGGGATCAAGTTCACCGAAGAAGGTGAAGTGGCCTTGAGCCTTGAGGCCGAATCAGAAACTGAAAACCAAATTGTCATCCGGTTTGAAGTGCGCGACACAGGGATAGGAATATCCAAGGAATCTCAACAACGCCTCTTTCAAGCATTCAGCCAGGCGGATGGATCCACCACCCGTAAATATGGCGGCACCGGCCTGGGACTGGCCATTTCCAAACAATTGGTGGAACTGATGGGAGGCTCGATCGGTGTCACCAGCAGCATCGGCGTTGGTTCCACGTTTTGGTTTACGATCAGGTTCGAAAAAATGCCCCAACCAGAACAGGACTCGGACACTCATGCAGATTTTCTCAAAGGATTGCGCGTGTTGATCGTGGACGACAACTCCACCAACCGCCGGATTCTCGAGAGGCAGGGCGCGGCCTGGGGAATGTTGTCGGTTTCCGTGGAGGGAGCTGCGGCAGCCCTTGAAGTGATGCGTGTTCAATCCGAAAAAAATCATCCGTTTCACCTCGTGCTTCTAGACATGCAAATGCCGGAGGTCGATGGCCTGACCCTGGCCCGCGAGATCAAGAAGGATTCCCGAATCGCTTCGGCTCATCTGGTGATGATGACCAGCATGGGACAACGGCTCACACCTGAAGAGATCAAGGCTGGCGGACTCGAAGCCTACCTAGTCAAGCCGGTCAAACCTTCGAAACTCCGGGAATGCCTGCAAAACCTGTTCAGGCATTTCAAAGCCCGTCCAGCAAACGTGAGGCAGGCCCGCGAGATCGTCAGCTTTCCAAACTCCACGTCCATCCTCTTGGCAGAGGACAATGTTGTGAACCAGCGGGTGGCGGTCATCCAGCTCAAAAAACTCGGTCTTCAGGCGGACCTGGCCGAAAACGGATTGGAGACACTTCTGGCACTGCGAAACAAAAAGTTCGACCTCATCCTCATGGATTGTCAGATGCCTGAAATGGATGGATACGACACCACGCGCCAAATCCGGATCGACCCGGAATTGCAGGGCATCTATATCATCGCCATGACGGCGAACGCCCTTGAAGGAGACCGCGAAAAATGCCTGTTGGCCGGCATGGACGACTACGTCAGCAAACCGATCAAGGCGGAGGCCCTGAAGGCGGCCCTGACAAAATTCTTCAACCTTTGCGAACAGAAAGTTGCCTTCAATGATTGAAATCCGGCCCACCGGGCCATGTCACGGACCCGCGCTGGAGTTTGGACATTTTGCAGCCAGCTCCACAGGAGCGCCATGTTTATAGATCCAAGACAACAGAATGACCGAGCTCTGGAGGAGCGGCATAATAAAAACTAGCCGTGAATAGGATTTATTAATTTGAAATGTCCGCCATTGTCATGCCGCTCCGCTGGAGCTTGGCGCTTGTTGTTGGAAACGGGCTATAAACATGTCGCGCCGATGGCGCTGGACCAAATGCTCCTAATAAATGTCCAAACTCCAGTGCGGGTCACAGGCCCGCAGTCCGGGGAGGCTTCACCCAGCTTTAATCACACCCTTAATTGCGGCCAGAACAAAAACCCCGTTGAAAAATCGGGAACTTGCCGCTAGTTTGCTGCCACAATGTTGGGTGATCGTTCATACATGCGGGAGCCGCGGTTCAAATCGTATTGGACCATCGTCAACATCCTCGTCGTCCTTAACATCACCATTTTTGTCCTGACCGAATTCCTCGATTTCTACGGTAAATTTCTCATAACGGAATATCTGGCCCTCAGCCTGGGCGGGCTCAAAAAAGGATATGTTTTTCAGCTGCTCACGTTTCAGTTCCTTCACGGCGGCTGGAATCATCTCTTCTTCAACATGCTCACACTTTGGATGTTTGGAAGAATGGTGGAGGATTATTTCGGTCGGAACAAATTTCTCTTGTTCTACTTGTTCAGCGGAACCGTCGGAGGATTTTTTCATCTAGCCTTGGCGGGTGCCGTGCCCCGTTATTTTGACTCGCCGGTGGTGGGCGCTTCTGCGGGAGTTTCCGCCGTTGTCGCGGCCTTTGCCTTCAGCTCTCCCAACGCCCCGATCAGCCTCATGTTTTTGCCGGTCAGTTTTCCGGCGAAATACCTGCTTTGGATTGATATTGGAATCTCCGTGATGGGAATCCTGGTTCCAAAATCGAACATTGCGCACGGCGCGCACCTCGGCGGGATCATCGCCGGGATTTTATTCGTAATATATGCCCGCAAAGATTTCGGACTTCCAACCATCCGGCTTCCGAAAAAACAACCTGCGCCAAAACCGGTGAAGGTGGTCGCACCTTTTCTAAACAACAAGGCAAGACCAGCCCCAAAATCCCAAATGTTGCAGGAAGAATTCATCAGCCACGAAGTGGACCCGATCCTGGATAAGATTTCCGCCCACGGGATCCACAGCCTCACCGAGCGCGAACGCCAAATTCTCGAAGCCGCCAGACGGAAGATGGGACGGTGATCCTGAACCTCGAATCGTTCCCTGCGCGCCGGGAAACGGAGCACCACGCCTCTGTAACAAAAGCGGCATCGAGGCTGCGCGTTGATTCCGCCATTCAAAAGCCCGGAAATATCTCCCTTAGCAATTCCGAACTTTCAGGCAAACTCACGGAATTTTTTCCAGCTCCTCGGCGGTCCAGGCGTCTTCACGTTTGGAGTATTCTGCACGGAGCTTTTTTACATACTCCTCGCTGACCGCTGATTCGTTGTGCTCCCACGCCCGTCGAACATAGGTCATGACGCTGGCAATCTGGGCGTCGTCGAAGATAAACAATCCGGGCATTTCCAGTTCGTATTTTCTCCCTTTGACCATGATCGGTCCCCTCACACCGTTGAGCACGATGAGTCCCAATCTTTTCTCTGATCCAAGCACCCATTCAGACCCTGCAAGGGGTGGTCCGAGACCCTCCTGACCGAGACCGGTCGGCTGATGACAGGCCCCGCAACTTGCATTGTAAAGGGTTCTGCCCTCTTCAAACATTTTTTGCTGATCCGCTGTTAATGGAACAACCTCCCTGGCACCGGGTGTCACTGCCTTTCCTGGCCACGAAAACAGACCCGAAACCTGCTGTGCCAGGGACGCGAGCCCGTTGTTGTTGGTCGATTTTGAAAGAAATTCTAAAAGGGCTGGTGAAGCGGCCAGACTGAGTGGTTTCGGGGCCGGCAGTGGTTTGCCTTTGACCGGTTGCGGCATCAGAGAAGCGAGCCCTTCAAGCGCGGTTCGCTGTTTCCATTCGTTCTGTTTTTCCAGCAAGGTCATCAATTTCAGGACATCATTGCTGGCACCGCTTTTGACCGTGGCTTTGGCCAGCGCTTTGAGCATCTCAATCTTGCCGGGACTGGCTTCCACATACCCGGCCCCGCCTGTCAGCCGAGCAAAAAAATCCAGCTCACGACCGCTTAAACCGCTCATCAACGCTTCGCGCAAATACAATTCTTCAGGCATCTGAAGGGCCAGATCAACCATTGCTTCGAAGGCCTCCGAAGTTTTGCTTTCTCCGAGCGCCAAAGCGGTTTGTATTTTAACGGAGGGAGAGGGATCGTTCGCCGCAGGAAGCAGCTCCTTGACGTCTCCCTTGACCATTCCGTGCAAGCGGGCGGCGGTCGATTTGACCGGCGGCGTGGAATTCCCGATCAATTCGGCCAGGAGCTGCGGACGAAGCGCATCCAGCCCGTGAAGGGTCCAGAGGGCCTGGACCCGCGAAGCATCCGACGCCTTGGAGCGGGCCAGTTTTTCCAGGCGCGGAACCGCCCTGCCATCGCGTTTTTGGACCAACAATTGTTGTGCAGTATCGCGCCACCAACCGTTCGGATGTTCCAACGCTTTCACCAATCCTGCAACACTTGCCGAACCAAGGTTCGGCGCAGGTCCGGGCTTTTGATTCACGATCCGGTAGATCCGACCCACGCCGCTGGTTTTATCCATGCCGCGCGACTCCGCCTGTTTCCTGAGATAAGAAGTCAGGAAATAACGGTGTTGAATGATGCCGTGGTACATGTCCACCACGTAAAGCGCTCCATCTGGCCCGGTATAAGCGTTCACCGGCCTGAACCTTTCATCCGTGCTGGTGAGAAATTCCTGATCAATATACGCAAAACGACCCAGCGGCACCCCTCCAGTAAGGTCCAGAATATTGCGTTTAACCAGGTTGGCGGAGGGTTCGCAGACAAAGGCATTCCCATAAAACTCAGGAGGAAAGTTGTCGCCCCGATAAATCACCGGACCACAGGCAGCGGTAAATTTTGCCAGGCGCCCGTCCTCGTTGAGCATGCCCTTTTGATAACCGCGATTAATCCCGGGTGTGACCCGGCCCGGCCAGACCCTCTGATCCTTCACCGGATCGACGTTCGCTCCGGCTGCGTCATGGTTTGGATTTCGATCCAGGTATTCCGCCGGAAGCCAATCCAATCTCAGTTGATCACTGTTGGAATTATAAACCAGGCGACCGTGATCGTCCTGGGACATGCCCCATTGCCCGCGAAAAATGGTTTGTTCGGAAACAAACACCCCGTTTTTATATTTGAACCGGGTGCGGTGGTTGGCGCTGTAGATCCAGTTGTCCATGGCCCAGAACAGGCTGTTGGCGGCGTGTTCAATGTTGGCCTTTTTTCCCAGAATCGTGTCGGCTTCAGCCGCATAGTTGGTTGAGACAATGGTCCTGGCTCCGGGTTTTCCGTTTTCCATTTTGTAAAAAAGCAAATGGGGCGGTTCGACCAGAAGAACCCCGTCTTGAAGAACCAGGAAAGCGCGGGGCATCACCAGTTTATCCAGGAAGACTTGGCGCTGATCCATCCGCCCGTCGCGGTCAGAATCTCCTAGAATCACCAGGTTTCCGGTGGGGGCGTTTTCCCCCTCACCGTCCGGCGTCCGCATAAAACCGGTCATCTCCAACACCCAAAGCCGCCCGTCGGGATCAAATTGCAGCGCCACAGGAGCCGCGACCAGCGGTTCGGAGGCCACGATCTCCATCTTGAATCCGGGTGGAAGTTTGAAAGATTTAAGGGCTTCTTCCGCTTTCAAAAACGGCGATGGCGGAATTTTTTCCGCCGGAACCAACAACGACTGGGGCTCACCTTCCTTGTCACCGCTTTGCGAAAATGCTGGAGGAACGGAATCCAACAAAAACAAGAAAGTCAAAACAAGGGAAAAAGGAACCCGGAAAGGCAGCTTTAAAAACAGGTGCAAAGATAAAAAGTTCAGCATTGGACAATTGACGTTGGACAATACTGAACCTTAAAAAAATTGCCAAAAGATTATCTGGTTACCTGTAACGTCAGGCGTGATTAAAAGTGGATGAGATGGATGGGATCGGGAAGGTTCCCGTGTACGGAGTTCCGCCTTCAGTCGGCAAAGCTTATGCCAGCCATTCGACTTATTACTTTAGATGCCTTTGTCCATTCCAGTTCCACCGGCTAAAGCCGGAACTCCAAACCTCAGCTCACCCAGTTTTAATCGCGCCATGTATAACCTCTAACCTCTCAGTTCATGCCATTGGTGGGCGTTGCAAGATCGGGTTTTGGCATCGGAAGCATGACGGTGACGGTTGTTCCGTTGTTAACCTCGCTGTTCACCGTCAGGCTTCCACCCAGCATCTCCGCCAGACGCCGGCTGATGACCAATCCCAATCCGGACCCCTGTTGTTCATGGATTTTCCGGTCAAACTGCACAAAAGCTGCAACTTCCCCGATCTGTGTGGAGGTCATTCCCCTGCCCTTGTCCGACATCCGCAGGATCAAATTGTCACCATTCACCAGGCTTTGAGCTCGCACCTGGGTTCCGGGAATTGAGAACTTAAAAGCATTGTCGAGCAGCTCGAAAAATATCTTGGAAATGATTTCCGTTGAAACCGTGAAGGTTCCAGGAGTTAGGTCAAGCACCAGATCATCCGAACGTTCACTGTTTTTGGCCACGGTGATGGCGATCTCCTTGAGATATTCGTGCAAATCCACCGTCTCGGTTTGTAAAAGCGGGCTCAGGATCTGCGGATCCGCGTTGAGCAACTCGATCCGGGCGTAGAGCAAAAAATTCTGGATCACACGTCTCAGCCGCAAGGCCGAAGAAATGATGTGCTGCCCCATCTCGGCAAGTTCCGAAGGCTTGAGCATGGCCGCATCGGACGAAATAATCTCGCCACAGCCAAGAATCCCAACGATGGGCGTATTCAATTCGTGCGGGAGCATCAGGCTCAGGCTTGCCCGCAAATCGGTCAGTTTTTTCTCCGCCTGGAACTTGATGATTTCCTGCTTTTTCAGCCGTGCATCAACGGCTCCCAAAAGACTGGCGATGGTAAACGGTTTTGGCAGGTAATCGTCAGCCCCCTGCTCCATGCCCCGGCGCATGCCTTCGATGTGATTGGTGATGAAGATAAACGGAATTGCAGCCGTGGTCGGCTCGCTTCGCATGGATGCGAGCGTGTCAAACCCGTTCCCGGGCTCCATATAGACATCGCTGATGATCAAATCAGGCAGGTGCAACTTCGCCATCTTGATGCCTGCCGTGCCATTTTCGGCTTCGAGAACCTGTGAGCCACGCATCTGCAAAGTCTTGCGAATGGTCGCCCGCATCATCGCATCATCTTCGATAACCAAAATTTTATGCATAAAAACAGCTTCCTCTTCCAACAAAACCACCCTCTCCATACTCTCGGTTAAAACGGATGAAATCTTTAACTCATTTGTCCTAGGCTCAAATGAATCTACCGGATGCCAGCTTCCCGGACATTTTCGTTTCACCGCCCAGGAGTTGGCGCGCCCGGACGACGGCTTCGCCTGCCGCCGCCACGGTCTCACCACACACCGTCAGATGCCCCATCTTCCTCCCCTTGCGTGGCTCGGCTTTCCCATAAAGATGGAGTTTGACGCGCTTATCCCTCAGCGCTCCGTTCCAGTCCGGTTCACCATTCTCCCACCAATGTCCAAGAATATTCGCCATCGCCGCAGGTTTTAGCAGCTCCGCCGACCCCAGGCACAGTCCGGTGATCGCCCGCACTTGCTGCTCAAACTGGCTGGTCACCGCCGCGTTCAGGGTCAAATGCCCCGAATTGTGCGTCCGTGGCGCCAGTTCATTGACAACAAGGCTTCCATTTCTTGAAAGAAAATATTCCACGGTCAAAAGCCCCACCACCTCGAGCGCATCGACTATTTTTTTCGCCGTCGCCACAGCTGCCTGCGATATTTCGGGGCTTATTTCAGCCGGACAGACCGTGACATCCAGGATGTGATCGGCATGTGTGTTCTCAAATACCGGAAATGCCGCAAATTCTCCCCGGCCATTTCGCGCGGCCACCACGGACAATTCCTTATCGAACGAGACAAATCCTTCGTAAACGCAGGTTTGACGTTTGAGTTCTTCGAACGCTTTTCCGAGCATTTCCTGGGAATTCACCTTTACCTGGCCTTTGCCGTCGTATCCGAAACTGGCCGTTTTTAAGATTCCCGGAAATCCGACCTTTTCTCCCGCCGCCTTCACGGAATCGTCTGAATCTACCAGGAAAAATGGAGCGGTGGGAATGCCATTTTCAGCCAGAAAATTTTTTTCGCGGGAACGGTTCTGAGCGATGTGCAAAACCCGGCCATCGGGCCGGACCACGGCGTGTTCGGCACAGACCATCGCCGTTTCGTGTGGAACATTTTCGAACTCAAAAGTGATCAAATCGACGCTACGGGCGAATTCACGGATCTGATCCAGGTCTTCATATCCACCCACAAACTCGCGGTCCACCACAGGAGAACAAGGAGTGTCGCGGTCCGGTGAATAAACATGGACTTTATAGCCCATATGACGCGCGGCCATCGCCAGCATTCGCCCCAGCTGACCGCTCCCTAGGATGCCGATCTTTGATCCCGGCAAAAAAAGTTCTCCGGCCTTCATTCAATTCCAAAAATCCAGGTTCATTTTGTGAAAGACCGTAGAGCAAGCCGAAATTTTCCATTCTAAGCGAGTAAAAATTTCACCGATGAAGGATCGCGCGAGCGCTTAAAAACGGGTGAGGCCGCGAACCGCATCTGTATCCTGTATCGTCCTCGACCAGCCGGTGACAACTGTCGTGGTTGTGGGAGGTTCCTTGCGTTCAGATTTTGCGCACCGCTGCGGTTCACAGAACCGCGGTCCGTCAGAGAACTCATCCGCATTTAATCACGCCCAAGGATCGCGGGAGCGCAGCGCACGAGTCCGGTTCAGTTCTTTGAACCGCAACCGATTCGCATTGAGAACAGCTCTGATTTTTCATCGCGCCCGTGGAAAGCAGGCTGCTGCGAGTCACAGACTCGCGGTCCCCAAAAAAGCGTCATGTCGGGGCCGCTAAACCGAGTCAGACACGCTGGAGAATCGAAATTTGCGGACTAAAAGCGGTGGAATGGAAACGGGGAAAACAGCGTATTCAATGTCCGTGGCACGTTCCGTCCGCCCCAATGCCTCCACTTCGTTCAACATCCGGACCGGACTTTCATTAAATCGGAAATTGTTCACCGGGCTGGTGATTCGTCCGTTTTCTATCAGAAAAGTCCCGTCCCTTGTCAGCCCGGTCAAAAGCATCTGCTGCGGATCAACCGATCGGACATACCAAAAATGGGTCACCAACAATCCTCTCTTCACCGACTGAATGAGATCTTCCGTCGAGGCCGTTCCGCCGGTCATGATGATGTTCTCCGGACGCGGAACAGGTTCTCTTTTCTGCTTTTCCGCCCAGAACCTCGAGTAGATCAGGTTTCGCACTGTTCCCTCCGCGAGCCAAGCCATTTTCTTTAACGGGAGGCCGTCGGTGTCAAAGGTGATACTCGGCGCGATTGGATCGGTCGGGTCAGAATAAACGCTGATATTCGAACCGACGAGTTTTTGTTCCAATTTGGTTCCAGCAGTACGGTCGGATAAAAAGCTGCGCCCCTCATCGGCCGATCGCGCGTCGAAACCGGTCAAGAACGGGATGAGCAAGGCCATGACTGCGGCCGGTTCCAGCACGACGGTGTAATCGCCCGGCTCCAAGCGCACCGGATTTTGCGAACGCAGACATTTGTCAATCGCCCGGCTTCCGAGACTGGAAGTGTTGATCAGGGATTTTGCGTGGGCGGTGGTCCCCGCCCACCCAGAACCGTTTCCTGCAGCGGTTCTGGAAGTGATGGAATACAACAAGCTCGTGGCGTCGTTGGACGCAAATAATCCACGATTATTGGACCGGCCTTGCGACACCCGCCGCTTTTCAAGGTATCCGGCGCTGACCACATTTTTCTGCCGCGATTCAGCCAAGGAAGGAAAGACCATTCCGGCCAGCTCCGATGAAGTCATACGGCTGGTTGAAGGGTCAAAATTGGTGCCCGACAGATATTTCTGTGCTTCTGGCAACGGCATCGACTCTGGGTTCGCCGGGGCGAGCTTCGCGATTTTTTCCGACTGACGGACGGCCTCCTTCAATTGATCAGTGGAAAATTGGTGCAACGACACAGTGCCAGTCCGCTGACCAAACCGGGAAGAAATGGTCAATGCGAAGTCATCGGACGCTCCGTTGGTTGTTCCCTGGTTCAGGGCAAATCTCTGGTGTTCAGTTTCAGAAGAAGAAAACTGGATGGAACAGTCGTCCGCCACCGAATACCCGAGGATTTCGTCGCAGATTTGCCTGGCCTGGCCGGGGGAAGTTTCCATGTTTGGTTCTCCCTGTCACTCTGTGCGCGCCCGGTTTATCCAAGCAAGCTCCTTGTTTTCAGTCCGATGATTTTTGCGGTGATTCATGCTTTCGTCAGCCCTGTTCAACTCGCGCCGGTGTTCAGTACGTTGACCCTCCGGAAACGCGCTGGAACCGCTCCGTGTGAAACAGGCGCGATTTGCATCGGCTGCCCTTTTCCGCAGTTGAATGCGCCTCCGAGAAAATAATGTTCCCGCCCGGCGAGTCCGTCACACGAATTCCAGAAATCCACTGAATTACCCTGATAACCGACATCGCGCAGCATTCGGCCAATTTTTCCGTTTTTTATTTCGTAGAACAACTGTCCCGTGAACTGAAAATTCTTCCGCTGTTGATCAATGCTCCAGCTTCCATCCCCGACAATGTAGATCCCGTCTTTGATATCCGACGCGAGATCTTCCGCAGACATCCTGTTTTTACCCGGTTGCAAGGAGATGTTCGGCATCCTTTGCATCGGCATCTTGTCCCAGTTATCGGCAAAGGCGCAGCCGTTCGAACGATCCTTCCGGACCAATCCGGCCTGTCCGATCGACATCTGATAGTTGGAAAAAACACCTTCTTTCACAATGTGGAACTCCGCTCCTTTGGTCTGAACCCCGTCGTCGTCATAACCGACGGTCGCCAGTCCTCCGGTTTGAGTACGGTCTCCCACGATGTTCACCAGCGGACTTCCGTAACGCAGAACACCGAGCTGATCGGGCGTGGCGAAAGAGGTGCCGGCGAAATTGGCCTCGTACCCGAAGGCCCTGTCGAGTTCGGTCGGATGCCCCACGGTTTCATGAATGGTCAGCCAGAGGTTGGTCGGATGAATCAAAAGATCCTTCACCCCGCCAACCACGCCGGGGGCGCTCAATTTTTCGCGAACTTCCGCGGCGGCCTGGCGGGCTTCATTCAAAAAATCGTGGGTTTCCACGTATTCATAACCTGAACCCCTGGGGGCGGCGAAGCTCGTGCGGCTCTCAAAACGTCCAGTCTTTTTGTCCACCACTGAAAGTACAAACCTGGGAAACGACCGGACCCGGCGCTGTCTCAACATCGATCCCCTGCTCGATGCGAAATATTTTTCCTCCCGGACAAACACCATGCTTGACTGGCAAAAATCTGCCCCTGAACGGACCGCCTCATCATTTATTTTCAGCAGAAGACCGATTTTTTCTTCAATTGAAACGCTGAACGGATCCCGTTTCATTTTCATCGTCCACGCGCCTCTATGTGCCGGGGTGGATTCGAGTTCCACAGGTTTCAGTTGTAAAACCGATCCCGCCCTGGCGATCTCAACCGCCTTCCGCACCGCCTTCAGCAACGCTTCGGGGGTAAGCATGGAACTGCCCGCAAAACCCCAGACACCGCGCACCAGCACTCGCACACCAAACCCTGAGTTTTCGCTGGAAGAGATGGACTCAACTTTTTGTTCACGGGTGGCGATTCCTTCGTTCACATATCGGCAGAGGCGCAGATCCGCATAACTGGCGCCCAGCTTTCTTGCATAATCCAGGGCCACATTCGCGCGGTTCCCGAACTCGGCGGTCGAATCGGGAAAAACACTCCCCGCTCCCGGAGATTCTTGTGTGAATGCGAACGGCGGTCCGAGCAGTGCCGAACCTGCTCCCAAAACTTTAATGAATTCACGACGTTTCATATCTCTTGTTGCAAATCCAACGCGGAATAGAATCGTTCCCTCTCCCCGGGGGAAGGGTTAGTAGGGTGAGGGCGATGGTTTTTTCAACTTTTTCAACCACATCCTTACGGTTTAGCGCTGCGGCAACTGCCTCCAGAAAACCTTTATCGCCTCGATCGCCTCCAAATCTTGAACTTCTCCAGCATAAACCAGTCTTTGGTGATGGATCAACAAACCGTTGAGACCGTCGCTGAAAGAAATCCCGCGCTTTAACAATCGTCTGGCAAATTCGACGGGAGTTTCCGATCTCAGCCGTGGCATGTTCTCGCGCGCGGCCCAGATCTCCACCGCCCGAAATGAAAGATCAAGGGCCTGCTCCAGCGAAACCTGAAGTTCACCACGCGAATCCAATGGTGAACGGATTTGTTCCGCAGCCCCGACCTTCGTTCCAAACACCCGTTCTCCACCCGGAACCAGCGCCCGGACCGGGTCTGCCGGCTTGGTTCGAAACGAGTTCCGGAAAAACTCAAAAACCCCGGCAACCCAGGATTTCAGCAGGTCACGATTTAAAAAAGCCAACACCAGCACGATCACCAGGGCGATCCACTTGAACAAGGCAAATAGGTTCGGAAGCGCCGAGCTGGAACCAACGCGCTCTCCCCCGGAACGTCTGCCGTCATTCTGGTTTTGCGAAGGTTTGCCCTCTTTTACGCCGGATTTTTTGGACTCCTCCTTGCCAGCAGTTTTCTCCCCTCCCGGTTCGGCGGATTCGCCCTCCCTCGTTTCCTGGTTTTCCTGGTTGGGGGGCGGAATCTGACGCGCCTGAAAAAAATCTAGCCCAAGCCAGACTTTGGGTTCATTCGGTTTTGGAAGCGCGATGGCCAGCAGGGCGAACAACGCCATCATGCTCACCGCCCTCCACCACCAGTTTGCCGCCATCCCAGGTTCCATCTGGAGAAAACGTCCCCGCAACTCCCGCCTGAAATCCAAAAATCCGGAAACCGCGAGAAGCACAATGCCCGCACCGAGATGAACCAATAAAAGTAAAAAACCAAAACTTTGCTTTTGATGAGAGTTGAGCAGCCCCTGGCAGAAACCAAAAAGCAGAAGTGTCACGCTCCCCAGGTAGATCAGCCAGACTCCTGGTTTTTCCGACTTGAGCCCGGCTTCAGGTGAGCGCCAGATGTACCGCTTGAAAAACTGTCTGAATCGTTCACTCCATTTCAACGGTTTTTCTCGGGAGAAAAAGCCCTTCCGCAACTCCCGCATCTGCGAAAGAAACGTGGGTGTTTCTTCCTGGTCCAGCTCCTCCACCACCGTGGTGTTCCAAACCAGCCTGCTGGTGGCCCACCAGACCAGGAGCATAAATACCAGAGTGAACCATCCGTAACCAAACTGCCCGGTCAACTTCACCGCCGCAGCGGCACCAAGCCCCATCCCATAAAGCGCAGCGCGCTCCGATCCAAATTGAATCGAAATCCTGGACACCAGGACGGCGCCGACCACGAACCAGAACATCGTCCATTTTAAATGCCACGCACCGCTGCTGGAATCGCTGATCTCGACCAGAAAAAAAACGAAGGAACCAACGAACAAAACGACCAGCACCGGCGCGATCCAGAGACCGAGGTGGTCCAAAAACGTCTTGTCCAGGGTTCTGTTCGTCCGCCTCATAGGTGAAGTCCCAGCTGGTCTCGACTGCAAAGATCCCTCAAACCGGCGGCGTTGGAAACGATTCTGAACGGAACTCTTATCTGATGCAAAATCTGGATGGTTTCGGTCCCTTCGGCCCAGTCAAAATGTTTCGGTTCGCCGGATTGGATCAGGATCACCGAGACCGAACATCCCCTTTGTTTGAGGATGTGCAGCGCCTGTCCATGTTCTTCCGCCCGAATTTCGCACAAAATTGCCAGCACCGAGGCGTCCCTGGGGATTTCGGAGGCGTTCTCCATGGTCAGCCCGGCAAAACTCTTTCCATTGCTCAATTCGATCCGGGCCAGCAAATCCCGGAACCGCTGGAGTTGATCCGGACGATTGAGGGTTGGAATTTTAACGCACGGATTGGATGGCTGGGTGGTTTCCGAAATATATTTCAAAGCTTTCGCCCGGGATTCGAAATTCCTGTGAAAGATTCTTGGATAAAATTTTTCCGCAGGATCCGTTGCATTGGAAATGAGACCCACTTTTTTCGAACGCAGGCAGAGGTATTCCGCCAACGCGATGGTTGCATCGAGGGCCAGTTCAGAGGATCTGGCACGCGAAGCCGGGGGAAAACTTTCCTGCTGAAAATCGAGCAGCAGGGTCGCCCCGGCCAGGGTGGTCGGATCAAAATTGCGCGAATGCAAAGCTCCGACCCGGGCCGAGGCCTTCCAATCAATCCGGTTCATCGGATCGCCCGGTTCGTAAGGACGGATGCCGCAGATCCGCGAGGGATCTTCAAAAAGCCGGTGGGTGATCCGGACTTCGCCCAATCTTTTGCGCGAGGAAAAATCGTAATCCCTCAAAGGTTCAGCCCTGGGAAAAACCGTGAGGAACTGAGGTTCCCCATGGATGCGGCAGATGCGATGAAATCCAAACAAGTCACCGGATTCCACCAGCACCGGACCGAATCGATAATACCCGCGCACCAGGCATTCAATTTTCTGGTCAAACACCATGGTTTCGCCCGGTTTCAAACGCGCCAGATGCAACCGCCGTTCGCTTAAACGGAGCCGCGCAGGAACCTGGATCAACGGTTCTTCCTCGGTCAGATCCTCAATCAAAACCCAGGCCACACTCCATCGACCGGCGTTGGTGATCTGCACCCTCCTCGAAACAGTCTCGCCAATTTCGGTTTCGTTCGCGGCCAGCGTGGCCCGCACCACAAGCTGGTTCAACCCTGCGAGTGTCCACCATCGGTTCCCGAAATAGAGCAGCGCCAAGAGATAGACGGTCAGAAAAAGAAAGGAGAAGCTGCCGAGCCAGCCTGCCACCAGCATCACCAGGATCCCGGCGATCCATTTCATGAGACCGCCTGATGGAGAACCGGGATGTCGGTCTGGTCCAGAATTTCCTGGATCACCCCGACCGCCGTCTGTTTTCGAAGCCGGCTCTCCGGCTTCAACAATAAACGATGAGCCAGGACGTGAGGTGCCAGGAATTTGACGTCGTCTGGAAGCACGAATGGATACCCGTTGATCGCGGCGTGAGCCTGGCACGATTTGTAAAAGGCCAGCGCCGCCCTCGGACTCGCCCCCAGCGCCACAGAATCATGTTCACGGGTCATCCGGACAATCTGGAGCAGATATTCGCGAATCTTGGCATCAACCTTGACGGCCCTCACCAGGCGCTGGCATTCGAGAACCTGGCCGATGCTGGCCACGGGAGTCAAAACCGCGAGCGGATTCGAATGACTCAAAGTCTCGATCATGGTCGATTCATCCGCGAACGACGGATACCCGAGGCTGATCTTGAACAAGAAGCGGTCCAACTGCGCCTCGGGCAGCGGGAATGTGCCTTCGTGATCTATCGGGTTTTGTGTGGCGATCAAAAAGAATGGAGGATCCAGCTCATGCACGGTTCCATCGACCGAAACCTGGGCTTCAGCCATGGCCTGAAGCAGCGCCGATTGCGCGCGCGGCGTTGCACGGTTGATTTCGTCCGCCAGAAGCACGTGGGCAAAAACCGGCCCAGGCCTGAAGGTGAATTCCGTGGTCTTGGGACTGAAAATCGAGGAGCCCGTGATGTCGGACGGGAGCAGGTCCGGAGTGCATTGCACCCGCTTGAACACTCCTCCAAGGCTCTGGGCCAGGCACCGCGCCAGGACGGTCTTGGCCACGCCGGGAACGTCCTCCAATAAAAGATGCCCCTCCGCCAGCAGTGCGGTTAAAACCAGACGGATCTTTTCCCTCTTTCCCACCACGACCTGTTCGATGTTTTCGGTGAGCTGATCGGCCAATTGTTTGACCGGCGAATGCTCCGTCGCCCGGTCGAAAAGTTGAGGCCGATAATACTGTGGAATTTTAATTGTCGGAACCCCGGCACCAGTCAATCGCGTGGTTTCACCGCATTTGGGGCATGGCGTTGTTTTCCCCTGCTGATCCCAGGTAAATTCCAAGAGTTCCCCGCAATGTTCACAATTCGATGTCGCCATAATCAGACAATGGACCGTGGAAGGATGGTAAACTCACGAACAATTGTGCGCTTCCAGAATCTCGTTGCGATATATTGGCAACGGAATCACCTTGGCTCGCTGCCAAACGCGTTTTGCAAGACATGGGCTGCGATCTTCTTCCCGCACGCCAACCCATGCTCGTTAGCGTCAGAAAAATGAATGCCACCGTAGATGCGGCTCAGGCCCGCTTCGTGCGCCGCGTCCGAGAACCTCCGATAGCGGCGCACTACTCCCGGCAATCGATCCGAAGTCGTGACGAATTGAAACTCATCGCTCCCGGTGAGATCAGCCAGGACAGTTGCTGCCGCGCTGCCGAACGTGCTGTGCCAGGAAGTGTGTTCGGGAAACGGCGGCGTATTGAGGAGCGGCGTCCAGTGCGGGCTTGGTTCAGTTGCGGAGTTTCCGTCTTTGTCACCCTTGCGGGTCGCTGTGATGGGGCGCCACCAGTTGTAAGTGTATTTGGCATCCCAGCATACGAGGCTCGCATCAGCCAGGGTCACGTCCAACGCGGCGAACAGGCGCGACGCTTCCATCAGATCGTAATTCTTTTTGCGAATGACCTGCTGCGCGATCTTGTTCCAGTGTCCCGGTGGCGTTTCGGTCGCCGCACCGTCTGCCCAGAACAGCGCAATCTCCCGTTGTTCCGGCGTGCGGGTAGCACTGTTGGTGGCGCCGAGCGCCTTGACCTGATTGTACTGCTTCGCCCACGCGCCGCTGGTTAACTCGGGCGGCGGTGGCGGACGAAACTCCTCCACCGATGAGATAGCGAACGGTTTTGTCCGGCCCCAGTTGGGCAGCAGTGGCTTGTCGTAGTTGGGCGAAGTCCGCTGCCAATAACCGGGCTGGCTGTTCGTTACCCAGGCGACGCTCGTTCCAGCGCCATCGAATTGCCGCCGCTTCAAAATCTCCAGCGCTACGTGCTTTCCCCATTCGATGCCGTTTGTCTTTGCGGCCGTGTTTGGAATGGCCGACAGGATGGCGGCCCCTGACGGGGCTTGAGATTTGTTTGGCTGCGTTTCTACAACGATGACGCGCCTACGGCGGTGACTGCAGCGCCGTAGGCGCCTGCGGCTCACAGAGCTGCGCTCCGGGGAGGTCTCCTTACATCTCGCCTGCTTTTAATCACGCCGTTCCATGCGATGGGAGAAAACCAAGGCTTGCAGCGGTTTAGAACAGAAGGAAAAATAGGTTGTCAGAATCATCGCATGGAAATTTTAAGAGGCTTTCATTTTAAGGTCCCTCCCGCTGCGCCGGGCTCCTTCTGGAGTCTGGTTTTCATCTTCTGTTTCAGCTTGTTTCCAATGCTTTCCCAGGCGGCGAGCATCACGGCTACCATTGACCGGAATGTGATCGGAGTCGGCGAATCGGCAACCATGCGTTTGACTTGTGAAGGCTTTAATCCCAAGGGTTTGCCGAGCTTCCACTCGGATCCCGAGCTTTCGATCGAAGCCGTCGGCAGAGAAAATAGCTTTTCTTCGGTCAACGGGGAGACGTCCGTATCCCTGACTTTCACTTTCTCTGTCTCAGCCAAAAAGGCGGGAAACTACACCATACCGGCCCTGACCGTCGATCTGGAGGGACAGATTCTCACCACCCAGCCGATGGTCCTAAAAGTGACCGATTCCCCGCCACCCATTGATGCCGCCGACCAGAAGCAGGCCTTTATCCGCCTGAACCTGGCGCGGTCGGAATATTTCGTCGGGGAAACGTTCCCGGCGGAATTGCAGCTCTTTTACAACGATGTGGCCGTGGATAAATCCGCCATTGTCGAAGGTGACGGGTTTAGCATCGGCAATTTTGCCGATCAACCGGAACAGAAACGGGTCCAGATCAACGGCCTGATTTACAATCTCGCAGTTTTTAAGTTTCCGGTGACCGCGACGCGGGCGGGAAAATTGCAGGTTGGCCCAGCGAAATTTCCAATCAAATTACTGGTGGGAGGTCGTGATTTTTTTGGACGCCCCAAGGGTCAAAAATCGGTCACCCTCACCTGCGCGCCCGTCGGAGTGAACGTGCTTCCGTTGCCACAGAAAAACCGTCCGCCGGGTTTCCAAGGCGCCATCGGTCAGTTCAATATGGTTTTTATCGCCGGTCCGACCAATCTGGCGGTCGGAGACCCGATCACGGTGAAGGTCCGCATCAGCGGTACCGGTTCGCTCGACGGAGTTACGCTGCCGGAGCAACCGCAATGGAATCAGTTCAAAAGCTATCCACCAAGTTCCAAGGTGGAAAAAACCGATCTGTTCGGTCTGGCGGGAAGCAAGACCTTCGAACAGGTGATCAGCCCAAATCACCCTGAAATCAAGCAGCTCCCGGCGTTCAACTTCAGCTTTTTCGATCCGCAATTGAACGATTACAGAAC
>Ga0163144_10007967_pt1 | contig 23031 bp, 20 predicted proteins | sample OliLak19BULKMAT1_FD_123175 | JGI IMG/M metagenome (GOLD analysis project Ga0163144, IMG submission 123175) | Freshwater microbial mat bacterial communities from Lake Vanda, McMurdo Dry Valleys, Antarctica - Oligotrophic Lake LV.19.BULKMAT1 | ecosystem: Environmental > Aquatic > Freshwater >...
CCTCGGGATATGCTTGACGCACGCAGTTCTTGTGAACTTTGGCATCGTGTTTCAGGCGATCGTCCTGCGTTGTTGACGCCGGCCTCGAATTGACAACCTCCCGGTTTAATCTGACCAGGATCAACGGAGCGCTTAGCCGGGACTGGCGGCCTTTCGCGAACAGATATGCTGGTCAAGTCAGGATCGGCGCATTGTGGGGAAAGTGATCAGTTTGAGGGCGGCGGCAAACTGCCAAAGCCGGCATTGCCCGCTATATCGCGTTCTATAACAGTCTCCGGCCCCAGCGAAGCCTTCACGAGCAGCTAATAATGCTGCATTGCGTCACGCGTCCTCATGTCAAATTGTTGTGAGATTTAGGTTGACCTCAATTTAAGACAATGTCTAATATGAATGCAAATGAATCCAATTTTTCCTGCCAAAACAACGGAAGCAGTTGATAAAGCCTACCGATACCTCAAGACACAAATTGTCACTCTGAAACTGCACCCTGGTTATCGTGTAAGGGCTCAAGAGGTGGCATTAGAGCTTGAGTTAAGTCGTACGCCAGTTCGTGAAGCATTGGCAAGACTAGAGCACGAGGGGTTGCTATTGCGTTCTGGGGGATGGGGGTATTCCGTGAGAGGTATTACTGAAAAGGAAGCTGTAAATCTTTTTTCTGTTCGGAGAGCCTTGGAAAAACAGGCGATATTAGAAACCATTCCACTTGTAAATAAAGTATTACTAGAGACCTTAACAGTATTAATTCAAGAGCAAGAGAGATTAATTGTTGAAGATAAAACACAGGCATTTCGTGAGAAATCACGTGAGTTTCATATAGTAATTATTGCAGCATCGCAAAACGAAGCGTTAAGAAAAATTCTATTTTCAATTGATGATCAAGTTCGATTGATTGGAGCAATTATTCATGGAGCTAACTCGAGCAGGGCAAGAGAAGTCCTATTAGAAAACAAGAAGATTTATTCGGCTTTAAAGTCTCGTAATGTGATTAATGCAGTTAATGCTGTTGATGAGCATCTTGCCCGCGCTATGCAGGTTGCTGTTCAGAAAATCTCAGATCAGGCAACGCATTTAGAAATTAATCAATATCGATCAGCTGTAAACAATTAATTCTGAGGGGATGAAATGACAAGTGCAAATTTCGATGCCGGAATGAAAATTCGAAAAGAAGTTGTTGGGGCTGAGCGAGTTGATGCGGTCATGAATGATCTTGATGAAATTACTCGACCAATTCACAAATTAATAACTGAATATTGCTGGGGAGAGATTTGGACTCGTCCTGGACTAACAAAGAAGACACGTAGTTTGATGAATCTAAGCATGCTCGCTGCCATGAATCGACATAATGAACTTAAAATCCATTTAGTTGGCGCATTAAATAATGGAGTAACCAAAGAAGAAATTGTTGAGTGTTTTTTGCAAGTGGCAATTTACTGCGGAGTTCCAGCTGGGCTTGAGGCCACAAATCTGGCAAAACAAGTATTTAAAGAAAAAGGTCTTATTTAACTAATATCACGGGGGGGGGTATGGACGTTAAGCCAGTTGGTTCGATGATCGGAGCTGAGGTTGAGGGAGTAGATCTGTCTGGTGATTTGGGTGCTGAAAGAATCAAGGCAATAAAGCGTACCTTAGACAAGCATCATGTCATTTTTTTCAGGAATCAAAAAATCTCTGAAATTCGTCATATTGAATTTAGTAAGAATTTTGGACCTCTAGAGGTGCATGTGGGAACTCGATACCTGCACCCAATTCACCCTGAGCTTCGAATAAATTCGAACATTATTGAGAATGGGAGGCCAATAGGTGCTACCGATGCGGGTCAATACTGGCATACCGATCTCTCATATATGACAGAACCTAGTAAATGTTCATTGCTTTATTCGCTTGAGGTTCCAGAAAAAGACGGTAAGGTCTACGGCGATACATGCTTTACTAGCAGCGTGGCTGCTTACGAGACTTTGCCAGAGGATATAAAGACCAAAATTGAGGGGCGTAATGCAGTACACAGCTATACATTTCGATACTACAAATTAACAGATGCAGGAAAAAAGAGACCCGCGCTGACACCAGAGCAACAAGCACGTACGCCAGATGTCGTGCAACCAATAGTTGCAGTAAATCCAACGAATGGAAAAAAGTGTTTGTTTGTGAACTCAGGGTTTACAACGTCAATTGTTGGTATGCCCGAGAAGGAGAGTTCAGAGTTACTTGAATTCTTGTTTGAGCATTGCAAGCGTCCCGAATTCACGTATCGCCATAACTGGCGGGTTGGGGATATGCTGATTTGGGACAATATTTCTACTCAGCACTTTGCGGTCGCAGATTATGCTTTGCCTTTAAGACGTCGAATGCATAGAACAACTGTGACTGGAGTGGCGCTTCACTAACGAAATTTAATTTAACCGGCGTTATGAGACGGGCTATAAAAGCCTGCTGCACGCTGCTGGAAGGAGGAGATATGCGTAAGGTTTTCCTTTATGGATCTGCTTGTGTGCTATGCATATTCAGTACACTTTCTACCCTGTCCATTGCGCAAAGCTACCCGAATCGTCCCGTCAGATTCATTGCTCCGTTTGCACCAGGGGGGTCAGTCGACATTGTTGCGAGGATCTTGAGTCAGAAATTGTCTGATACTTTTAGTACGCAGTTCGTTGTCGATAATCGACCGGGAGCGGGAAGTGTTTTGGGGGTGGGTATCGCATCAAACGCAGCTGCTGATGGTTACACAATTGTTCTTGTATCAGTGGCTTTTGCAATCAACGAATCAATCCACAAGAAACTCCCTTACGATGCGAGTAAAGACTTTTCACCGGTATCGCTTGTTGCTTCTGCACCAAACTTGCTCGTTATTAATCCTTCACTTCCCGTCGGTTCAATTCAAGAGTTAGTTGGTCTAGCAAAGCAGACAAAGGGGTCATTGAACTACGCCTCCGCGGGCACTGGGACTCCGACGCACCTAGCGGCAGAACTTTTTAATGCGATGACAGGTGCGGGACTAATTCACATCCCATACCGAGGAGGCGGGCCAGCCTTTGTAGACGTGATATCCGGACAGGTCAAGGTAATGTTTCCAGGTATGGTTTCTGCAATGCCCCATGTCAAATCAAAGAGGTTGAAGGTTCTGGGTATCACAAGCGCAGCGCGGTCTAAAGCGCTTCCGGATGTGGCTCCGATAGCGGAGAGCGGCATTCCTGGTTACGAGGCGGTGAATTGGTACGCTGTCTTGGCTCCAGCTAAGACGTCATCGGAGATTGTTTCAAAGTTGAATGGTGCAATTCGAAAGATATTAGAAATGCCTGACGTTCAAGAAGTATTGGCGCGCGATGGTGCGGATCCAATTTTGGCTAGTCCAACTGCAACAAAAAACCATATCACATTAGAAATTAGTAAATGGCGGAAAGTTATACGGGACTCAAATATTACTGTGCAGTAATAGTTTCATTGAGAGGAATGGGGATGGAGGCTATTCAACGTTTAGTGAATTTGTATCTAAGCTGGAATACGAAAGTCTTCCTCCATCAGTGATTGCGAAGAGTAAGCAACTGATTCTTGATTGTTTAGGAAACCAAGTTGTAGCGTACGGAGAGATGGCACTGAGAATACTGTTCGATACGCTTCAGGTCAGTAATTTAACCGGCCAATCAACAGTTGTAAGGAATGGATGTATGTGCTGGTGCTGTTTGGAACCAAAGCATAAAAATTAGCAGGTTATTGTCATTGCTCTGAAGAATGGTATGAAGAAGACAAATATTCTGTTTATCACCTCAGACATGCAACGTGCGGACTGCTTCGGCAGTTTCGGTGGCCGCGGGGTTCGTTCACCGCACGTAGAAGCTCTAGCTCGAAAGGGTTCTCGTTTCGATGAATGTATTACACCAAATATAGTTTGCCAGCCGGCGAGAGCATCTATTCTTACCGGGATGCTGCCCTTAACCCACGGCGTTCATGATAACGGCATCGATCTGGATCCAAAACTTGCTGTGAATGGTTTTGCCGGGTTGCTTGGTAGATGCGGATACCAAACGTCATTTATTGGTAAGGCTCACTTTTCTACGTTCGAGACTTTCAAAGCAACTGGAAGTCCAGAATGCCGTTACAGTTCATCAAAATATGGATCTGATTGGACCGGCCCCTACATGGGCTTCGATTACGTAAATTTGAGCGTGATGGGGCATCTTCACCGAAAACGGCCTCCTGAGCGACCGCCTTCAGGGCAGCACTATGAGCGCTGGTTTTACTCGCGAGGAGAGGGCGACGAGGCGTTAAAGCTGCATGTCAAGGGCCTTCCACCTGACACTGGGGCTGCCAATACCTGGAACTCAGCACTACCGGAGGCTTGGCACACGAGCACATGGGTTGCTGATCGTACGATTGACGTTTTACAGAAGCGGGATCAGTCGAAACCATTTTGCATCTGGGCTTCTTTTCCTGATCCGCATCATCCTTATGCTCCCCCTGAGCCTTGGAGTCGGATGTATCCACATGACTCAATTTCATTGCCGGAAAACAGACGACTCGATTTGGATCGTCGCCCCTGGTGGCATCGCGCTTCGTTGGAAGGTGAACCGCAGGTTGCAGATGCAAGATTAAAGGAACATCGTAAGAATGTTTCACGTGTACTAAATCAGTCGGATGTCCAACTCGCCCATATGACGGCAAATTATTTTGGAATGATTTCGCTGATTGACCACAGCGTTGGCAGAATCATGAATGTCATCCGAGACCTTGGATTAGAAGATGACACGCTAGTAGTTTATTCAACTGACCATGGTGAGTTCTTAGGTGATCATGGCTTGTTCTTGAAAGGCCCTATGGCATATGAAGGGGTGCTACGTGTTGGGATGATCATCGCTGGCCCTGATGTTCCAAAAGATAAAGTTTTCTTTGATCCGGTATCGACATTGGATTTGGCAGCAACTTTTTGTGATTACGCAGGTATCACGATGCCGTCTAAGGCGCAGAGCAAAAGCCTTCGGCCACTGATGCGTGGAACTGCTTCAAGTCGGGAGGCGGCATATTCGGAATGGAATTTGCTTCCAGTTCGTTGCGGAGTCGCTCTTGACCTCCGCACAGTTCGCACTCGCACGCACAAGCTGACTCTAGAAATGAATTCTGGAGAAGGTGAACTTTATGACCTCATCGAAGATCCGCATGAGATGGAAAACTTGTGGAACGATCCGGGACACTCAGCTGCGCGGAGGATGATGGAAGAAGCACTCAAAGGCCGCCCTGGAGGCATGCGAGAAAAATTTGATGAGCCAGCGGGGATTTATTGAGATTTTTAGCGTTCAATCGTAAATCATTGTTCAAGAAATGTCATATTAGAGACCATCAGGGCATTCATGAATCATGAAAAATCTGATCTAAGATTAAGCATATGGTTTCATATCGATGGTTATACATCATGTGATCTATCTTCTTAAATCTTCGCAAACCGCACGATATGTATACCTATGCCGTAAACGCATCTGCCAAGGATCTCGCTTTCAAATAAAAATAATAGCAAAAGTATTCAATTACTCGTTTGGAGGATTATATGACCAAAGAAATTTTTACGTTTTGGCTATCCGTTGTTTCTTCTACTCTCTTTATAAGTTATTCCTTCACGGCATCAGCAAAATATCCTGATCGGCCAATCCGTTTAGTTGCTCCATTTGCGGCAGGCGGTAATACAGATATCTTTGCACGAGTAATTGGGTCAAAAATCACGGAAAAATTAGGGCAGCAAGTTGTTATTGACAACCGCGCGGGGGCGGGGGCAACGATTGGCACGGCAGTGGTTGCAAGAGCCGCTCCAGATGGTTACACGCTTCTGATGGTGTCAGGTAGCCATGTCGTTAACCCGCATATCTACAAGTCCCTACCGTACGATACGTTAAAAGACTTTTCTCCCATAACTCTTGTCGTTGACGTCCCTAGCTTGCTGGTGGCAAATCCATCCGTTACGGCAAAGACTGTTTCTGAGTTGATCAATCTGGCTAAGGCAAGTCCCGGGAAACTCAACTACGCATCCTCCGGTACTGGAACCTTTGCGCACTTAGCTTTCGAGCTTTTCAACAACCTTGCGGGTGTGAAGATTCAGCACATTGCATACAAGGGAAACGGTCCTGCAACCACTGATCTGCTCGGTGGGCAAGTGCAGTTCATGATGGGGGCGCAGCCTGCAGCCATGCCTCACATCCAGGCGAACAAACTTGTTCCGATAGGCGTAACAAGCGCAAAGCGATCACCGCAATTGCCAAACGTACCTACAATCTCGGAGTCTCTACCAGGTTATGAGTTTAACCAAGGATTTGGGATGTTGGCACCGGCAGGGACGCCTCGTTTGGTGGTTGAAAGTTTAAATAAGGTAATCGTTGAGATTTTAAACTCGGAAGAGGTTCGAAAAATCTTTACCAGTCAAGGGGCTGTACCGGTCGGGAACACGACGTCTGAATACGCTGGATTTATTAAGTCAGAAATTGAAAAGATGGCGAAAGTTGTAAAAGACGCGGGCTTGAAACCAAATTAATAAAAATCACGATTAGAAAAGGTATGAAACAGTGAAGATCGAAACAGATATTCCCCTGTCAATGAACGTCAATCGGCTTTCGCACATGGATCTTCCTGGTGCTGGCCAAGTCATGGTTGTAGGTAACTACGCTTATATCGGGCATTTGCGACCACCGCATGGAACCACGATCCTGGATATTTCGGATCCCAGGAAGCCGAAAATTGTTTCGCAACTAATGATTGATGATCCCTACATGCACAGCCACAAGGCGCGCGTGGTGGGTGACATCATGATTACCAACTGTGAACGTTACAACTACCTGTTCGTTCGGAAAGCGGAAAAGCTTGTCGCGGCAAAAATTGCAATTAAGCTAAAGAAGGGAAAGGATGCGACGTCGAAGGAAATTGCGCAAGAGCTTCTTATCGAGGAAAGCGATGTTCCTAAACTTGAAGAGATTGCGAGTCGTGGTTTCGAGGGCGGGGGCTTCAAGGTATGGGACATTAAGGACAAAGCTAAGCCAAAACTCCTATCTCATGTGGAAACCCATGGACTTGGTGTTCACCGTTTCGACATGGACGAACGGTATGCGTATATATCCACGGAAATGGAAGGCTTCCATGGAAATATCCTCGTAATCTACGACATTCAGAATCCTACAAAGCCACAAGAAGTCTCCCGGTGGTGGATGCCTGGGCAGAATGTTGCCGCGGGCGAGAAGCCAACATGGCGAGGATTTGATAACCGCCTGCACCACACCATGCGTCATGGGAATTATTTGTACGCAGGTTGCTGGCATGCAGGGGTTCAAATTATTGATGTAAACGACATCACGAAGCCAAAAACTGTCGGTGGATACAATTATCATCCACCATTTCCGGAGCCGAGCCATACTTTCATGCGCGTTCCGTTCAAGGTGGCAGGGCGGGATGTGGCCTTGGTCGTTGATGAAGAGCATCAGCACGTCGACACCAAGGATGGGGAAAGACATACCGGATTACCGCATGCAGCATTATGGGTCTTTGATGTAGCGGATTTTGGCAATATCAAACCACTGTCTTGCTTCACTATCGGTGAGCTGGATTCTCCTTGGAGTCGCGCGCTTGGTGGCCGTTTTGGCGCACATCAATTTCAAGAGCATATGGACGATACGCTGGTTTACTGTACATGGTTTGGTGGAGGGCTGCGTATAGTTGACATAGCTAATCCTCTACGGCCCAAAGAGGTTGGTTACTTCATTCCTGAGCCAGTTGATGGAAATACTGGTCCCATGAGCAATGATGTGGATACCGATGGGCGTGGATTGGTTTATTTAATGGATCGATTCGCTGGGTTCGATATTCTCGAATTCAAAGGCAAGTAAGCCGTCATCTTCGTGAATCATTTCATCAGCTCTTTTGTTGACTTGAGATAACGAAAATTGTTGATTGAAGAGTACGTCATTAACTGGCGTGTCCTTCGGTCAACTTATCATTCTTGATTGCTACCTTTGCAGTCAAACCTCCAAGTTTAGTGCTGTTCTGTTAAAGAGAAAAGCGTAAATCATCTGTATATTTCTGGTCGATTTCTTGTAAGAAATTAACTAACCGTAATTGGTGTAAATGCTATCCAAAAATACTCATTAAGTGCATTACCTATTGTTCCAATTGAAACGTCACTCAATGCCTAACATTCGTGATTCATCCGAATATGCGGGGTTAATTAAGCTTCACTATTCGAATAACCGTTATTTGAATGATGAAATGGAGTCGGATAAATGAAAATGTCAGGTGGTAAGGCGGCTGTGGAGGCATTGAGGGCGGCCGGTGTCGATACTATATTTGGGCTGATGGGTTCTTCGACACTTGATATGTACGATGCGCTGTACGATGCGAAAGATATTAAACATATTGGAGTGAGAGATGAGAGAGCGGGGGCTCATATGGCTGATGCATATGGCCGCATCTCGGGAAAACCCGGAGTAATTATTGCAGGGCAGTCTGGTCCGGGTTCCACCAATTTAGTGACTGGACTCGCGCAAGCCAAGCTTGCATATTCGCCTGTGCTCGCTATTACCGGTTTGCCAATGACCCAGCATGCAGGAAAAGACTCATTCCAGGAAATTGACCAACACACGCTTTTCTTGCCAGTTACCAAGCGATCATTCACGGTTCCGGTAGCAAAACGCATTCCAGAATTCATATTTGATGCGATGCGAATAGCAAATACTGGGAGGAAAGGCCCTGTCTTGCTAAACATTGCTCGCGATCTATTTTCAGCGCAGATCGATTACAACGGACCTAAGCGCATCGACGCGACGCACTATGCAGGACATGTGCCTGAAAGCGTCATCAAGCAAGTGCGCAAATTGCTTGAAAATGCAAAATCACCAGCCATTATTGTTGGCGGCGGTGTGAAATGGTCTCGGGGCCATGAGGAAGTCTTGAAGTTGGCCGATGCCTTTCAGCTACCAATGGTGGCTTCGTCTGGCCATGGAGATGTAGTTCCGAACGATCACCCATTATATTTTGGTTATGCAGGCCCAGAGCCCTACGGTAATCCTGTGGCGAGAGAATTAATTCAAAACGCAGATTTAATACTTGCTTTAGGAACTCGCTTGGGCTTTAGCACCACGATGTACGGGTATGAGGTTATTGCTAAAGATACAAAAATTATTCAAGTAGAGCTCGATCCAGGAGCTATTGGCAATTACTACCCGGTACAACTGGGAATCGTAGGTGATGCCAAGCAATTCTCTGCTTGCTTATCAGAAAGTGCGGATCGCAATAAACCTGCCAAATGTACTTGGACTGATCGGAATATTCGATTTCAGGCTCTTTGGAATGAATTATGGCGAGAACGAGAATTAGTGAATACTCAGGCGAGCAAACCGCTAAGCCCTGAGCAGGCTTTCCGCGAATTGCGAAGTGTTATGCCAAAGGACGCGATTGTTGCATTAGATTCCGGAACACTCTGCAGGCAAGCAGCCGATTTACTTCGTTACTATAAGTCGCCCGCATTACTGACGCCTCTTGATTTTGCGCTTGTTGGTTTTGGTTACGCAGCGGGAATTGGGGCCAAAGTAGCTGCACCCGAGCGTCCGGTTATTTCGCTGGCCGGAGATGGAGGGTTCGGAATGACTGTTATGGAGATTTGCACATCAGTGCAATCAGGAATCAATACTGTGGGGATCGTTTTAGATAACGAATGCTGGGGCGCGGAAAAGGCGTACCAGAGAGACTTTTATAACGAGCGTTATATTGCAGACAAGATTATTAGCCCTCGTTATGACGTTGTAGCAAAATCGTGTGGTGCCGAAGGTTACTTTGTCACTGAACCTGGAGAACTTGGTGATGCAGTTTCGAAAGGGCTGAAAGCTGACAAACCCGTCGTGATCCACGTGAAGATTGATCCTGACGCTATTGTCAGTTCCCGAAAAGATGCTCTCAAGCATCGCTTACTTAATTAAATGCCTAGTCTCGATAAGGACTGTTTTCAGATAAATGCGATGGTTTTCTAGTTTAGGAGGAGATTATGAATATTAAAAATTCAATTCGATTAAGCGTTGCAGTCATGCTTTTATTAAGCGCTACTTTTGCAATAGCTCAGAATTATCCGAATAAATCGATACGCATCATTGTTCCGAATACACCTGGTGGTCAGACCGATCTACTAGGGCGTATGGTTGGCCAGAAGCTTGCTGAGAAATGGGGGCAGCCTGTCATTGTAGATAACCGCGGTGGTGCAAATACTATAATTGGAATGACATTAGTGGCTAAGGCGGCACCGGATGGATATACATTGGCTGTAACGAGTACATCTATGGCGATTAATCCTGGGCTTGTCCGGGATTTGCCTTACGACGGGATTAAAGATTTAGCGCCGATAACGAATTTGGCCAATATTCCTTTCTTGTTGGTTGCGCATCCATCAGTCCCGGCGAAATCTATCAAAGAACTGATCGCGCTTGCCAAAGCGCGGCCCCTACAACTCACCTTTGGGTCGGGCGGGAATGGCAGTCCCAGCCATTTGTCTGGTGAACTTTTAAATTCAATGGCCGGCATCAAAATTGTTCATGTTCCCTATAAAGGTTTGGGTCAATCGCTTGTTGGATTACTAAGTGGGCAAGTAGATATGGTCTTTGCGGGCCCGCTCATCGTGTTGCCGCACGTCAATGCGGGGAGGCTACGTGCAATCGCTGTCGGAAGTCCAGCGCGTTTTCCTGCAATGCCCACCGTTCCTACGGTAGCGGAATCGGGATTACCTAATTATGAAAGTGGAATCTGGTTTGGGATGGTAGCCCCGGCGGGTACGCCAGCCTCAATTGTCACTTTGCTGAATAAAGAAATTGTAAGCATTCTTAATCAAGCTGATGTTAAGCAACGTTTGGAAGCAATTAATGCGACTGTTATTGGCGACACTCCTGAGCAATTTGCAACTTTCATTAAATCTGAGACTGCCAAGTGGAGCAGAATCGCAAAAAGCATACCTAAAGAATAGGTTAATTCTTTTATGAAGATTTACAGGATTCTCTAGCGCTAAGTACATGGCTAATACAGATTACATATGAGAATAAGATGAGCTGGAAAGCGGAAATAGAGCTAATCCACGAGCGCCGTAGGTTGGCGGAGAACTGTGGTGGAACTGATGCTGTAAAGAAGCATCATGCTGCTGGCAAGTTAACAGTACGCGAGCGCATTTCGGCGCTTCTCGATAAGAATTCTTTTCAAGAAGTAGGAAAACTTGCCGGACGTACTAGCTACGACGCACAAGGGAGGCTTGTCAGTTTTGAGCCAGCACCCTATGTAATGGGAATAGGTCAAATCGGAGGGCGCTCTGTTGCCGTTGGCGGAGAGGACTACACGATTCGTGCCGGTACCGGTTTTGGGTCTGATCGCCGTAAAGGTGGGCAAGGTGGATTCATCGAAGATCTTGCTTGGGAATACCGTATCCCGATGATTAACCTCATCGACGGCACTGGTGGTACGGTTAATACGGCAAAACGTAAAGGCTATACCGTGGTGCCAGGTTACGGTCAGGACGGTGCTGAACGTTCTGTTGATCTCATGGGGATTGTCCCTGTGGTGTCAGCTGTTATGGGAACAACGGCTGGCGCTCCGTCCATGCGTGCAATCCTCTCCCACTGGTCGATCATGGTCAAAGGTACGGGCCAGATATTCGCAGCAGGCCCTCCTGTGGTCGAACGCGCTTTTGGGCACAAGCTACATAAAAATGATCTTGGCGGGGCAAAGGTTGCGGTCGATACGGCGGGTACTATCGATAACGTCGCAGAGGATGAACAGGATTGTTTCGATCAGATCCGTCGCTTCCTGTCATACATGCCCATGAACGTGTGGGAATTGCCACCAATGACGAAAAGCGGGGATCCGGTCGACCGGTGCGAGGACGCGCTGGCGAGCATCGTTCCACGCTCAAACCGCCAAGCCTACAACATGAAGAAGCTAGTTGGTTTGATTGTCGACCATGATTCGATGTTTGAAATTCAGCCGACATTCGGACGCGCTGTGATTACTTCACTGGCGCGCATGAACGGTAATGTTGTTGGCATTATTGCTAACAACCCGATGGCCGGCGGCATTATGGACCACAAATCCGCTCGTAAGCAGGCGCACTTTGTTGAACTTTGCGACATGTTCAACATTCCCTTAATATTTTTTGCTGATATTCCGGGATTTATGATCGGAAAAGAATCTGAAGAAAATGCGATTCTTCGTGATGGCGTGCGTGCTCGTTACATTGGACTGCAAGTAACAGTGCCGGTATTTACAGTTATCGTTCGTAAATGTTACGGAATGGCAGGTGGAGGGGTAATTGATCGCCGAGGATTGAATTTTAAGATCGCTTGGCCTTCTGCAGAATGGGGGTCTTTACCTATTGAAGGCGGTGTTAGGGCTGCATACAGGGGTGAAATTGAAAATGCATCTGATCCAGAAAAGAGAGAAAAGGAAATCGAGGAAGAGTTGCGGCAACTGGCCTCACCGTTCCGAACTGCTGAGGCTTTTGCCGTAGAAGACCTGATTGACCCTCGAGAAACCCGCCCTTATCTTTGCAAGTTTGTTGAAGCGTCAAAACCAAGAATAGCAACCCAGTTAGGTCCTAAAGCCAAGTATGGTGTGCGCCCGTAACTATGATGTCAGCAATCATGGATTGCAAATAAAACAATAAGGATTAAGAAAATTGGCTCGTCGGTGGAATCTGTGGGTGATTTTGGACTGCCGGCTCTGGGTTTTCGTCGCATTGAGGAACCGGTAGAACTAAGCTGGCCCCGTTTGTTTGGAGACGGTTTTGCGGTTTTTAGATGATGAACCGCAGCCGCAGGGTTATCCACGGGGCCGCCGCCAGCCCCTATAAGAGGCGGGAGGCGAGCGACCCGGTGTGTAACCCGTGTTCAAGCTACCAGCGGCAGTGCCTGCAAGCCATGGAACACCTTGTCCAGCGTCCGATCAGAGAGTCTCTGGTCAATAAGGCCAAAGTCACCATGAGAAAAACCTACGGCTTCCGGACCTTCAAAATAACGGAACTCTTGCTATATCATGTACTTGGAAAGATACCCGAGCCAAAACTCCCCCACAGTTTTTACTGACGAACCAGAAAATTTAATGGACCATGATTAACGCTGAGCAGGAACGGGTCGATCTGCTGGACCAATTTGGGCCATTATTTGCACCCCGCACCGTGGCAATAGTTGGCGCTTCCACAAAGGGAACGGCGCTGGCCAATATTTTTATCAGGCGTATCCAGAGCTTTGGATTTTCCGGTCCGATATATCCAATCCATCCAACTGCAGAAACCATAGAGGGTCTGCCAGCCTATTCAAATCTGCGCGATACGCCCGAAGCCATCGACTATGCCTACATAGCAGTTGCGGCTGCACAGGTGCCGCAACTCCTTGCGCAAGCAAATGGACATGTGCGGTATGCGCAAGTCATTTCAAGTGGATTTGGCGAGAGTGAGGATGGGCAAGCGTTGGAGCAGGCATTGGTTAGTGCGGCGCGCACTGGTGGTGTCCGGGTTCTGGGGCCAAATTGCATGGGGATTTATACGCCGAGAGGAAAAATTACCTATACCGAAGTTGCATCATCAGAAATCGGTTGCGTGGGGGTTGTTTCGCAGAGCGGTGGATTGGGTACAGACATTATTAGAAGAGGGTTTGTTCGTGGTGTTAAGTTTTCTGGGCTGGTATCGATCGGGAATAGCGCAGATGTGAGCGCTGTAGATTTGCTCAGATTTTATCTAGCAGACACGCAAACGAAGGTTATCGGCCTCTACCTGGAGTCCTCTAAAAATGGTCGTGAATTATTTAATGTGCTCCGTACCGCCCGCGCCAAAAAACCAGTCATTATTTTAAAAGGTGGTAGGACAATTGACGGTGCCATCGCAGCGTCTTCACACACGGGGTCATTGGCGGGTGATGATCGAGCTTGGAATGCGCTTGCTAAACAGACTGGCTCTGTGCTTGTTGAAACGCTTAGTGATTTTATTAATCAACTGCTGGCATTTAGCTATCTGACTCCAAGGCCAGAAAAGCCAACCCAACATGTCGTCATATTTGGAAATGGAGGTGGTGCAAGTGTTCTGGGGACGGATGCGTTTTCACGAATGGGTTTGCGTGTGCCACGATTCGATCATAAAACGCTTGAAGCGCTAGGGGCAATTCAGTTATCGCCAGGGACGAGCATCGCTAATCCAATTGACGCTCCAGTTGGGACCATGCAGCAAAATGATGGTCAAGTTGCAGAGCAGATACTGGATGCAGTTTTCTCTAATGCTGATCCACACGCATTAGTGATGCACTTAAGCATGCCAGCATTTTCTGGCAGAACAAAAGCTGAAGTGCTTGAGAATTTAATCTTGGCTGCTTTGCGATCAAAACAGCGTTATCCAAAGTGTGGGCATTTTCTGCTGGTTTTGCGGTCTGATGGAAACGCCGAAATTGATCAGCGTAAGCGAGAGTTCAGGGAGCGTGCAATATCGCTTGGTATCCCCGTATACGATGAACTGGAGGAGGCCGCTCGGTGTCTGGCTGCCATGAGTGGCTATGAGAAATTTGTTGGTGCACGAATGTTATCTTAATCGACGTGATAGTGGTCTGCGTAGCAAGCAACGAAGAAAGCAGCGAAGAAGAAGGTAAGGCGGCTGAGACGGAAGCCGACACCGCCGCGGAAGAGGCGCAGCTGAAGGCAAAGAAGAAGGAACTAGAGGCGAAGATCAAGGAAGTCGCCCAAGTGGTGAAGACTATCGAGAAAGAGAAGAAGGGCCAACCTGAACTAAAGGCTACGATGGCCACACAAGATGCCGAACTACTCGCCTATGCGTGCGCAAAAGCAGCAGGTTATCGAAGCCACGCTTCAACCCGTCCTAGACCAGTTCTCGGTTTTCGATGAATTGGGCAACGCCCTGAAGTGGCCTGCCCGGGGGGGGTGTGCCAGATTCATTGACAATTTACTGCATAGCCGCTGCATGTTCCAATCTCAATGACTCTACGAATCTAGCTGTTCTGCAATGCGTTTCTTGGTCCACATTGGTGCGAATGACTCAATAAACGCTGTGATGTGGTCATGCCGAGCCATGCTTCGACGAATGATGACTCCTGTTACGCTGGGCTCAAGCAATGAACTGACATCTCTCGCTCCGAGTCCAGTATCCCGCTTTGGGTCATAAACAATTGATGCAAGAATAGTAATTCCGAGGCCTTTTTCAACACAGGCTTTCACAACGTCTTCATCTCCGGCGCTGACGATGATTTTTGGTGTGTAGCCCAAAGCCCCAAAAGCTCGCATCAGTCGGCGCCTTCCATTAGATCGTTCAGCGTAGGTTATCAAAGGGTGCTCGGCGATGGCCTCCAATGTCAAGACACGGCGCTTTAACAGTGGGTGCCCCTTTGGTGCAATGAGGCTACGTTGCATGGGGAAGCATTCCAAAGCAAGCAATGATCGAGGTAGGCCGTGAATGTCCGTGGTTATTGCAAGATCCACTTCGCCGTTTTGCACCAGATGCCATAAACCATCATCATCATCGTGTTTATGAGTGATGTGGATGTCAACATTTGGAAAGTCAGTTAAAAAACTCTTTAATACACTTGGAAGCGCGTATCGCGCTTGTGCGTGTGTAGATGCAACGCGGATTTTAATGACACTGGTTAGCAGGCGTTTTTGGGCTGCGTTTTGAACGTTCGCAACCTCGGCCAACACATGTTGGGCATTTTCTACGATGCCCTCGCCTTTGGGGGTAAGGCCAATCAAGCGGTTACGACTGCGAAAAAAGATAGTGACGCCTAATTCTTCCTCCAACATTCGAACTTGCTGGCTAATGGCCGGTTGTGAAGTGCCAAGAGATTTTGCGGCGCGAGAAATGTTGAGCTTGCAGCGCACAATTTCACAGATGTAGCGCAACTGATGAAGTGTCATAAGTGCTCACTATAACGTTTTCTTATACCCCATAACTACTACTTGGATTGACGCTTGCTTCATGCTGGATACACTTGGTAACGACGAATAGTGATTATCACTTAACGCTGCATTCAAGGAGGTGTCCATGAGTTTACCCCTGTGGAATGGGCCAATACCTCCCAATTGTTTTCTTATTTCGGAGGTATACCAATGAACACGGCACTGTCCCAAGAACAGTCTGCAAATCCTCACGGAAATGAGTTGGCCAACACTATGGCAATGTTTAAAGTGACTCCTTCAGGGGGACCAGTTGGCGCGGAAATCCGTGGTGTAAATCTTGCGTTGCCAGTGCCAGGGGTGGTTCAAGAAGCCTTGCGTAAGGCATGGGCTGATCACATGGTTCTGGTATTTCGTGATCAACACATAGATGACGAACAGATTCTTGCTGCGGCGAATATATTTGGAGGCGTTCAGGAAGCTGGATCCAGAAAATTCTACTTTAAGGGCGGACTGGGCGATAAGGATCATCGGGTTTCACGTCTTCCCGGAATTTCTATAATTTCGAACCTTGACGCGAATGGAAATCCCGTCAAAGACAATGGCGCGCTTGGCAGCTACGAAGTCATGTGGCATAGCGACAACACATATGTCGAAGTGCCGCCGGCAGGCAGCATGCTTTATTCATTGGAAATCCCTCCAGCTGGAAATGGGGGGGAAACTTCGTTTAATAACCAATACCTTGCATACGAAGAATTGCCTGAAGAACTAAAGCGTGCGATCCACGGCAAATCTCAGCGACACGATTCGAGTCGTAACAGCGCAGGCGTACTGCGGCCAGGTGCAAAATTACCGACTTCTCTAGAAGATGTCGATGGTCCGACACACCCACTGGTTCGTATACACCCCGCAACTGGAAAGCCCGCCTTGTATCTCGGCCGCCGACGAGTTTGGCCGTCAAATCACATCATCGGCATGCCAGACGCCGATAGCCAAGCCTTGCTTGCCAAACTGTGGGATCACGCTACACAAGATAAGTATGCATGGACCCATCAATGGGAAGTTGGCGACCTGATTCTGTGGGATAACCGGTGCTGTATGCATTTCCGATCGGAAGTCAATACTGAATACCGTCGCGTTATGCATCGGACAGTGATCAAGGGCGAACCGATAGTGGCTGCATGGTAAGCCGCCGTTTTCTTGCCTGTCTCGCCGCGGCCGGCGTTGAGTTGATGGTCGCTGGACCAGTGCACGCGCAGGCATGGCAGCCCACTCGAGCAGTCGAAATTATCTCAAGCACTGGTGTCGGAGGGGCGCAGGATCGACTCGCCCGCACTTTGCAGTCGATCATGCAGACGGGCAAGCTTACTGCGGTGCCGATGGTGGTCGTTAACAAGCCGGGTGGCAGCGGTGCGATATCCGAAGCGTATTTGAACCGGACGCCAGGTGATGGGCATGCGCTATTGGTGTCATCTGCGCTGATGTTGACTAGCCATATTATGGGGCGGGCGAATTACAACTACACAGATTTGAGCCCAATAGCACAACTATTTCACGAATATCCCGTGTTGGTAGTACGAACTGAATCCCCGATAAAGGACGGCAAAGACTTTATAGCGCGAATCAAGACGGCAGCTGACTCGGTGAGCGTCGGAGTGACAGTGCTGGGTACAGCTCACCATATCAGCATTGCCCGCGCGGCGAAATCGGCGGGCGTTGACCCCAAACGGCTTAAAATGGTGACATTCAAAGCGGGTAGTGATGCACTAATTGCAACTATGGGCGGACACATCGATGCTAGCGTGTCTAGCGCATCGAATATTCTGTCTTCGTTAGAAAATGGCACCGTGAGGGCAATTGCCATTTCTTCACCCCAGCGCATTGCCGGGCCATTGGCCAAGGTTCCTACGTGGAAGGAAATCGGCATCGACTCGGTAGCATCAAATTTCCGCACGGTATTCGGTCCCCGGGGTCTCAATGACGCACAGATTGCATACTGGGAGCAAGTGCTCTCCAAAGTTACCGTTTCGGAACAATGGAAAAAGCAAGTGCAAGATAATGCGTGGGTAGAAGGTTTCCTCGACAACGCGCAAACACTGCAAGTGCTGGCACAGGAATATGAAATGCTGAAAGGCGTAATGACAGATTTGGGTATGGCCAAGAAATAAAACGAATTTCATTCGCACCCCAGCGTTCATTTCCTCAAAAGGATAAGTTATGAGCAATACATCTGGTGCCGATAACCCGGCAGAGCCAGGTTTTGGCTTCCTGAAAATTCCCGAGGCTCGTAAAAACCCCCGCGACCGTCGCTGGACTATCATGTTCGACCGTAGCATTCCCGTATTGCACCAGCTGCCGTTACTGGAGATGATCGGCGACATAGTGGACCGCGTGAAGCTCGTCGATCACGTTGGATTGATGTGCCGGCTGCCGGCGGAAGTTCTGTCTAGGAAGCTGGGCATCTACCGTGATTTTGGGGTCCCAACGTTTCCTGGTGGTGTCCCTTTCGAAATCGCCGCCATCCCGTGCAACACGCTTTGTCATTCCTAGCCTGGAGACGCCTCGCATGAGTAACGCGCCTGCATTCCCATTTCTTGTGTGCCCTGAGCGCAGCAGCAAGCCTCGGAACAGCGGTGTGACGGTAGTCAGCGACAGGGCGCAGTCGCTGGCGCAGGCGCGCTGTTTTGTTGAAACGATCGGCGATATCGTCGATCACATGAAGCTCCCCGACCATGTGGGACTAATGTGGCGGCTCTCGCCCGACATCATCCGGCAGAAGAATGCCATTTACAGTGTTGCGGGAATCAAGACGTTGCCGGGTGGCATACCTTATGAAGTCGCAGCCGTGCAAGGGAAAGTCCCAGAATTCATGGACCGCGTCGCGGACCTCGGTTTCGGCGGCGTGGAGGTGAGCGAAGATTCGATCGAGCAGACGCCACGCGACCGCATCAATGCGATAGGACGAGGTGTAAAGGCCGGTCTGACCGTTTTCACCGAACTCGGAAAGAAGTTTCCGGATCAGCCGCTAGACGCCAAGGATGCGGCGGACATGGCGAAGCGTGATTTGGACGCGGGCGCGCACATGGTTGTTCTAGAGAAAAGCGATGTGGCGCTAATCATCCGCAATGGGACGAAAACATTGCACGACCTCATGAATGCAGTAGGCAGGGAGAAGCTAATTGTCGAATGCGGACCCGGTGCTGACCGTTTCGAGATTGCGAAATGGCTCATTGCTGAATTCGGCCCGGAAGTGAATCTCGAGAACATAGATGCCGAGGACGCGCACATCGTTGAGGCGATGCGTTTTGGGCTCAACCGGGCGGTCGATTACCGCTATTTTCACCATTGGCATGGGAAGGCTCTACCTGCCGTACCTCACTGATCTCCCGGTCAGGGCCGAGTCGCGATAAACGCAAGCATTTGGGCTGTTTTGACGTGTATCGAGTAGTTACCAAAACATGATTATTCCATGGAGGAGCTGTGAAACAACTCATCTTTTCAATACTTTCGCTGGTTTGCATTCAGATGTTGGGTGCAGTTGCCGTGCACGCTCAATCTGTCTGGATGCCCTCGCGGAATGTCGAAATAATTGTTCCTGCTGGTCCTGGCGGCTCCAATGATGGTACCGGACGTTTGGTGATGAGAATCATGCAAGACGAAAAGCTCGTTGATCAAAGCATGAGCGTCGTTAACAAATCTGGCGGTGGTCACAGTATCGGGCTGGCTTATTTAAACCAGCATACGGGAGATGGTCACCGTGTAATGGTTGAAACGATGACCATGCTGGTGAATGAGCTCACTGGAAAGCTTAAGGTGCGACACACCGATATCACACCGCTCGCGGTTTTATACAGAGACTACATTGCGATTTCGGTGCAGAAAGATTCATCGATTAAGACTGGACGCGATTTCGTCCAGAGGATGAAAAGCGAAAACGCGCCATTGAGAATCGCACTTTCCAGCGCGCTCGCAAACTCCAATCACTTGGCGATTGGATTGGTGGCCCGAAATGCCGGAGCGGATATTAAAAAAATAAGGATCGTAGTCTTTAATTCGGGCCAAGAGACTATGACCGCGTTGCTGGGTGGTCACGTTGATGCAGTTGCGGGTCCTGCGACTATCGCGGCACAACACTTGCGCAATGGCAGCATACGTGTAGTCGGCATTACTGCTCCCAGACGTATGGGTGGACCAATGGCGGAAGTGCCCACGTTTGGTGAGCAAGGGGTGCCGGCGGTGATGGCGAACTGGCGCAGTATCGTTGGCCCCAAGGGCATGGCGCCGCCGCAGATTGAGTTCTGGGATAAGGCGATTGGCAAAATGGTGCAGACCGACGAGTACAAAAAGCAAGTTGAACGCGATCTGGCGGATCCGCAGTACATGAACGCGGCGGAAGCAAAAAAATTCTGGGACGATCAACATGCCGAAATTGGTACGTTGCTGACCGAACTTGGTCTGAGAAAATGAAACACTCTCCGAGGGGTTACTCCGAAGCATTCATGACGAGAGTCCATAGGTAATCAATCCGGAGGGGGGTAACTTGGAGCTCAAGGGGCAGGTGGCTATTATTACCGGAGCATCTCGCAATCCGGGTTTGGGTATTTCAGTGGCGGAAACGCTTGCTGCGCATGGGGTAAGGATAATGCTTACCGGCGGTAGCAATCAGGCAACGCTTGATGCTAATGTCGCCGCGCTGCGTACGAGCGGCACCGAGGTCTGCGGCCGGTTGGCTGATGTCACGGATTTCGGGCAGGTGACGTCGCTTGTCGATGAGGCAGTTAAGCAATTCGGGGGCGTGAATATGTTGATTCATTGCGCGGGGGGCAGAGGATCGGTTTCCATTCTGGACATGAAGCTCGAAGACTGGAGGCGTGTGATTCGCGCCAATCTTGATGGCGCATTCCACCTCACTAAAGCATTGGCACCGCAGATGATCAAATTAGGGGGCGGGCGTCTTGTCTTCATGTCTGGCATTTCGGGGCAAGCAGGTGACCCTGATCGCTCGCACGTGGTTACTGCCAAGGGAGGGATCATGGCTTTTGTGAAAGCCGCTGCTTTCGAGTTGGGTCCTCATGGCATCACGGTGAATGCGATATCACCGGGCATCATTGACACGCCGCGAGCTGACGGTTCAGGTCTGGAGAAGCGGTTAAAGCGTGTTGCCGAGTCGCCGTTACGCCGCCTTGGTAATCGCCAAGACATTGCTAACGCTTGCCTTTTCCTAGTATCGGATAAGGCCTCGTTTATCACCGGGCAGACCCTTAACGTGAATGGCGGTGCTTTTATGTCGTGAGGATTGGTGATTCCTCGCATCTCTGTTGCTGCAGTTAACTGCTCGTAAATATTCAAACAGGAATAACCGTGGCTGCAATAACCATGTTCGAAAAAATATGGAACCGGCACGTTGTAGTAGAAGAGGAAGGAGAGGTCCTTCTCTATGTCGACCGGGCGCTGATTCACGAAGGATCGTCCCATGCGTTTGCCGCGCTGGAACGGCAGGGCCGTTCCATAGCATGCCCGCAGCAGGTGTTTGCGCATACGGATCATTATGTCCCAACGACGGGACGAGATCGGGGTATTGAAGGAATCAGCGTCCCTGAAATCCGTAACATGGTAAAGCTACTGAATGCGAATACTGCGAAGCACGGGGTCCATCTTTTTGGTTTCGACGATCCACGGCAAGGCATCTTGCACATCGTGCCGCCCGAACAGGGAATTACGCAGCCGGGGCTGATCATTGCCGGAGCGGATTCCCATACCTCTACTCATGGGGCCTTCGGTTGCATTGCATTTGGTATGGGCGCGTCGGATATGATGCACGTAATGGCCACGCAGGCGACCTGGCAGCGCAAGCCGAAAACGATGCGCATCACTGTCGAAGGCGCACTGGGTTTTGGAGTTTCAGCTAAAGACGTCATACTTTTTATCATTGCGAGGATCAGTGCGCAGGGCGGTGTTGGGCACGCGATCGAATATGCCGGCACTGTCTTCCGCTCAATGTCAATGGAGGAGAGGATGACCGTGTGCAACATGTCCATCGAGGGAGGGGCTCGTGCGGGGATGGTTGCGCCGGACGAAACGACTTATGCGTATATGGAGGGTCTGCCGTGGGCGCCCCATGGTACAAGATGGAGGGATGCGCTCGCAGTCTGGACTGCCCTACCGACCGACATGCAAGCTGAATTCGATCGCGAGGTGACTCTAGTTGGCGATGAAATTACGCCAATGGTGAGTTGGGGGACAAATCCCGAGCAGTCTCTGCCGGTCACATCATGCGTTCCTGACCCACGTGATGCGCGTGACGAGAGACAGCGTGGAGAGTATGCACAAGCGCTCGACTATATAGGGATTGCACCGGGGACACCGATCTCGGATATCAGGATCGATCGTGTCTTTATTGGCTCTTGCACCAACGGCCGGATTGAAGATATCAGGGCGGCTGCGGCCGTAGCAAGACTGGGCAAGGCGAAGGTGCCTGCTTGGGTTGTTCCGGGCTCCCAAACTGTTAAGCGCACCGCGGAACGGGAAGGGTTGGACAAGATTCTCAAGTCAGCGGGATTCGAATGGCGCGAGCCGGGGTGCTCACTTTGTACGGCAATTAACGGCGATCAGTTGCAACCAGGTGAGCGTTGCGCCTCAACATCCAACCGAAACTTTCGCGGACGCCAAGGCACGGGTAGTCGCACGCACCTAGTGAGCCCAGCCATGGCCGCGGCGGCGGCGATTCACGGACGGTTCGTCGATGTCCGTGAAATTCTTAAGGGGATATGAACATGCAGCCATTCACGACGCTGACTGCGATAGCCGCCCCAATCGATGAGGCCAATATCGATACGAACCAGCTTTGTCCGACCCGCTTCAACAAGGTACCCCGAGGGCCCGAGCATGCACAGATACTATTTCATGACCGTCGCTTTAATCCGGATGGTACAGAGAAGGAGCATTTGTTGAATGTGGAGCCTTTCAGGCTCGCAAAGATAATCGTTGCTGACCGTAACTGGGGATGCGGTTCTTCCAGAGAGAGCGCGGTTTATGCTCTTTATGAGTTCGGCATTCGGTGTGTTATTGCGCCGAGTTTTGCTGACATTCATGCAAACAATTGCGCCAAGAATGGGCTGCTTCCTGTTGTATTGTCTGAGACGGAGTGCGCGGATATCC
>Ga0163144_10007968_pt1 | contig 23030 bp, 17 predicted proteins | sample OliLak19BULKMAT1_FD_123175 | JGI IMG/M metagenome (GOLD analysis project Ga0163144, IMG submission 123175) | Freshwater microbial mat bacterial communities from Lake Vanda, McMurdo Dry Valleys, Antarctica - Oligotrophic Lake LV.19.BULKMAT1 | ecosystem: Environmental > Aquatic > Freshwater >...
CGCACGCGGTTGAATCGATTGGAGAACGTCGCCTGCAGCCATCGCATTCCCTCCACCAGATTCGCCCGCGGAGTCGTGAGACAGAGATGGTAATGATTGGGCATCACGCACCACGCGTGGACGTTCCAGGCCGCTTTTTCTGCCGCCTCCCCGAGGCACTTCAGGAAAGCCACTTTGGTGCTGTCGCGACCAAATACATCCGCTCGATAGTTACCGCGGCTGATAACGTGATAGACCGCGCCTTCATATTCCAGTCGGAGTTTGCGTGCCATGTCCCATGCGTCACAAATTCACGGTGGCCACACAAGTGCAAAATGCAAAGTTTGACCCTGTAGATTGGTTCTTGCGTTCTGCCCGCCCTGAAGTCATCCTCTCGCGGGTCGTCGCCGTCCCCGAGGAAGCCAGTGTTCCCGCTTCACACCCCCATCCATCATGACTCATGGCCGCATTCTACGCAGGCGTCACGCTCAGGCTTCGCTTCTTTTGCCTGCCTCCGCGGACCCACCTTCACGCGGCATCGGCGTTGCGCTCCTCTTGGCCGCCAGCGGACTGGCCTTGTCCGGGTGCGGCCGACGCGAGACGCCCGTGACTGAGGGTCTGCGGACGCAAACGCTCCACGTCGGCAATGCCATCGAACCCCAGGGACTCGATCCGCAGACGACAACCGGCAGCAATGATCACTCCATTCAGTTGGCGCTGCTGGAGGGATTGCTGGTTCCCGATCCCGTGACTGGTCAACCCGCGGCGGGCGGGGCCACGTCGTGGGAGGTTTCGCCGGACCTCCTCGTTTATACGTTTCACCTGCGGGCGAATGCGCTCTGGTCGGACGGACAGCCGGTCACGGCCGAAGACTATGTCGGCTCTGCCCGGCGCGCCTTGTCACCGAAACTGGGCGCGGAAGCGGGTAACAGCTTCATTTGGCTGGCCGGGGCGCGCGCCTACCTGGAAGGGAAGACGGCCGACTTCAGCACGGTCGGAATTCGAGCCTTGGATACGCTCACCGTTGAGGTGCGGCTCGAGGAGCCGGTGCCGTTTCTGCTCCACTCGATTGTCTCCGCCAGCTGGGCGCCGGTCCCTCTTCACGTGCTCAAGCGCCACGGAAATCCCGAAGACCGCCTGAATCCCTGGACCCGGCCGGGCAACTTCGTGGGCAACGGGCCGTTCGTCTTGAAAGAGTGGCGGCCGAACCGGTTCATCATTGTCGAGAAGTCTCCGACATATTGGGACCGCGACCGGGTGCGGCTGCATCGGATCGTGTTTTACCCCATCGACGACATCGACGCGGAGGAAAAAATGTTCCGTACCGGGCAGCTACATATGACCGCCACGCTGCCGGCGGCCCGCATGGCCCATTGGCGCGCCGAACAGCCGGAAGCCCTGCGCATCGAGCCCCAGCAACGGCTGACCTTCGTCACGATCAATCCGACCCGGGCACCGTTCACCGATGTGCGCGTGCGAAGGGCGTTCGCCCTCGCGATCGAGCGTGAACCGCTCGCGCGCATCGTGACGGGACAGCCCCCGCCGGCCCGCAGTTTTGCCCCGCCCAATGGCGTCGACTTCGAACCCAAACCGCACATCGAAGACAGCGCTCAGACCGCGCAGCGATTGCTGGCGGAGGCTGGCTTCCCTGGCGGCCGGGGCTTCCCTCCGGTCGAGTTGCTCCTCGCCAATCGGGGCGAGAACAAAATGATTGCCGAGGTGCTGCAGGAAATGTGGCGCAAGCATCTGGGTGTCACCGTGACGCTCTCGATTCAGGACTGGGCTGTCTACATCGACACCCAGAACGCCGGGCGCCACCAGCTGGCGATGGACGGGTGGACAATGGCCCACCCGTACGAGTTCTACGATCTGCATCGCACGGGCAACACGCTGAGCCGCTATCTGTGGTCGAACGCCGATTTTGACCAACTGCTCCGCGCCGCGCGATCCGCGGCCACGATCCCCGCACGCAACGACGCCTACGACCGGCTCGAGACGCTGCTCGCCCGCGAGATGCCGATCATACCGCTCGTTTTCCCCGTCACGACGCTCCTGCTTCATCCGGCGGTGAGCGGATTTCACTCCAACGCGCAGTCCCAGCACCCGTGGAAATACTTCCACCTCGACCCTGCCGTCCGCGAAGGGGATGCGAATCATCTCGAAGCGAAATCGAGTGTTCCCTCGTCAAAGTCGATGAATTGATTGCCCGCCGTACGTCTCCAGTTTCCGGATGCACTATATTACATTATCAACCGCGGAAATTTCCGGGGCCCGGGAATTCTGGCGGGGGTCATGTCAGAAATCGTGAAAGCGTGCTGCAGACAATTGCGATGCGGCCAGCCTTTATCCGAACTTTTGGCTCCTGCGATAGGCTCCCGGTCAATTCCACTTTTGATATCTTACATTTTTGTGGTTAGTGACTTGAAGATACTGTTCACCTGCGTTGGCGGCAGGGCGTCGATTCCCTTATAGAGATGATGTTTGCCAACTTCCCGTTTGCTTCTGGAATTGATGGCGGGAATTCCGGGTGCTTGGAGAATCCGAAATAGCTGCCGGCCCAAAACGCGACGACGGCACTGATCCCGGCGGTTGTTATGATCTTGGTTGTCATAAAGGACGTAAGCGCGGAGAGGGCGATTCCCGAACCAGCTGCGGCCAGTGAGTGCACCGTGAGGGAGGCGGCAAGTCCGGCTGGCGCCGCAATCAGTGGTTCGCTGGATATAACTATAGACAGCGCGGTTGCGGTGGACGTGACTCCGTGACGGCTCAACCTTGTCCGCAATTTATCAAGAGCCCGATCCGTGCGCACGCGAGCGGCATCTTCCGGGATTTGCAGTACTGCGCCGATTTCGGAATACGTGCGACGCTCGAAGAATCGCAACACGAGAGAGGTGCGATCAAGAGCAGGAAGTTCATCGATGGCGTTATCGAGCACCGGTCGGACTTGTTCCCAGTCGGGATCAGCGCGGACATTTTCAGATGAGGTTTCCATGGCGTAAGCGCGTTCGCGAGTGCGACGGCGCTGTTCAGAGATCATGACTTTCTGCGCGGCGTTGCGAGTGGCGGTATGCAGCCACGCGCCGAGCACCGTATCCGGCGAAAGCCGACGGGCATTACCGGCCAGCGCCGTGAACACGATTTGAGTGACATCGGCGGAAGGGTGGAGGTCGCCCCCGGTTCGACGCAGCGATGCGCGGTATACAAGATTGACATACCGCTGCACGAGCTCGGCAAAGGCGGCTTCGGAGCGTTCTTCGACAAAGCGTCGAAGCAAAGCGGCGTCATCGTTCATAGGATTCATATATTCTAACCGCACCGACCTCAGAAACCGAACAGGAAATTGTTCGATGGCGGAGAAAAGATTCTCCGAGGTCGTCAACCAAGGAGCGCGTGGGCATCACACCCCAGCAGACTGAACAAACACGACCTTGGCGGGTGCGTTGTCGGGCCCGCCCACGGACTGCGAGCCAACACCTTCTCGTGGACCGTTGATCGGGTTCGTCGGATTTGGTCGACACCGAATCCAATTCCGACTCTGGAGATCAAGGCGGTAATGGACTCTGTGATCAATGGCGCGGAGCGGAAGGGCAGCCTGCATTTTCAGGCCGTACTCATCGTCCTCTCCACTTGAAATGACCACATATCCCCGTATTTATGGCCGTATGAAAACGACCATCGATTTGCCTGACGGCATTCTCGAGCGAACAAAAATCGCCGCAGCCCGTCGCCGCACGTCGGTCGATAACCTTGTAATTGAGGGCCTTAAGGCCGTTCTCCGGGACGAATTATCTGCCGGTCCACCCGCAGACGCCTTGGCCCGCCTCCGTCAAGGCTACCACCTCGGCGGCCAGCCTCTGGCCCGGGAACAAGCCCATGACCACTGAACGTTTTTTGGACACCAATATCCTACTCTACGGCTACGATCTTGACGCGCCCGAGAAGCGCAACATCGCCCAGTCGCTTATCGAACAGGCCTGGCTCCAACCCGGTCGCACCGCCATCAGCGTGCAGGTGCTGCAAGAGTTCTACGTCAACTTCGTCCGCCGCGGTCGCTCCGCTACCGACGACGCCCTCCTCATCGCAGATTTCTCCCTTTGGCCCGTGATCGACAACACTCTCGCTGTTTTTCGGCTTGGCCTGGCCCTCCAGCCTCGCTGGAAACTTTCCCTTTGGGACGCCATGATCGTTGCTGCCGCTCAGACCAGCGGCGCCCGCGAACTCTTCACCGAAGATCTCAACCACGGGCAAGACTACGATGGCGTGCGCGCGGTCAATCCCTTCCGCGCTTCCGCTTGACGAGCGGGAATGCGCTCGGCGCGGCTCCGGTTCCGCCTTCTTACGGCCCTGGCCCCAGCCCTACGAACCCGCAAGCTCGGCGAGGATTCCGCGGAGTTCGCGTTCGGGGTCTTCGTGCGTCTGATCAATCGCCAGCTGGAGCGCCGCCTCCAGCAGAGGCCGGGCTTCTTCGCGACGTCCGAGCTGGAGACAGAGTTTACCCAGGAGAATGCGCGGCATCATCCAATCGGCCTTCTTCTGCACACAAAACGTATAGTGTTCGATGGCTTCATTGGCGCGCCCTTCCGCCACGAGGGCTTGCGCCAGGCTGAAGCGAAACAGCTCGTTTTCCGGCTGGCGCGTGACGAGGCCTTGAAATGTTTCGGAGCGGGAGGGCATCGCCTAGACAGCGTCAATAAACACCGCCACGGCGGTCGCGTTGTCGGGTCCGCCCCGACGCACGGCGAGCATCACCATGTCTTTGACCGTCGATTCGGGATCTTCGTATTTGGTCAGCAAGGACGCCAATTCCGATTCCGGGATCAGGCGGGTGACGCCATCCGTGCAAAACAGGAAGCGGTCTCCGGCGGCCAGCGGCCGGCGAATAACATCGACGTCCAGCGGCGTGGGCTGGCCGATGCAGCGGGTCAATGCGTTGCGGTTCGACTCGTGGTAATAAGCCATTTCGCCCCGTTCGCGCGCCCGGCGGGCGTCGTTCTCGACGGAATGGTCTTCGGTCAGGCGGATAAATTCCCCTTTCCGGGTGGTGTAGCAGCGCGAGTCGCCGACGTGGCCGATCAGCATCGTGTCTTTCTGGATACAGCCGAAGGTGAGCGTGGTGCCGATGCCCATCGCGCTGCTGACCTTTCGCCCGAGGGCCACGACCGCGTCGTTGGCTGCGCGTGTCAGCGTTGCCAAATCCGGCTCTTCGTCCGCCGACCGCGCGAGCAGACCGGCCTCAATCTGGTCAACGGCGCCCTGGGCCGCCTCGGCACCTCCGGGCAAGCCTCCCACACCATCCGCAATCCCAAAAAACCGGCTGGTTTCATTGAGTAGGAATCGATCTTCGTTTTCGTGCCGGATTCGGCCTATGTCAGTGAGCGCCGCGGCGCGAAGCGATAACATGAGAATATTCCCCTATCCTAACCGGGGTGTCCGCGAGGCGAAAGGATGAAATTCCTCCTGCCGTGTTTCCCGCGTCAGCAGGGTGAATTCCCGTTGGGGCAGACAATCAAGGAACAGGCGTCCGTAGCTCTTGGCCAGCACCCGCGAATCGAGAATCGTCACGAGTCCGCGATCGCTGGCGGTGCGGATGAGCCGGCCGATCCCCTGGCGAAACTTGATCAACGCGTCGGGCAGCGTGAGTTCATTGAAGGGCGAACCCCCGCGTTGGCGGATGTGATCGCAGCGGGCCTCGGTGATCGGATGCGTGGGCGGATCAAACGGCAGTCGGGTGATGATAACTTGCGCCAGGGCGTCGCCCGGAACGTCGACGCCCGTCCAGAAACTGTCGGTGCCAAAGAGCACCGCATTGCCGAGCTGGCGCATTTGTTGCGTGAGTTCCGTGCGCGAGAGGTCGGCGCCTTGGATCAGAAACGGTCGCCCGGCCGCGCGGAAACGCGGCTCCAGCGTGGTCGCGATCGCCCGCATGTCCTGATAGCTCGTGAAGAGCACAAGCGTGCCGCCGCTCACCTGGGCGGTGCAGAACGCGATGTAATCAGTGAGGACGTCGAGCGCCAGTTTCGCCTCCTGGGGCGACGGTAATGGCACATCCCGCGCGACATACACGCGCATGTTGCGGGCAAAATCGAAGGGGGATTTCACGACGACGGCGCGCGCCTCGTTTGCGCCCATGCGGGCGGCAAACGGCTCGATTTGGCCGCCCATGGCCAGGGTGGCGCTGGTGCAGACGACGCTCGTACCGCAGCCAAAGAGGTGTTTCCGCAGTGCGGGCGCGACGTCGATCGGAGCGCTGCGCAAGGCGACGATCGTCTGCTTCCGGCCGCTGCGCTCGGCCCAATAAACGTGGCCTTTGTCGGCGAGCGTCAGCCATTCCGTGAGCCCGCTTTGGACGCCACTGATCCGCTGTTTCTGCTCGAGCAATTCCTCGCGTTCGCGACCGTCTTCCAGCTGGTCGGCCAGTTTTCCAATCAGGCGATGCAATGCCCCGAGCGGTCCGTCCAAGGTCGGTTCCGCCACGCCTTCCTCCCGCACACGCACGACGGATCGGGCGGCGAGCAGGCTGCCGGAAATAAAATCGAAGAACTGGCGCGACGCATCAAACGCGTCCACGACCAGTTGCTGCGCTTGAGGACCCCCGAGTTTGCCGAAGAGCCCGCGTTGGGTGCGCGGATTGAAAAGATACTTGAGCGCCCGCTCCACGCCATAGCTCGAGAGCGAGAGACCGAAGTTTTCCGTCGCGACGGCCGGGACGGTATGCGCCTCGTCGAGGACGACGAAATCATCGGCGAACAGGACGCCGCGCGAATCGGTTTTGGCGCCGTTGGCCTGGGCGCCCCCGGAATTGATCAACGCGAACAGCAGCGCATGATTCACGATGATCACGTTGGCGGAACGGATCCGGGCGCGGGCCCGCTGATAGAAACATTTGTCGCAGTCGCAGTGTTTGCGGGAGCAGGCCGAGGAGTCGGCGTTCACCACATCCCACACCTCGGGCCGGGGCGGCGGCTTCAGTTCGTGGCGAATGCCGGTCTCGCTGGCCTCGGCCCACTCCGCGATACGTTTGAGTTCGTCGTAATCGGCGTCCGCGAGCAGCGTGGAGCGATCGGCGAGGGCGTGGCCGAGCCGGGTAGTGCAGAGATAGTTGGATTTGCCGACAAGCACCGCCGACTTGAACTCGGCGTACGGGGCGAGGGCCGGCGTCGAACGGAAAAGCCGGCGGCATTTCGGCAGATCGCTGCTTTCGAGCTGTTCCTGCAGGGAAATCGTGTGCGTCGACACGATCATCTGGCGGGTCAGGTCAACCGCATGAATGATCCCGGGCACCAAATAAGCCAGCGACTTGCCGACGCCGGTGCCCGCCTCAAAGAGGAGCGGCTCATCGGCCTGCAGGGCCGCCGCGATGGCGCGGGCCATTTCCTCCTGTTGCGGGCGGTGATCGAGGCGCAAACCGGTCTGCAGCCAGCCGTCTCCGGCGAAAATTTTCGCGGCGAGGGCGGGCGCTTGGCTGAGGGGCGCAGGCACGGAGCCGGTGTCTTCGAGAAGTCCAATCATGAATCGAAAGAGAGAGCTGAGGTGGTTCGCGGCGTATTTCAACTATGGACCTTGGTCTCATCGCGGGTTATGAAGCGCGGGCCGACATCGCACGCCTTGGTACGAACGAAACCTGCTGGGGTGGCGAACGGTTGCGCCGGCTCGCTTCCGGAGAAGTGAGGATACCGGTTGTACCCGCGTGCCACGCTACGGACGTCGTGCCCGCTCTTTGGGAGGCACGTAACGCCCGCACGACGAGGTGAAGGCGGAATTTAAATGCATTTGCTGCGACCGTCGACCTGGGCTCAATTCACGGTCATGCGACACGTGGCGGAATCCGGCGGCGATTGGGTGGGGGAATTGGTGCAATTCCTCCGGACGGAACCCGGCGTGAGCGCGGTGCGGATCGATCCTGAGGCGCAGACCGTCGCAGTGGCCACCATCGGCAACGTCGAAATTGCAGGGCTGGAGGAGAAGCTGGCCGAGACCATTGCGTTGGTGGAAGAAGAGATTGCCAAAGCGAAGGCGGCCGGGCGGGCACCACGGGGGTTTTCCGTGCAGCAGGAAGGCGGCTCCACGGTCGTCAGGCGCGATCATTGCGTGACCGCCGAGACGATGTGGCGGTGGCGTGAGATGGAATGGCCGGAGATGCGTGACGACGCAGAGGTCCACGCTCACGACGAACAGGAGTGGCGGCTGCTCGCGATCCTGGCGGTGATCTGCGGCACGGGGGGGATTTTAGGGGTGGCCGCCGGACTTTTTTTTCCGGAGCTGCCGTGGGTTGCGCGCGGGTTCTTCATCATTGGAATTCTTGCCGGTAGTTGGGATGCGGCCGTCGACACTTGGGCCAACCTGCGGAAGCGCGAAGTCGATATTCACTTCCTGATGCTCGCGGTGGCGATCGGCGCGATGTTCATCGGCGCCTGGGGCGAGGCGGTGCTGCTGCTGTTTCTCTTCTCGGCTTCGGGAGCGATGGAGGAATTTGCGATGGATCGCACCCAGCGCGAAGTCAGCGCGCTGCTCAAGTCTTCGCCGAAGAATGCGACGATCGTCCTCGCGGACGGGTCGGAGCAGGATATCGCCGTCGAAACCTTGCAGGTGCAGCAGCGGGTCCGCGTGAAACCCGGCGAGTCCTTCGCCGCCGATGGCGTGGTGATCAAGGGCAAGACGGCGAGCGACGAATCCGCCCTCACCGGAGAGGCCACGCCCGTGGAAAAAGCGATCGGTGATCAGGTCTTCAGCGGTACGATCAATCTCTGGGGCGTGGTGGAATTCGACGTGGCCCGGCTGCCGTCGGAAAGTACGCTGCAGAAAATCATTCGACTCATTCAAACGGCGCAGAAGCTCAAGGCGCCGAGTGAGCGTTTCACGGACCGCTTTGGCACCGGTTATACCTATGCGGTGATCGGTGGGTCCACGCTGATGTTTCTCGTGTGGTGGCTTGGGTTCAACCTGCCCGCGTTTACGAACACCCCTGAGACGCGTTCCGCGTTTTATCGAGCGATGACCCTGATGGTGGTGGCCAGCCCGTGTGCGCTGGTGCTCTCGATTCCATCAGCGATCCTGGCTGCAATTGCATGGGGCGCCCGGCATGGCGTGCTGTTTCGCGGCGGTGCGGCGATTGAAAAACTGGCGCAGGTCAATGTCGTCGCGATGGACAAAACGGGTACACTCACCACCGGCGAACTCGCGGTGGTCGGCTGCGAGAGTTATCCGCAGGGCCGCGAAACCGAGGTGCTCGAACTCGCGCATGCGCTCGAGTCGAAGTCGCATCACCCGATCGCTCGCGCCATCGTTCGGTACGCCCGGGCCTCCGGCATCCAGGAACTCGCGGTCGATGACTTTCACTCGATCACCGGTCAGGGCCTGCACGGTACCATTAATGGAGCGACCTTGTTGCTGGGTCGGCGCGAACTGCTGGAGAGCGGTCCGCTCGCCGGCTGGGCGAAAAAATTGCCGCCAGCAGTCGCCGAGTTGAGCGAAGTCTGGGTGATCGCGTCCGATCTGGTGGGGCGAATTTTGCTCAAGGATCAAATCCGCGCCGAGTCGCGTGGCGTGCTGGCAGCGTTGAAGTCGGCCGGGTTGCGCACGGTTATGCTGACGGGCGATCGGCGGGTCGCGGCGGAAGCGGTGGCGAAAGAGATTGGTTTGGACGAAGTGCGGGCGGGACTGTCGCCGGAGGACAAAGTGGCCGCGATTCAATCGTTGCGCGAAGGTGGCCGGAAAGTGGCGATGGTGGGCGATGGGGTGAACGATGCGCCGTCGTTGGCCGCCGCGGATGTCAGTGTCGCCATGGGTGCGCGGGGCAGCGATGCGGCCTTGGAGCAGGCGGAGGTGATCCTGATGCACGACCGGATCGAGAACTTCCTGGCGGCGTTTCGACTCAGTCGGAGGGCGCAGTCGGTGATCCGGCAGAACCTGACCATTTCACTGGGAGTGGTGATCGTCATGGTCATCGCGACTGCGATCGGGGCGGTCCCGCTGGCGGTCGGTGTCGCCGCGCACGAAGGCAGTACCCTGGTAGTGTGCCTTAACTCGTTGCGCCTGCTCTTCGGTCGCAATGCGTGAGCGCGGCTCGACTCGATTCTCTTTTACGCAACAAATTGTTCGTAACTTTGTCGCAGGGAAACGTCGTCTTACCCTTTATCTCATGAACTCTAAGCTGCTCTTGGTGGTCATTTCCAGTGGTCTGGCGCTCGCCATGGTGGGCTGTACGTTTCCTTCCTCCCGAAAGATCATTCCGTCGCGGCAGGCCAACGTCCTGCAGCGGGTGGATGCAGGCGTCGTCACGAGTGTCCGCGAGGTCACGATCGAGGGCCAACGGAGTAATCTCGGCATGTACGGCGGCGGTATCATCGGCGGTGCCGCCGGAAGCGGCGGACGCGGCGTGGGTGGCGCGGTCGTGCAGGCCACGAGTGCGGTGGCCGGTGCGGTCGTCGGACAGGCCGTCGAGGAAGCGTCCACGCGCAAACACGCGCAGGAAATCACCATTCGCATGGAGGACGGCAGTACAGTCGTGGTCACGCAGGAAGCCGCGACGGGGTTGTTTCAGGATGGAGACCGCGTGCAAGTGCTCAACGGCGGCGGCGGAGCCCGGGTTTCGATGGCGACGAACTGAGTGACGAATGATGCAGGCATTCCTGCCTGCAGGAAACAATCGGTGCTGGGTACCGGCCTGATTGATGTGAAACAGACATTCCTGTCTGTCCCGACTTGGGTCCGGGATGATGGCATCCACCGTTTCGGTCACCTGCCATTTCGCCCCTGAACAGACAGGAATGTCTGTATCACCGTGGGAGTCTTTCGCCTCCGGGCCTCAATCTGTGATCCAAACCAGATCGCCGGGGCGGACGTCTTCGTAAAGTTCGATGATATCCAGATCGCGCATGAGCACGCAGCCGGCGCTCAAAGGCGCGCCAATGCGGTGGCTTTGATTGGTGCCGTGGACGTAGACGTAGCGGCTGTAGGTGTCGACGTCGCCGCCGCGATTCACGTCCGGTTCCAAGCCTCTGAGCCAGAGAATCCGGGTCGTAATCAGATTGCTGTCCGCGGCCGCGCTGTCTTCGGAGAGTTCTGAAAAATGCCGCCCGGTGGGGACCCGCGACTTGAATACCATTCCGGGCGGTTGGCCGGCGCCGATCCGTTCGGCGATCTCATGCAGTCCACGGGGGGTGCCGAGGGAGCCTTTGATATTTGAGGGTGGGCGGCGGGAGGTGGAGACGACGTAACTCTTGACCAGCTCACCTTTGCGGAAAAATTGCAGGGTCGCTGTGCTGATGCGCACCGCGAGGATACGCTCTCCGGGCTTGATGCCGAGGCGGGCGCAGGTTTTGTTGACCTGCTCCATGGGAGACAAACTCGTGAACAACGCATCCATCAATGTCGGTATCGTCGGCGCGACAGGCGCCGTCGGTCAAGAGCTGCTCCAGCTTTTGCATGATCGCAACTTCCCCTTTGCCTCGCTGCGGCTCTTCGCCTCGGCGCGGTCGGCGGGCAAAGTCATCGGTTGCGCGGGCAAGACTTATAAAGTGGAGGAGGCGAAGCCCGGAGTGTTTGCCGACATCGATGTGGCGTTTTTTGCGGCGGGGACAGCGGTCACCCGCGCGCTGGCGCCGGACGCGGTCAACGCGGGCTGCCTCGTGATCGACAAGAGCTCCGCCTACCGGATGGATCCGGAGGTGCCGCTCGTGATTCCCGAGATCAATCCCGAGGGTCTGCGCCAGCACAAAGGCATCATCGCCAACCCAAACTGCTCGACGGCCGTGACGTTGATGGCGCTCTGGCCGCTGCACCAGGCGTTTGGGTTGAAGCGTTATTTTGCGAGCACGTATCAATCCGTGTCCGGCACGGGCGCCGAAGCCGTGCGGGAGTTGGAAGATCAGATTCAAGCTCACGCGAAGGGTGAGCCGATCGCCCCCAAAGTTTATCCCTACCAGATCGCGTTTAATGTGATCCCGCAGGTGGATTCGTTTGGACCGGACGGCTACACGGGCGAAGAAACGAAAATGATGTTGGAGAGCCGTAAGATCATGGGCCTCCCGAACCTCAGGGTTTCGGCGACGACGGTACGCGTACCCGTGGTGCGGGCGCATTCCATTGCGGTGAACGCCGAGTTTGAGCGTCCGGTGAGCGTCGAGGCGGCGAAGGCCGCGATTGCGGCGTTTGCGGGGGCTGAACTCGTCGACGATCCGGCGAAGCGGGCTTATCCGACCCCGCTGGATTTCTCGCGGAAGGTGAAGTGCGGGGTGGGCCGCATTCGCATCGACTCGGCTTTGGACAACGGCCTCGCGCTTTGGGTGAGCGGAGATAATCTGTGGAAAGGCGCGGCGTTGAACGCGCTGCAGAACGCAGAACTGATGGTGCGCGAAGGCTGGTTGCGGCGGAAGACGCCGGGTTCGACGGCGGCTCCGGCGATGGCGGGGGTCTGAAAGTAGGTCACGTTGCCGGGGACTCACCGCTCCAAAATGCGGTGAGTGGCGGGCAATTTTCCGCTTGGTTTCACTTTTCGCTACGTCATACCGGAATAATTCCTTGTCATAGTCGGGTGCGGTAGGCTTTTTTCTCCCTTCGGCTCGGACGCTTAGCTCAGTTGGTTAGAGCACCTCGCTTACACCGAGGGTGTCGGGGGTTCGAGTCCCTCAGCGTCCACCACCTTTCTCTCGCAGCGCAGCGGAGGGCGAAAGGCGGTCGAGTTTAGTATCCGCTTCCAGATTATTCGTCACTCCACCTTCATGCGACATACCGTTTCCGTCCTCGTTGAGAACAAGTTTGGCGTTTTGGCGCGCGTCTCCGGAATGTTTTCCGGCCGCGGCTTCAACATCGACTCGCTCAATGTCGCCCCCACGCATGACGCGTCGCTGTCCCGTATCACCGCTGTTCTCAAGGGTGACGACGTCCAGCTCGACCTCTGCATCAAACAGCTCCGGAAGCTCGTCAACGTCGTCGAGGTCCTCGACTTCACCGAAGGCCAGGCCGTCAACCGGGAGCTGATCCTGGTCAAGGTGCGCGCCGACGCCAGGTCCCGCCCCGAGATTCTTCAAATCAAGGAGATCTTCCGCGCCAAGATCGTTCATCTCGCCCAAGACTTCGTGATCATCGAAGCGACCGGCGACGACGAAAAGGTCAACGCGATCCTCGGCCTGCTCGAGCCCTTCGGCATCATCGAACTCGCCCGCACCGGTCGTCTCGCGCTGAAGCGCTAAAGAGAAACACGATGTTGAGCGATGTGGGTTGAGGGTTTGAAAGACCGAGCGCATCGCCCGCTTTCAATTTTCAGCACGCCATCCGCCTCCACTCCGACGCTCTCAACGCTCACCGTTCATCGCTGAACTCACCCCAACGCCCGCCACTCGTCCGCCCTTCAACTTTTCCAAACCATGCCCGCCAAAGTCTACACCGATAAAGACGCCGATCTCGGCGTGTTCGCCAACAAAACCCTCGCCGTCCTCGGCTACGGTTCCCAAGGCCATGCCCACGCGCTGAACCTCAAGGACAGCGGCTGTAAGGTCATCATCGGCCTCTATCCGGGTTCCAAGTCACGCGCCGTCGCGGAGCAACACGGCTTCGAAGTCGTCGACACCGCGGAAGCGGTGCGTCGTGCGGACGTGATCATGGTCGCGCTGCCCGATATGAAGCAGGCGGACGTTTACGAGCAGGACATCCTCCCCAATCTCGCCAAGGGCAAGACTCTGTTGTTCTCCCACGGCCTCGGCGTTCACTTCGGCCTGATCAAGCTCCACAAGGATATCGACTGTATCATGGTCGCTCCCAAGGGCCCGGGCCACATGGTCCGCCGCCTCTATGCCGAAGGCAAGGGCATGCCGGCGCTCATCGCGGTCGCTCAAGACAGGTCGAAGAAGGCCAAGAAAATCGCTTTGGCCTGGGCCAAGGGCATTGGCTCGACCCGCGCGGGGGTGTTGCAGACCTCCTTCAAGGAAGAAACCGAGACCGATCTCTTCGGCGAGCAAGCCGTCCTTTGCGGTGGAGCAAGCGCGCTGGTGCAGGCCGGTTTCGAGACCTTGGTCGAGGCCGGATATCAGCCCGAGATGGCTTATTTCGAGTGTCTCCACGAGCTGAAGCTCATCTGTGATCTCATGTATGAGAGCGGTATCGCCGGGATGCGTTTCTCGATCTCCGAGACCGCCAAGTTTGGCGACATCACCCGCGGTCCTCGCATCGTAAACAAGAAGACCAAGGCCGAGATGAAGAAGATCCTGAAGGAAATTCAGTCCGGCAAATTCACCAAGGAATGGGTGAAAGAGTACAAGGGCGGCCTGAAGAACTATAACAAGCTCCTTAAAGCCGGTGAGAACCATCCGATCGAAAAGACCGGAACCTACCTGCGCTCGATGATGCCTTGGATGACCAAGAAGAATCTCAAGGGCGTGCAGGCATCCTATTCCTGAGGATCTGCGCGGCCGGAACGGGAATAAAAAGCCTTCGGAGGCGTAGAGACTTGCTCTCTGCGCCTTCTGTTTTTCCGACCCCTATAGCAATCGCTCGAAAGAAACAGAATTTAACCACGGATCTCACTGATGAACACGGATAAGACGGTCTTGGATCCGTATGATCCGTGAAATTCCAAGTCAAAATCAAGCGCACGTTCCAACCCAAAGTCCAGTTCACGTCCCCTTTCGATCGACGTCGACGATGCCCGCGTCGTCACTCCTTTCCCCGCGAAACGTTCGTGTTTGAGCTGCGTTTTTCCATTACGTTTTTCCTTTGTTAAACCCGCGCCGACTCCGGCGCTCCCACCCGGTCTGATCGCCTTATGAAATTGGTTTTGGCTACAAGAAAAAGTCCGCTGGCTTTGGCTCAGACCGAGATGGTGGCGGCTCACTTGCGCAATCAACTCGGCGTTGAAACCGAGCTGCTCAAGATCGTCACCACCGGCGACAAGCAAACCGAATGGTCGCTGGAGAAACGCGGGGGCAAGGGCTTGTTCACGAGTGAACTCGAACAGGCGTTGCTTCGTGGTGAGGCCGACGTCGCGGTGCACAGCACGAAGGATCTTCCCGGAGACATGCCGGAGGGGCTCGCGATCGGCGGTTATATGCCGCGCGCGGATACGCGTGACGTGCTCATCCTGCACACCGGGGTGGAAACGCCGAAGACGATCGCAACCGGCAGTCCGCGGCGGCGTTTGCAGGTGAAACTGATTTTTCCCGACGTGGAGTTCACGGAAATTCGGGGCAATGTGGATACGCGACTGAAGAAGATCGGCGAGTTGCACGTCGCGGATGGGACCATTCTCGCTGCGGCCGGACTCAAGCGCTTGGGCATCGAGGAATGGCCTGGGGTGGAGTTCGCGCCCTTGACCTTTGATCAGATGGTTCCCGCCGTGGGGCAGGGCGCGATCGCCATTCAATGCCGCGAACTCGACGCGGCCAAGTTCGGGGCGATTTTCGATGCAGCCACGATGCGCGAAGTCACGCTGGAGCGCGCCTTTCAGACTGCCTTGGGCGGCGGCTGCCACACGGCGTTTGGGGCTCACGCCACGCCGGATACGCTCTATCTCTATCACGAGACCACGGGACTGTGCAGCGTCCCGCTCACGAATGAGGACTATGCCGAGCCGGTCGACACCGCCGCGCGCATCCTGCAGCACTTCGGTTTAAAGTAAGCGTTTTTTGCCGCTCCTCTCGTCTCCCTTCGGGTCTGAGAGTTGCGTCGCTCCTCCGATCGTTAATCAATGGCTTCTTCATCCTCCCTTTCCGACCGCCGCATTGCTGTCACCCGGGCCCGCGAGCAATCGCCCGAGCTGACCGCGAAACTAACCGCCTTGGGCGCCGAGGTCATCGAATTGCCGCTGATCAGCATCACCAAGGAGATCGACAAGCACGTGCTCGTCGACGTTCTGATGGAGCTCGGCACCTACGACTGGATTGTCTTCACGAGTGCGAATGGCGTCCGCTTTTTCTTCGAGGAGTTTTATCGCATCTATGAGGATGTGCGCTCGCTCGGCTTACTGCGTTTCGCGGCGGTCGGCGACACGACCGCGAAGGCAATCACCCAGCATCACATCAAAATCGAGTGCCAGCCCAAGGTGGCGACGGCCGCGGCGCTGGCTGATCTTCTCATCGAAGGCGGTAGCTTGGACAGCGCCAAGCTGTTGATCATTACCGGTAATCAGAACCGCGATGAGCTGATTATCAAACTCGAGGCCGAGCGCGCAATTGTGGATACGTTGCAAGTCTACAAGACGGAGCAGACCGATTTGACGAATGAGCCGGCGGCGGCGGATTTCCGGGCGCGGGGAGCGGATGCCATTCTCTTCGCGAGTTCGTCCGCGGTGCAGTCGTTTGTTGATCAGGCCCCGGCGTTGAAGTTTGCGAGTGACGCGAAGCGTCCGCTCGCCGGCAGTATCGGACCGCAGACGAGCGAAACGATGAAGGCCGTCGGCCTGCCGATCGATTTCACGGCCAAGACGCCGAGTCTGGACGCCCTGGTTGATGCCGTGGTGAAGAAGCTTAGTAACAGCTGACGTGGGGCGGTCGGAGTTCTGGGCTGGAAGGGAAGCGCTGGCGTGGAGTCCGCAATGAACATCGCGACTGCCATTGCGAGAGGTGGACCGACTGCGGCAATCCAGCTCGATGGATCAAAGTAGGGCGGGTCTGTGACCCGCTGCGGGCAGGTCACAGACCCGCCCTACCCAATGACAGATGACCTGGCTTGGACCCATGCCTCCGACGAACGCGGTATTTTTGACCACGGATCACGAGGGGGACCTCGACTTCTTGCAAATGTACATCCGAACAATTGGCCACAAGAGGCACAAAAGACCCCTAAGGATCGAGCCAATCACATCTCCACCTGGGTATTACCTCAGCGTCCTCCGCGACCTCCTGTAAAAAGTCTGAATGTGAACTTTTCAACGCGGATAACACGGATGCTTGGGTTCATCCGTGTCATTCGTGTGGTCCGTGGTTAAAGTCTAAAATCTTTGGAACGTTGGTATTATATACGCTCTATTAAAACGTGCCCTTAATGCCGACGGTCCACAGGGAGCCGTAGCGCTCGCGATGGCGGAGTTTGGCGACGTCGGGAGTGCTCGGGCCGGCGGCGGCATCTTCGTTCGGGACATCGCCGACATTGCGCAGGTTTGCGAAGACGGCCATGCGCTTCCAGAAGGTGTATTCGCCCAGCACATCGATCGTATTGCGGGCGGGCGTATACACGTAGGTACCCGGCTCAATGCTGCTGCCGGAGACATAGTTTCGAATCTGGTCGTCACGGAAGCTGCAATTGACGCGTAGACTATAGCGCGCACGCGAGAGGCTGACGCCGAAGGATCCGCTATAGGGAATATCGTTAAAGCCGATGGAGCCGAGATTCTGGGTCTTCGCGATGCGGCGGCTGTAATTGGCAAAGACCAGGAGGCCCCGCCCCCAATGGGGCAGGAAGGTGAGCGCTTGTTTGTAGCTGACGTCCCAGCCGTCGACGCGAGTGTTGCCCGGAACGTTGTATTGAGTCGAGACTTCGTACGCGCCGTATTCGTCGGGGTCCAGCGCGTACAAGCCCAGAAACTCAGGCGTGGCGGGAACGACGATATTGCCAAAGAAATTCGTGTAGTCACGGCGGAAGGCACCGACTGCGAGCTGGCCGACCCCGGCAAAGTAGTATTCGAGTCGGATCTTGGTGGACGTCGCGCTCCAGGGTTTGATGCCGGCATTGTTCACGCTGATTCGATTCGTGGAGCTCGGCGGATTGTCCGTGTTGGGCAGCGTGACAGCGCCGGCGTACTGATTGAAATTCGGCCGGCCGATGGACGTCGAGAGGGCGGCGCGCGCGATCAGGTTTTCGGAGAGATTATAGCTGACGTTGACGCTCGGAAAAAACCGCAGGTACTCCTTTTCCACGTCCGTTCCTCTTACCAGGAAAGTCAGCCGGGAGGCCTCGAGCGCGTTGGTCGTGATGGGCACAGGATTGCCCTGGGCATTACGCGCGGGATTGCCCGCGGAGTCGCGTTGGACGTTGCGGGTGAGATCCGTGAGCGGGCCGTTGGCCCAGACATTGGTCTGCTCGACGCGTACACCGCCGACGACTTGCAGGCGGCGGTTGAAGAACGCGGCGTCTCCGCGAAGGTACGCCGCCGAAACCGCCTCCCGTGCCCACTTGGAGTTCGTCACGAAGTTACGATAGGTCGTGTCATCGTTGATGGTGAACTGACCCGGATTAGCGCGGAAAAAATCGAGCGTCGTTTTGTAGTCCACAAACTCCATCCGGGGAAATCCGTAGGCGCGTTCACGCTTGGGGCTCGACGGATCGAGGAACGCCGCGGCGCTGCCCGGCACGTTGCTGCCAGTATAGTTGTAAGTGATGGCGCCCTGGTTGCTGTCGCGCGTGGACTGCCGAAAGTCGAGACCGCTGCGCAGGGTGAACGGGAATTTCCAGAAGAAGTCCCGCCGACCGTTAAGGAATGCGCTGAAGTTGACGTCGTCCCCGCTGCGGGGCGTCTCGGCGACACTGATGAGCGAGTAGTTCTCGATCTGATACGGGTCGACCGGTGCGCCGGTGGCGTTATCGGTTACGGTGATGACACCGGGACGGGTGTCGATGATCTGGTCGAACGCCACGGTCACACCGGTACGGCGGGCGATTACGTTCTGCCAGAGGCCCTTGTCGGTGCTCCGGATGCGGTCCGTGCCAAAGGCACGGCCGACCCCGCCGTCGAATTTCCACACCGGCCCGTCGTGTCGCCAGTTGAAGGTGGGCATGAAGGTGCGATTCTCGCGCACTCTGCCGTTGCCGCTGGTGATCTGGATATTGCCCGCGCCGGCGACGCCCTGCACGGAGTTCGTCGTGAAGCCGGGCGCGATCCGCAACGGGTTGAACTGAAGATTGCGGGCGGCGGTCCAGCCATCGAAGGAAGAATACTGATACGAAACTGAAACGCGGTCGTAATCCGAGAGACGGAAGTCGAGCGTGAGACCCAGTGATTCACGCCCGGACTCCTTCGGCGCATCCGTGTACTGGTAGGCCGAAAGGTACGGGCTCCCTGGCGTCGTATGGGGGAAGGCTACGCCGTTGGTCGCGGTGCTCACTCCGCGCCAGGTGTTGGTGTGTCCGACCTGGTGCGAGAATTGGGTCGAGTAGCCCGTGGCGACCGAGAACCCGAACTTCTTATTCACCGGCACGACCCATGAAAAGTCGAAGCCGGGATGAATGACCCGCCGCGGATCGCGGTAGAGCGCAGCTTGATCGCCGAACTTGATCAGGTCGTCGCGCGCCATGAGATAGACGCTGCCATTGAAGAGCGGCTTGGTGCGTTCAAACGAGCTGCGCGGCACCATATTCACGGAGCCCGCGAGCGCGGAACCGGGTGAATCGGGCGTGGGCGACATGGAGACCTCGATGCGGGAGATATTGTTGAGGTTGAAAAACCCCACCTCCACGGCCCGCCCCGTGCCGGTCGGGCTGGAGAGACTTAGACCGCCGAGCGTAACGGGTGTGTTCGCCGCGGGTGCGCCGTCGACGGAGACCGTCCGGGCATCGCCGCCGCTGAGATCGACCGTGAGACCGGGCAGGTAACGCAGGAATTCCGCGACGTTGCCTTCCGCGACAGCGCCGAATTCGTCGGTGGATACCACCGTCTTCACATTGGGAGCGAAGCGTTGCTCATTGATGGCGATCGCGGCCGCTTCCATCTCGCGTGATTCGCCCACCACGAATTGGTCGAGCTTTACCACGTTCGGGTCGCCCGGCAGCGCGTCGGGACGGGCTGTTCCAAGAGTGATGTTGCGTTGTACGGTTTGGCCCGTGACGACCTCGACCGCTTCGAGCTGCGGGGTAACACCCGTGAAGAAGATTCGCAATTGCACGGTCCCGGCCGGGACATCGTTCAGGCGGAAAACGCCATCGGCGTCGCTGAACGTGACCAGCGACGCGCTCTCGACGCTGACTCGTGCTCCCTCGACGACCGTGCCGCTACGAGGGTTGAAAATGCGGCCCTCGATGGTGCCAGTCGTGGGGGCGGCGGCGGCAAAGGCGACGGGAGCGACGTTGAAAGTGAAACAGAGAAGAAGGGCCGCCAGGAAAGCGAACACCTGGTCAAACCAGGACGCGGGTAAGGTACGAACAAGACGATCGGCGAGGTGCATAGCGAGGTGGGTGGGGGATTTCACGCGAAAGGTAGGCGCGTGGGCTGAGGCCTCCGATGAGCAAAGCCGCGCACTGGAAGCGGGCAAGCCTGCGTTCGGATGATTTGAAATGGTGACTGGCGGCGCGGCGCCGTTTCCTCGGGGACGAAAACCAGCTCGCCCACGTTCTGCGCCTGGCTTATCGCTGTCTCCCATGAGACTCTTTTTGCTTTCCTGTCTCCTCGCGGTTCCGCTCTTGGGCGCGGAGGTGATTCGACCCTTTGAAACCCCTGGTGCCTGGAAATTTGGGGATTCCGCGGCGTGGACGTGGAGTCAGGAAAAGGGGACCGCCGTGTTGACCTTGCACCAGCAGCAGGCCTTCAAGCCCACGGTCCGGAGCCCCTTCAATCTCGCGTGGTTCACGACGACGGAGTTGAAGTCCTTCACGCTGACGGTTGAAGCCCGGCTCACCAAGTTCGATGCGGGGAACAACGACCTTTGCATCGCGTTTGGGCGTCAGGACGACACGCGTTTTTACTACGCCCATCTCGGCGAGAAAGCGGATGGCGTCCATCATCAGCTTCATCTGGTCGATCACGCTGATCGGCGCGCGATCACTGCGACGCGGACGGCTGGTACGCCGTGGAAACCGGACATCTGGCACCGCCTGAAGGTGGTGCACGACGCCGTGGCGGGAAAAATCTCTGTATATTTCGATGATATGAACACGAGTGTGCTGACGGCCGGGGACAAGACCCTGACGCACGGCTGGATCGGACTCGGCTCGTTCGATGACCTTGGGCAATTCCGGAATCTGGAAATTCGCCGCGATTGAGTGATAACGTTCCTTCTCGCCGACCCACTTCTACGCCCTGAACGCGGCCTGACTCGCGATGTGGCTGGCGGAGAAAGGCTGGGAAATCGCCCCGCCTGCTGGCAGTTTCAAAGCCCTGTCGTGATCGAGTTCTTTGGGTGATCGGGGCCTCATCCGGGGTTAACGCTCGACTGCTTGAGTTTGGTTGCGGCTCGGCGGCGCTCCGTATTGCGTGATTACTCGTCCTATGAACGTTCCGTTTCTCGATCTCTCGATCCAGCATCGCAGCCTGCGTGAGCCGGCGCTCGCGGCTCTCGCGGCGACCTACGACGCGACGCGGTTTTGCCTGGGGAAGGACGTCGAGCAGTTCGAGCAGGCGTTCGCCGCCACGCTCGGCTATCCGCGGGCACTGGGGATGAACAGCGGCACCTCTCCCTTGCACGTCGCCTGCATGCTCGCGGGCTTCGGCCCCGGCGATGAAGTGATCACCACGCCGTTTACCTTCATCTCCTCAGCGTGGGGCATCAATTACGTCGGTGCGACGCCCGTCTTCGCCGATATCGAGGAAGGGACCTTCAACCTGGATCCAGCGAAACTTGCCGCCGCGATCACGCCCCGGACCAAGGGCATCATTGTCGTGCATCTCTTCGGCCAGCCGGCGCGCATGGATGAAATCATGGCGATCGCTCATCAGCATGGACTCTTCGTGATTGAGGACTGCGCCCAAGCCGTGGGCGCCCGGTACCGCGGCACGCCTGTCGGTATCATCGGTGACGTCGGCACCTTCAGTTTCTATCCCACGAAAAACCTCGGAGGCTGCGGCGAGGGTGGAGCCTTTGTTGCGAAAGACGAGGCGGTGCACACGCGGGCGCGGCACATTCGGGTGCATGGCTCGGATCGTCGTTACTATCACGACATCATCGGTGGCAATTTTCGCATGGACGGATTTCAAGGCGCGTTGCTCCACGTGAAACTCCCACACCTCGCCGGCTGGACGGCGCGGCGCCAGGCGATTGCGGCCCGCTACTTGGCGGAAATTTCGTTGAGCGACGTGCGTACGCCGGAACAACCTGCGTACGGTCAATCGGTCTTCCACCAATTCACGATCCGACACCCGCGGCGCGACGCCTTGCGCGAGCATCTGGCGCAACATGAGATTGGCACGGATCTGATTTATCCGGTGCCGCTGCATTTGCAGAAATGTTATGCGGAGCTCGGGAAAGGTCGTGGCTCCTTCCCGGTTGCGGAAGCGGCCGCCGATACCTGCGTCAGCCTCCCAATTTTCCCCGAGTTGACCGACGCGCAGGTCGATCACGTGATCGCCCGCATCAATTCATTTTGAACCAAAATTCGGCAGTTTCTTTTAACCACAGATTACACCGATGAGCACGGATACGGAGGACTACAAATGAAGAGACACCTGGCCGCAATTCACCCGCAAGGTGAAGAGACGGTAATTTATAGTGCCTTGGTGATCTGTGCTCATCGGTGAAATCTGTGGCTTCAACTGCATTTTCCAGTCATGATTGACGGCATTCGTTTCAAAGTGTGTGGGCTCACCTCGCTGGTCGATGCGGACTTTGCGGATCGCTGTGGTGCGGACTATCTCGGATTCATTTTTCACCCGAAGTCACCGCGGTATATCTCGCTGGAGCAGTTCCGCGCCATGTCCCCGCGGCTGCCGCAGCGGCGCAAAGTGGCGGTCTCGGTGGAACCGTCGATTGAGGCTTTGACGGAGATGCAGGCCGCGGGGTTTGATTATTTTCAGATTCATTTCCGTCCTGAAACACCGGATATGCAGCTGACCGCATGGTCCCGCTTGGTCGGGGAAAAGCACCTCTGGCTCGCGCCCAAGTTGCCGGCCGATGTCGACGTCTCGCCGGCCGCGCTCGCGGTCGCCAAGTTTATTCTGCTGGATACGTTTCACGCCGACGGCTTCGGAGGTTCCGGGAAGACGGGGGATTGGGCGAAATTCGCGCGGCATCAGGCGGCGCATTCGAAAAATTTCTGGATCCTCGCGGGCGGTTTAAACCCGGAGAACATTGGCGAAGCGCTGCATCGGACCGGATCGCGTTTTGTCGATGTGAACAGCGGCGTGGAGTCAGCGCCCGGAGTGAAGGACGAAGCGAAGCTCAAGCGCTTCGTGGTCGCGTTGCACGAGGCGGCGAAGC
>Ga0163144_10007971_pt1 | contig 23027 bp, 23 predicted proteins | sample OliLak19BULKMAT1_FD_123175 | JGI IMG/M metagenome (GOLD analysis project Ga0163144, IMG submission 123175) | Freshwater microbial mat bacterial communities from Lake Vanda, McMurdo Dry Valleys, Antarctica - Oligotrophic Lake LV.19.BULKMAT1 | ecosystem: Environmental > Aquatic > Freshwater >...
CTTCGTGCTGACGGTATCGACGATGGTCTATTGGCTGGCCGAGCGCTTCCACTTCAAGCCGGCGCGCGAGGCGGCTGCCGCCACCCTGGAGCAGCAGGACGCGCAGCGCCGCGCCGGGCTGGCCAGGATGGGCATCGACAAGGTCGACGGCAACGTGGCCGAGGCGCGCGAAAAGTTGCTGATGCAGCCCTGGTGGCTGGACTGGACCGCCGGCCTGTTCCCGGTGATCCTGATCGTGTTCCTGCTGCGCTCCTTCCTCTTCGAGCCCTTCAAGATTCCTTCAGGCTCGATGATCCCCACGCTGCTGGTGGGCGACCTCATCCTCGTCAACAAGTTCCACTACGGCGTGCGGCTGCCGGTCATCAACAAGAAGATCATTGCCAACCACGACCCCCAGCGCGGCGACGTGATGGTGTTTCGTTACCCGGTCGACCCGCGCATGGACTACATCAAGCGCGTGGTGGCGGTGGGCGGCGACCAGGTCAGCTACCTGAACCAGAAGCTCAGCATCAACGGCCAGCCCGTTCCCGTGGTGCCCCAGGGCGAGTTCTACGACGAGGAGAGCCTGCGTTATGCGCCGCAGTTCAAGGAGAAACTGGGAGACGTCGAACACGGCATCCTCGTAGACCCCCGGCGCCTGGGTTACTACGGCCCCGATCCCAAGACCTTCCCGAAGTCGGAAAACTGCAAATACGTCACCGAGGGCGTCACCTGCACGGTACCGGCTGGCCACTATTTCATGATGGGTGACAACCGCGACAATTCCCAGGATTCACGCTTCTGGGGATTTGTGCCGGACGAAAACATCGTCGGCAAGGCATTCTTCGTGTGGATGAATTTCAGCAACATCGGAAGGATCGGTGCCTTCCATTGAGCCGCCACCGGCGGCCAGGAGGCGGACGCAGATGAACATCGCCAAGTTCCGGCCGACCCGCTCGACCCGGGCGCCACGCACACGGCAGCGCGGCATGACGCTGTTCGGCCTGATGTTCTGGGCCATCCTGATCGGCTTCATCGGCTATGTGCTGGTGCGCGCGCTGCCCACGGTCAACGAGTACCTGACCATCCAGCGTGCCGTCGACAAGATCGCCGCCACCTCGCCCACCACCGTGGCCGAGGTGCGCCAGGCCTTCGACAAGCAAAAGGAGATCGAGTACGCCATCGTCTCGATCACCAGCAAGGATCTCGACGTCACCAAGGTCAACGACAAGGTCGTGATCGGCTTCGCGTACAACAAGGAACTGCCGATCATGGGGCCGGTCTACATCTTGCTGAAGTACGAGGGCCGATCGAAGTAGGATGCGCGACTGGCGGCCGTGAGGGCCGCCGCGTCCACTTCGTTGCAATTTCGCCGCCGCACCCGCCCGCCCGCCCGCACCTCATGGATCCCTTGCTCGAAGCCCTGCAGACCCGGCTGGGCCATCGTTACGCGCAGCAGCGGCTGCTGACACGTGCGTTGACGCACCGCAGCTTCGGCGCCGACCACAACGAACGGCTCGAATTCCTCGGCGACGCGGTGCTGAACCTGGCCGTGTCCACCTTGCTTTACGAACGGTTTTCCGGCTCCGATGAAGGTGATCTGACGCGTGTGCGCGCCCACCTCGTGCGCGAGGACAGCCTGCACCGCGTGGCCCTGAATCTCGGCCTGCCCGAGGTGCTGCGGATGTCCGAGGGTGAAGCCCGCGGCGGTGGCGCACAGCGGCCGTCGATCCTGGCCGACGCCGTCGAAGCGCTGATCGGCGCCTGTTATCTCGACGGCGGCTGGGCGCCCGCGCAGGACATCGTGCGCCGGCTGTTCGGCGAAGTGATCGACAGCAGCGAAACCGAGAACTGGAGCAAGGACGCCAAGACCGAACTGCAGGAATGGCTGCAGGGCCGGCGTCTGCCAGTGCCTTCCTACCGCATCGCTGCCACCCGCGGGCAGGCGCATGCGCAGACCTTCGAAGTGGAATGCGCGGTGCCCGCTCTCGGCTTGGCCGAGCCTGGCGAGGGCCGATCGCGGCGCGCCGCCGAGCAAGAAGCGGCCCGCCGCATGCTCGAAGCCCTGAAAGCGAGCGACCGCCCCGGCGGCCCCTTGCGCTCCTGAACCCCTATGCCCGACGCACCGAACCCCGACAGTCCGCCAGACGAAGCCACACCGGCAACCGCGCCTTCGAGCGCCAACCCGCCTGCGGCCGACAGCCCAGCCACCGGCGTGCCCCAGCGCTGCGGCCTGGTCGCCATCGTCGGCCGGCCCAACGTCGGCAAGTCGACGCTGCTGAACGCGCTGGTCGGCCAGAAGATCAGCATCACGTCGAAGAAGGCGCAGACGACGCGCCACCGCATCACCGGCATCCGCACCGAGGGCGCCACGCAGTTCGTCTTCGTCGACACGCCGGGCTTCCAGGTCAAGCATGTGGCGGCACTCAACCGCACGCTGAATCGCACCGTGCTGTCGTCGATCGCCGACGTCGACGCCGTGCTGTTTGTCGTCGAGGCGGGCCGTTTCGGGCTCGACGACGCCAAGGTGCTGGCGCTGCTACCGTCCGATCGCCCGGTGCTGCTGATCGCCAACAAGCTCGACGCCGTGCGCCGCCGCACCGACATCCTGCCCTGGCTGAAGAGCATGCAGGAGCGCCACCCTTTCACCGAATACGTGCCGATGTCGGCGCAGAGCGACGCCGATGTGCGGCGCCTGTTCGCCATCATCGAGCGCCACCTGCCGGAGCAGCCCTGGTTCTACGACGAGGACGCGCTGACCGACCGGAACGACCGTTTCCTGGCCAGCGAGATCGTGCGCGAGAAGTTGTTCCGGCTGACCGGCGACGAGTTGCCCTACACCTCCACCGTCGTCATCGACAAGTTCGAGGAAGAGGGCAACCTGCGGCGCATCAGCGCCAGCATCGTGGTGGAGCGCGATGCCCACAAAGGCATGATCATCGGCGAGAAGGGCGAGCGTCTGAAGCGCATCGGCAGCGAGGCCCGGCAAGAACTCGAGCGGCTGATGGACGCCAAGGTCTTTCTCGAACTCTGGGTCAAGGTCCGCTCGGGCTGGGCCGACGACGAAGCCCATCTGCGCAGCTACGGGTATGAGTAGCCGGCGCAGCAGCTGAACCGTGGCTCAGCGCGGCAAGCCTGCGGCCGCTTTAGCCGCCTATGTGCTGCACAGCCACGACTGGAGCGAGACCAGCCTGATCGTCGAGCTGTTCACGCGTGAGCGCGGCCGCGTGGTGGTGGCCGCCAAGGGGGCCAAGCGGCCCTACTCGCAACTGCGGCCGGTGCTGCTGCCGTTCCAGCGCCTGCTCGTGCAACTCGGCCGCACGCCGGCTGACGAAGCCGCTGAAGTGCACACTCTGCGCTCGGCCGAATGGGCTGGCGGCCTGCCGATGCCGGGCGGTGCGCTGCTGTTCGCCGGCTTCTACCTCAACGAGCTGCTGCTCAAGCTGCTGGCGCGCCAGGACCCGCACCCGGAACTCTTCGACGCCTACGCCGACACGCTGGCCGCGATGGCCGGCGCTGGCGCCGCCGAGGGGGGCCGGCAGGTCGCGCTGCGCGCCTTCGAGCTGCGTCTGCTGCGCGAGCTCGGCGTGCTGCCCGAACTGTCGACGATCACGCTGGCGGTCAGCCCCGTGCTGGCCGAGGGCTCGTATGTGCTGGACGCCGAAGCCGGCGTGCAGCCGGCGCCGCCCGGCCAGGCTGGGCTGCCCGGTGCCGCGCTGGTGCGGCTCGAAGCCGCCTTGCGGCACGGCAGCCCGAGTGCGCTGCGCCAGGCCGCGCTGCCCGAGGTGGCTGCGCTGCGCGGACCTTTGCGCGCCTTGCTTCACTATCATCTGGGTTCGGCCACGTTGCGCACCCGTCAGGTCATGTGGGGAATGCAAAGGCTGGTTGAACCCGCACCGACACCCGAAACCGCGATCGTGATCCCACCGGTCACGACACCGATCATCACGCCATGAACCCGCTGGTTGCCCCTGAAAGTTCGCCCGATCACCGCCGCGAGCACACCGCGCTGTCGGTGAACGTCAACAAGGTGGCCCTGCTGCGCAACACGCGCCACCTCGGCATCCCGAACGTGGTGCGCGCGGCGACGCTGGCGCTGCAGGCCGGTGCCGACGGCATCACCGTGCACCCCCGGCCCGACCAGCGCCACATCCGCACCGAAGACATTTTCGAGCTCGCCACGCTGATGCAGCAGTGGCCGCAGGCCGAATACAACATCGAGGGCAACCCCTTCCACAATCTGATGGGCGTGCTGCAGGAACTGTGCGCGCGTGGTCAGACGCCTCAGCAATGCACCTTCGTGCCCGACGGCGAAGGCCAGTTCACCTCCGACCACGGCTGGGACCTGGCGGCCGATGGCGCGCGCCTGGCGCCGCTGATCGCCCAGCTGAACGGCCTGGGCGTGCGCGTCAGCCTCTTCATGGACCCGATCCCCGAGGCGATGGCGCTGGCGCGCGCGGTGGGCGCCGGCCGCGTCGAGCTCTATACCGAACCTTACGCGGCGGCACACGGCACGCCGGCCGCGCCCGCGCAGCTGGCGCGCTTCGCGGCGGCCGCGAAGGCGGCGCTGGCCGCCGGCCTGGGCGTCAACGCCGGCCACGACCTGAACCGCGACAACCTCGAAGACTTCCTGCGCGCCGTGCCCGGCGTGCAGGAAGTGTCGATCGGCCATGCTTTGATCGCCGACGCGCTGGAGATCGGCCTGCCCGAGGCGGTGCGCGAGTACCTGCGATGCATCCGGCGCGCTGCGGTCGCGGCAGCTTGACATGACCCGCCCCGAAGCGCCTGCGGCGCCCGCCCCCGGTTGGCAACGCCGGTGGCCCGGCAAAGCCAAATCCACGGCGTTCGCCTGGCTGAGCCCGGTTCATGCGTCACGGGTGGCTGTAGCCGCCATCGAGAACTGACATGGCTGCATGATCTACGGCATCGGCAACGACCTCTGCGACATCCGGCGCATCGCGGCCACGCTGGCGCGGCGCGGCGACCGCTTCGCCGGCAAGGTGCTGGGCCCGCGCGAGCTCGCGGTTTTCCACAGCCGGCGGGCACGCGCCGAGGCGCGTGGCGTGCGTTATCTCGCCACCCGCTTCTCGGCCAAGGAGGCATTTTCGAAAGCCATCGGCCTAGGCATCCGCATGCCGATGACCTGGCGCGGCTGCGAGATCCTCAACGAGGCCAGCGGCAAGCCGTACATCCGCCTGTCGGGCGCGCTGGCCGACTGGTTTGCCGAGCGCCGCCTGCGCGCCCATGTCACCCTGACCGACGAGACCGACTACGCCGCTGCCTTCGTGGTGGTCGAGACCGGGAACACTGGTGAAAGCCCGCCCGCAATCCCGCCAGAAAGCCCGCCAGAAAGCCCGCCAGAAAGCCCGCACCCATGAACACACAGGCAACGCCGCACGCCCCGGTTGTACTCGACATCCCCGGCACCACGCTGAACGCCGATGACCGCCGCCGCCTGGCCCACCCGCTGACCGGCGGGCTGATCCTGTTCGCCCGCAACTGGCTGAACCGACAGCAGCTCACCGAGCTGTGCGCCGAGGTCAAGACCCTGCGGGCTGATGTGTTGATCTGCGTCGATCACGAGGGCGGCCGCGTGCAGCGTTTTCGCACCGATGGATTCACGCACCTGCCGCCCATGCGCGTGCTGGGCGAGATGTGGATGCGCGACGGCAATTCGGGCGAGGGCAGCGGCGCGTTGACCGCCACCGATGCAGCCACCGCCGCCGGGCATGTGCTGGGCGCCGAACTGCGGGCCTGCGGTGTCGACCTCAGTTTCACACCCGTGCTCGACCTCGACTGGGGCGGCAGCAGCGTCATCGGCGACCGCGCCTTCCACGCCGACCCTCGGGTTGTGGCGCTGCTCGGCAAGAGCCTGATGCACGGCCTGCTGCTGGCCGGCATGGCCAACTGCGGCAAACATTTCCCCGGCCACGGCTTCGTGAAGGCCGACAGCCACACCGAGATACCGATCGACCGGCGCTCGCTGAAGGCCATCCTGGCGGCAGACGCCCGGCCCTATGAGTGGCTGAGCATCAGCCTGGCCAGCGTGATGCCGGCGCATGTGGTCTACCCGAAGGTCGATGGCCATCCGGCCGGCTTTTCGGAGCGCTGGTTGAAGGAAATCCTGCGTGAGCAACTCGGCTTCACCGGCGCCATCTTCAGCGACGACCTCAGCATGGCCGGTGCGCGCAGCGTCGGCGGGCGCGAACTCAGCTACGCCGAAGCGGCAGCCCTGGCACTGTCGGCCGGCTGCGACATGGTGCTGCTGTGCAACCAGTCGGACGACGGCGGCGAGGCGGTGGATGCGCTGCTCGACGGCCTTTTCAGCGGCGTGGCACGCGGACTCTGGTCGCCTGACCCCGACAGCGAACACCGCCGGCTCAAGCTGCTGCCGGACATGCCGCCGTTGCCCTGGGACGATCTGATGCGCGACCCGGTCTACCAGCGCGCCCTGGAGCGGCTGCCCTGAGCGCATTCCCAAGCCGACGACATACGTCGTCCGCCCCCCGAGGGGGTATGAGCAAAGCGGCAGAGCCACATTTGCTCATGAGGCTGACAGTCTTTCGATCATGCCCACTCATCACGCCAAAAGACGCCCGCTCGTCGTTACAAATGCGCGCCACAGCCCGAGCTATGGCTGTGCTTTGCGCCTGTATCGGACGCCTTTTGACGCGCTGCTCGGTCTCGCTCAAAAAAGTTCCAGCCTCTGAGCCCGGTTTTGTCCTCCGACATGCCGATACGGCCGAGCGCAGGCCGGGCGGCGGCGGCCTGCCGTTCACCACGGCCACCTTGACCAACGGGCAGAAGAAGATCCTGCGGACATCCTTCACGCCGAGCCAGGCCGACATCGACATGTTGCACCCGCAAGGCCGCCCTTGCCTGCGGGGCAAGGTGACGCGGCTGGCCGACAGCGGCTTGATGATTTTGGCGGGTCGTTCAGCCTGCCTGGCAGCGCGGCGAACCGGCGGGTGATGTTCTGACAGCAGGCCGATCAAGCTGAACGGCTGACCGGCTGACCGCGGTACTGATGAACGGGCCCGCCTGCGCGGGCCCGGCGTTCAACGCGTGACTTCGAAAGGCAGCTTCAGCTGCGACAGATCTTTCTTCGTTTCCACCAGTACCAGCGGGCCTTCGTCGATCATGACGCGCGGTTTCGGTTCGCGCGGTACATGGATCTGGCGGGGCTCGGCAGCCATCGTTTCCCTGACGATGCGGATCTTCTCGGCGTCCGAGTTCACCCACTCCAGGCCAGACGACGCGGCAAGCGCGTGCAGGGCATCGGTGGGCAGCGCGTAAGGCACCGCGGCGACGGCATGCGCCGCCGCCGTGGCAGGCTCAGCCACAGGCGCAGAGGCGACGACGGCCGGTGCAATGAAGACCGGCGCGGCGACGAGCGGAGCCACCGCGACCCGCGGAGCCGCCGACACAGCGGGCGCGTCGGCGGCGACCGCAGCCACCGTGGCATCGGGCACCTCGGCCGGCACCTCCGCTTGCTGCGCCTGCACGCCTGCGGAGGCCGCGGCCGGTGTCATGTCAGCGGCGTCAACCGCACCCGACAACGGCGCCGCGGCCGCGTCGGCGCCGTTGTCGGCCGTGTCACGGCCTTCGCGGCGGTTGCGGTCCCGTCCGCGGCCACGGCGGCGGCTGCCTTCCCGTTCGCCGCCTTCGGCGACCAGCGGCTCAGCGCCTTCGCCAGGCGCGGCCGGGGCTGCGGATGGCTCGGCGCTGGCCTCGGCGGACGCGACACCGGCGGCCGCCTCAGCCGCCTCGGCCGCCACCGGCAGACCGTCTTCACCGCGGCCTTCGCCACGCTCACGGCCACCCCGCCTGCGCCGACGTCGGCCGTCGCGCTCGGCGTCGGTCTGCGGCGCCATGCCGCCATCGCCGGCCACCGGCAGGTCGACCAGCGACTGCGCTTCGCCAGCCACTGCGGCTTCTGCCAGCGGCGCGGCGCTGCGTTCCTGGCGCGCTCCGCGGCCGCCTTCGCCACGCGGATTGCGCTCGCCACGCTCGCCACGTTCGCCACGTTCAGGGCGCTCGCCCCGTTCAGCGCGCGGCGCACGTTCTTCGGCACTGCGCTCGACCGGTGCCTGGCCTTCCGGCGCGGCGTCGCGGCGACGGCCGTCAGGTTCGCCACGGCCTTCCCGTGCTTCGCGCGGCTCGCCCGAGCGGCCGTCACGGCCACCTCGGCCGCCACGCTCGCCACGCCCACCACGGCGGCCGTCACGGCCTTCACGCTTGTCGGTGGGTGCGGCCGGTGCGCCGGTTGCCGTTGCGGCTGCCGTGGTTGCCGCGGTGGCCGTGGCGGCCACGGCCACCGGTGTTGGCGTGTCATCGCCGCTGAACAGCTTGCGCATCCAGCCGAAGAAGCCGCCGCCCGCCGAGGCAGGCGCGGCCGCGGGCGCAACGACGGGCCGTGCCGCCACGGGGGCGGCCACAGGTGGCGGCGCCACCGGGGCAGGTGCCACCGCCACCGGCCGAGCCGGTGCGGGGGCCGGCGGCGCCGGCATGTCGGGCAGCACGCCCTTGATCAGCGGCTCCTGCCTGGAACGGCCCTTATCGCTGGCGTCACGGCGCCGGGTGATGCCGACTTCGTCTTCCGGCTCCTCGATCATCGTGTAGCTGGCCTGCAGGTTCTCCAGCCGAGGGTCGTCGTGGCGCAGACGTTCCAGCTTGTAGTTCGGTGTTTCAAGGTGCTTGTTGGGCACCAGGATCACCGTCACGCGCTGCTTCATCTCGATCTTGGTGATCTCGGTGCGCTTTTCGTTGAGCAGGAAACTCACCACTTCCACCGGTACCTGCACGTGCACGGCCGCCGTGTTGTCCTTCAGCGCCTCTTCCTGGATGATGCGCAGGATCTGCAGCGCCGAGCTTTCGGTGTCGCGGATGTGGCCGGTGCCGTTGCAGCGCGGGCAGGTGATGTGGTTGCCTTCGCTGAGCGCCGGGCGCAGGCGCTGGCGGCTCATCTCGAGCAGGCCGAACTTGCTGATCGAGCTGAACTGCACGCGTGCACGGTCGCTGCGCAGCGCGTCGCGCAGGCGGGTTTCCACCTCGCGCCGGTTCTTGCTCTCTTCTATGTCGATGAAATCGACGACGATCAGCCCGCCGAGGTCGCGCAGCCGCATCTGGCGTGCAATCTCGTCGGCCGCTTCCAGGTTGGTGCGGGTGGCGGTTTCCTCGATGTCCGAGCCGCGGGTCGAGCGCGCGGAGTTCACATCCACCGAAACCAGCGCTTCGGTGTGGTCGATGACGATGGCGCCGCCGCTCGGCAGGTTGACGGTGCGGCTGAAAGCCGTCTCGATCTGGTGCTCGATCTGGAAGCGGCTGAACAGTGCCGCGTCGTCGCGGTAGCGCTTCACACGGTTGGCCGTTTCCGGCATCACGTGGTTCATGAACTGCGCGGCCTGATCGAAGATGTCGTCGGTGTCGATCAGGATCTCGCCGATGTCGGCGGTGAAGTAGTCGCGGATGGCGCGAATCACCAGCGAGCTTTCCTGGTAGATCAGGAACGCACCTTTGCCGGCCTTGGACGCGCCGTCGATGGCGGTCCACAGCTTGAGCATGTAGTTCAGGTCCCACTGCAGCTCGGCGGCGCTGCGGCCGATGCCGGCGGTGCGCGCGATCAGGCTCATGCCTTTCGGATAATCGAGCTGGTCGAGGTTTTCCTTCAGCTCTTCGCGGTCTTCACCCTCGATGCGCCGGCTGACGCCGCCGCCGCGCGGGTTGTTGGGCATCAGCACCAGGTAGCGGCCGGCCAGGCTGACGTAGGTGGTCAGCGCCGCGCCCTTGTTGCCGCGCTCCTCCTTCTCTACCTGCACGAGCAGGTTGTCGCCTTCCTTGACGACGTCCTGGATGCGTGCGTTCTTGACGTCCGCGCCTTCACGGAAGTAGTTGCGCGAGATCTCCTTGAACGGCAGGAAGCCGTGGCGTTCTTCGCCGTAGTCGACAAAACAGGCTTCGAGCGATGGCTCGACGCGTGTGATGACGGCTTTGTAGATATTGCCCTTGCGCTGTTCGCGCCCCTCGATCTCGGTCTCGAAGTCGAGCAGCTTCTGGCCGTCGACAATGGCCAGGCGCCGCTCTTCGGGCTGTGTGGCGTTGATCAGCATGCGTTTCATCGGCACTCCCAAACCGCGCCACCCTCAGGGCGGCGCGTGTTTTCACACCGCCGGCCCGGGGGCGCGGCGGCAGCATCGATGCACGAGAAACGCGGGAGAACCGTGGTCGCGAAATGCCCTGGACTGCACTGGACCGCGATATGGCGGTCAGCAGCGCAGCGTTGGCGCGTGCGTGCCGGCGACGGCGTGGCTTGCGGTTGGCGTCGGCCCGGCCGGCCGCGGATCGCGCGGAGATGGCCCATTGCCACCACCGGCCGCATCGGTGTGACACCGGGGCCGTGGCGTGGCGAATGTGAAGGGTGACGGGGAGCGCATGAGCCTGTGGCGTCGCTGGACGCGGTGCAAGTGCGCTTCAGCCAAAACTCCAGTCTATGCTTGAGCCGGGGCCTGAACGCCTTGCACCTGGAATTTTCGGTGCCTCAGTTCCGCAAGGAGCGGGCGAGAGGCCGGGTTCTTCTGAATCTCTCTGCCACCTTGGGCGACACTCTGCCGGGTCACTTGGGGACCACGGCCCGGGCATCTGCTCAGGGTGTTGCATCACCTGATCATGCACAGCTCCCTGTGCATGACCTGCCACGGACCGGCGAGGGTGCCCGGGTAAACTCCCGATATTCAAGCACCGATCACACTGCCGTGGACCGCCGGATTATAGGGGCCAAAATCGCCGCACCTGCCCCGGCCGAGGCACCCCAGGTGCAGCATCTCACCGTCGACGCCGAGTCCTCCGGGCAGCGGCTGGACAACTTCCTGCTGCGCCTGCTCAAGGGTGTGCCCAAGACACATGTCTACCGAGTCATCCGCTCCGGCGAGGTGCGCGTCAACAAGGGCAGGGCGGCTGCCGACACCCGGGTGGCCGAAGGCGACCAGATCCGTGTGCCGCCAGTGCGCCTGCCGGCGCCGCGCACCGAAGCCGACGCCGTGCCGCCGCGTGAATTCCCCATCCTGCTGGAAGACGATCACCTGCTGGCGATCGCCAAACCGGCTGGCGTGGCGGTGCATGGTGGCAGCGGCGTCAGCTTCGGCGTCATCGAACAGCTGCGCCGTGCGCGGCCCGAAGCGCGCTACCTGGAACTGGTGCACCGGCTCGACCGTGAAACCTCGGGCGTGCTGCTGCTGGCCAAGAAGCGCAGCGCGCTGACCGCGCTGCAAGATCAGTTTCGCGCCCGCGAGACCGGCAAACACTATCAGGCGCTGGTGTCGGGCGCCTGGCCGGAGCGCCTCAAGGTGATCGATCAGGCACTGCACAAGGCACTCGACGCCGCCGGCGAACGCCATGTGCGTGTCGTGCCCGAGGCGCATGCCCAGGGCAAGCGCTCCATCACCCTGGTGTGCATCGACCGGTCGTTCGCCGACTTCACCTTGCTCGACGTGACGCTGAAGACCGGGCGCACGCACCAGATCCGCGTGCACCTCGCGCACGCCGGGCACCCGATCGTCGGCGACCCCAAATACGGCGATTTCGCCCTCAACCGCCAGCTCGCGCGCGGCGAATGGCGGCCCGGCGTGCGCTTCGAGCGCATGTTCCTGCACGCCCGCGAGCTGGCCTTCGACCACCCGGCCAGCGGCACGCGTTTCACCCTGCGGGCGGCGCTGCCGGCGGACTGCGAGACACTTCTGTCCAAGCTATGAAAACACGCCAATTCGACCTCATCGTTTTCGACTGGGACGGCACCCTGTTCGATTCCACCGGGCTGATCGTCCAGTGCATCCAGGCGGCCTGCGCCGACATCGGCGCGGTCGTGCCCAGCAACGAGGCCGCCGCCTACGTCATCGGCCTGGGCCTGCACGACGCCCTGAAACACGCTGTGCCCGGGCTGGCCGAGGACGACTATCCCGCGCTCGGCCAGCGCTACCGCCACCATTACATGGCGCGGCAGGACGAACTGGTGCTGTTCCCCGGCACGCTGGGCATGCTGCACGCGCTGAAGTCGCGCAACCATCAACTGGCGGTGGCCACGGGCAAGAACCGGCGGGGTCTGGACGACGCGCTGGCGCAGGTGGAACTTCGCGGTTTGTTCGACAGCACGCGCACGGCGGATGAGACGGCGTCCAAACCGCACCCGATGATGTTGCTGGAGCTGATGGCGCAACTGGGCAGCGCGCCCGGCCGCACGCTGATGATCGGCGACACCACGCACGACCTGCTGCTGGCGCGCAACGCCGGCACGGCGCGTGTAGGTGTCAGCTACGGCGCGCATGGCCACGACAGCTTTGCACCGTTCGAGCCGCTCTTCGTCGCCCATTCGACACGCGAACTGCACGACTGGCTGCTGCAGAATGGCTGAGTCTCACCTGCCGCCGGAATCCTTGCCCGCCGCCGTTCTGGTTGAACTCGCGGAACACCTCTGCGACGCGCGGGCGCTGGAAGAACGCGGCCGGGCCAAGGTCTGGAGCGTGATGCAGTTTGGCCAGCCGGTCAGCGCCTTCGCGCTGCGTTTCGACGGCCGGGTGGTCGCGTACCTGAACCGCTGCGCCCATGTGCCCGCCGAGATGGACTGGAAGCCAGGCGAGTTTCTCGATGCCGACCGGCGCTGGCTGCTCTGCTCTATTCACGGCGCGGCGTACGAGCCGGCCGACGGCCGCTGCGTCGGTGGCCCTTGCGGCCGCGGCCGTTTGCAGGCCCTCGCCGTCGAAGAACGTGGCGGCCAGGTCTATTGGTATCCTTCTCACGACATCCGGCCGGCGCCCATCGAAGCCCCGGCGGCAACGAGCCCCCGATGAACGACCAAAACGAACCAATCTCTTCAACCGGCGCTGTGTCAGGCCCGCCGTCATCGCAACCGCAACCGCAACCGCAGGTCGTTCTCGAATCCGGCCTGGAGCGCGTGGCTCGCGAAATGCTGCTGCAGCAGCGCAGCGAGCGGCGCTGGCGCAACTTCATCCGGCTGGCCTGGTTCGGCCTGGCGCTGGCAGTGGCCTGGGCGGTCTTTGCGCAGCGTTTCTTGCCCAGCGCCCCCAGCACGCCGCACACCGCGCTGGTGGAAGTGCGCGGCGAGATCGCAGCCGACAGCGAAGCCAGCGCCGAGGCGCTGGTGGCTTCGCTGCGCAGCGCCTTCGAAGACCAGGGGGCGGTGGCGGTGGTGCTGCGTATCAACTCGCCGGGCGGCAGCCCGGTGCAGAGCGGCATCGTCAACGACGAGATCCTGCGCCTGAAGGCCAAGCACAAGAAGAAGGTCTACGCGGTGGTCGAGGAGATGTGCGCCTCGGGTGCCTATTACATCGCCGTGGCGGCCGACGAGATCTTCGTTGACAAGGCCAGCGTGGTCGGCAGCATCGGCGTGCTGATGGACGGCTTCGGTTTCACCGGCCTGATGGAAAAAGCCGGCGTCGAGCGACGGCTGCTGACCGCTGGCGAGAACAAGGGCATGCTCGACCCGTTCTCGCCGCAGAACGAAAAGCAGAACGCCTACGCCAAGGCGATGATCGACCAGATTCACCAACAATTCATCAAGGTGGTGCGCGAAGGCCGTGGCAAGCGGCTGAAGGAATCGCCCGACACCTTCTCGGGCCTGTTCTGGAACGGCGAGGAAGCCGTGCGCCTGGGCCTGGCCGACCGCCTGGGCAACCTCGACTTCGTGGCCCGCGAGGTCATCAAGGCCGAGGAGATCATCGACTACACGCCGCGCGAGAACGTCGCCGAGCGGCTGGCCAAGCGTTTCGGCGCGGCGGCCGGCGCCGGCGCGGTGCGCGCGATGCGCGAACTGTCGCCGATCCGCTGAGCCAGGTCCGTTCGATGAGCGACCGCTTGGCGGTGCTGCCGCAATACCTGCTGCCCAAGCAGGCGCTGACCTCGTTCGCCGGCTGGGTGGCGGGCGCACATTGGGGCAGCGCCACGACGTCGCTGATCCGCTGGTTCGTCGGCCGTTACGGCGTCGACATGACCGAAGCGGCCGAGCCCGAGATCGCCGCATACGCCAGCTTCAACGACTTCTTCACCCGTGCGCTGAAACCCGGCGCGCGGCCGCTGGCGAGCGCCGATCTGGTCTGCCCGGTCGATGGTGCGATCAGCCAGTTCGGCACCATCGATGCAGATCGCATCTTCCAGGCGAAGGGCCACGACTACACGGCCACCGCGCTCGTGGGCGGCGACGCCGCTTTGGCCGCGATGTACCACGGCGGCCATTTCGCCACCCTCTATCTGAGCCCGAAGGACTACCACCGCATCCACATGCCCTGCGGCGGGCGCCTGCAACGCATGATCCATGTGCCGGGCGAACTGTTTTCGGTCAACCCGACCACGGCGAGAGGCGTGCCGGGGCTGTTTGCACGCAACGAGCGTGTGGTTTGCGTGTTCGACGGCGACGCCGCCAACCCCGGCCCTTGGGTGCTGGTGCTGGTGGGCGCGACGGTCGTCGGAAGCATGGCCACCGTCTGGCACGGCGTGGTCAACCCGCCGCGGCCGGGCAGCCTGCGCGAATGGCGCTATGCCGACCGGCGCATCGATTTGTTGCAAGGCGATGAGATGGGCCGTTTCATGCTCGGCTCCACCGTCGTCATGCTGTTCCCGAAAGGCCCGCTGCACTTCAACCCGGCCTGGGAGGCGGGCGGCTCTGTCCGCATGGGCGAGGCGATGGCTTCGCGCTGAGTCTTCGCGCGATGGCCTCGGACGCGACGGGCGATTGGGCTCAGCTTGGTCTGTTCGGCGACGCAGAGCCCGTATTCAAAATCCGGCGAGGCCGGCATCCAGCGTTCGATCGAACCGGCGCGCACGCCAGCAGCAATTTGCTCGCGTGCGACTCGCGCGTACGCTCCAAGGGCAGGCGCAGGGGGCCCATGCCGAATTGCCGGCTGGCCGGCGCCGGGTCCACAGGAGTCGTGCGCTGCATCCCAGGCTGGATTGTCGTGGCGAACTGCTCAGCGCAGGCCGAGCGAATAGGTCAGATCCGGTGTGGCGCGGCGCCCACGCTGTTCCAGAGCCTGCAGGCGGCGCTCGAAGTCCGCAGTGTCGACGGCGGCGGCCAGATAGGCATCGTCCAAGGTGCGCTGCGGTGTGTTGCGCGGAAACAGAGCGTTCACAAGCTCTACAACATGGGACATGATGAGTCCTCCTTTATCTTTCGACGATAGCATAAATCAGGGTTAACCCTTAAAAGACAAGGGCGGTTGACGGCAGCGTGATGCCAACAAGCACCGCATCGACGGATCGACGGATCGGCTGGCTTCCAGCGCGCCGCTTCGGTGTGGTGAGGGTCGGCATGCAGGGTCCGGCAGGCGGCTTGCAGCCGGGCCGTCACCGTCGCTGGCCAGCGGGGACTGGTCCGCTCAGGCCGTCGCCCGTCGACGCGCCGGCGCGGCGCTCTCTGCAGCAGCGCCCCGACGGCGGGCAGCATGGCCTCGGTGGCGCGGCGACCCGTGTCCACCAGGTAGAAGCGCGGGCTCCAGCCGCGCCAGTTCATCCAGCGCGTCGCCGCTGCCGCCCGGCAGTTCGGGTTGCGGGCATTGTTCGGCATGTTCGGTGTCGAGCGAGGTGATGTCCAGCCTGTCGCCGCGCTTTCGCGCCTGGCGCGCGCGCACGCGGTCGATCACCAGGCCGCGAGTGGCGCGCGCGGCGTAGGCCCTGAAGTGGCCTACGGTCGGGAAGGCCGGCGCGTCGTGCCGCGAGATATCGAGATAGGCTTCGTGCAGCAGCGAGGTGGCGCCGAGCGCGGCCTGCTGCCCCGGCCTGCCGGCTTCACGCCGGGCCATGCGGTGCAACTGGCCGTACAGCGTGGTGAACAGCCGGTCGGTGGCGCCGGCGTCGCCACTGCGGGCGAGTGCGGCGAGGACGCTCAGGTCTTCGGGCTGGCTATCGGTCATGGATCATGGGTCATGGGTCGATTCTGCAGCTTGGCGCAAGCCGGGATGGCCAGCGGTCTGCACGTGGGAATGAGCTGGCCGGCAGGCATGTCCGCAGGAAAGACCGCCTGCGGGCAGAATGCGCCGCCCGCCGTTCATTCCCGACCCCACCCTTGCACACCCCGAACTCCGAGCGCCTTGCGCGAAGCCTGCTCTGGGTGGTGCCGATGCTGTGGTCGTCGAACTACCTGATCGCCCGGCTGGCCGACGGCGTCATCGCGCCGCACCTGCTGGCGCTGGGCCGCTGGAGCCTGGCGGCGCTGCTGATGCTGCCTTTCGTCTGGCGCGGCCTGGTGGCCGACGGCGCGCTCTGGCGGCGTGAATGGCCGCAGCTGCTGGTGCTGGGCGCGCTCGGCATGTGGATCTGCGGCGCCTTCGTCTACCTCGGCGGCCAGAGCACGAGCTCGACCAACATCGCGCTGATCTACGCCGCCACGCCGATCGCCATCGTCGTCGCCGGCACCCGCCTGCTGCACGAGCGCATGTCGAGCGCGCAGCGCGGCGGTGTCCTGCTGGCGTTGCTCGGCGTGCTGTTCGTCATCGCCAAGGGCGACCCGGCGCGGCTGCTCGCCGTGCGCCTGACGCCGGGTGACGGCTGGATCGCCGTGGCCGCCGTCTCCTGGGCCGCGTACTCGGTGCTGCTCAAGCGCTGGCCCAGCACGCTGGGCCCGGCCGAGCGGCTGGTGGTGATCATCGGCGGCGGCGTGCTGGTGCTGATCCCCTTCACGGCGCTGGAATGGTGGCTGCTGCCGCGCCATGCCTTCACCGCGCAGGCGCTGGGGCTGGTCGTCTTCGCCGCCGTGGTGCCGGGCGTGCTCTCCTATGGCGCGTACTCGTACATGCAGCGTGAACTCGGCGCCGCACGCACCGCGCTGGTGATGTACCTGGCGCCGGTGTACGCAGCCTTCGGCGCCTGGGCGGTGCTCGGCGAGGCGCCGGGCTGGTACCACTTGGCCGGCGCCGCGCTGATCCTGCCCAGCATCTGGCTTGCCACACGGCGTTAAGGCCGAGGCATGCGGATCTGCGCACCTGCGACAGCCACCGGGGCCCGCCATGACCGGCCGCTGGCGGCGCATCCCGCTCGTGCTCGCGGCGCCGGTCGGGCTGTTGCTGGTGCTTGCCGTTGCGGTGCCAACGGCGGCCGTCCTGTCGGGGGTGTCGATCGACACCACGCGATGGCGAGACGCCGCCGCGCTCGGCCGTCCGGTCATGCTGCAGGGCGCGCTGGTGCTCACGCTGGGCCGCGAACTGGTGCTGAAGAGCGGTGGTCTGCGCGGGCTGAACCCGCCCGGCCTCAGCGGGCCGGAGTTCGTCGCGGCGGGCCAGGTCCGCGTCCGCATCGGCCTGCTCGAGCCCCTGCGCGGCCGGCTGCAGTTTCGCGGCATCGAGGCCAGCGACGTCCGTCTGGCGCTCGAGCAAACCGCTGACGGCTGCGGCAACCGGGCGTTCCCGCCGTCGACGCACTCAGGCTCGGCGGCGGCCGGGTTCGACCTCGGGCAGATCACGCTGCCCGGGCTGTCGATCAGCCATTTCGATGCGCGCTCGGCGGCGCGCCGCGGTCTCGATCTGGACGAACCGACGGCCAGCGCCGGCAGCGACGCGCCGCTGCCACTGGCGCTGCGGGGCCGCGCCGGGCTGCAGTGGGCGTACAAGCTCAGACTCGATGGCGGCCCGCTGGCGCTGCTGCGCGACGGCAGCCAACCCTGGCCCTTCGCGCTGGCCTTCAAGGGCGCAGGCGCGTGGCTGCAGGCCCGCGGCCACGCCGATGCGGGCCAGGCGCGGTTCGACTTCGAGTCCGGCGCGGATGAGCAGGCACCGCTGGGCCAGATGCTGGGCACGGCGTTGCCGCAGGCTGGCGCCGCCGCGCTGCAAGGCGCTGTCCAAGGCGCAGCGGCATTGACCTCGGATGCAGCGTCCATCACGAACCTGCGCGGCCGGCTGGGCGAGAGCGGGATTTCCGGGCAGCTTGCGCTGGCCTTCGGCGGCGCGCGGCCGCGCCTCAGCGGCGCGCTGAGCATCGACGTGTTCGATCTGCGCTCGTTCCTCGGCGACGACTTTGGCGCAGCGGGCGAATCGCCGCAAGTTGGCGAATCGATGCGGCCTGACCTGCTCTTGCGCGATCTCACCGCAATCGACGTCGCCGTCGACCTGAGCGTCGGCCATTGGCCCGGCTTGCCCGTCGATCTGCGACACACGCGCATAGAACTGCGTGCCGACAGCCGCGGCCTGCGCAACCCGATGGACGCGAGCGTGGCCGGCGTTTCCGTCACCGGCCTGCTCGAACTCGACGCGGCGCCGACGACGCCCAGGCTCGCGCTGCGCTTCGACGCGAAGGACATCGCGCTCGGCACGCTGGCGGCGGAATCCGCGGCCGCCAACGCCATCCGGGGCCGGCTCGGCAGTGTCAGCCTGCGGGCCGGCGGCAGCGGCGACACCCTGGGTTCGTTGTGGCGTGACCTGGAACTGTCGTTCGCCGTGGCGGACGCGCAGGCGAGCGTGGCCAACGCCTTCGGCACCCTGCCCATCGCATTCACGCTGAGCACCCTGGACCTGACGCTGCGGCCCGGTGAGCGCCTGCGCGGCAGCGCACGCGGCACGCTGCTCGGCGAGCGCGCCACGCTCTCACTCCGTGGCGGCACGCGGGAAGAACACGGATGCACGGGCCGCGGATGCCGTTCGAAGTCGAACTGGCGGCGGCTCCGGCGAAGCTGCGTCTCGATGGTTTTTTGGCGCGACCCGGAGATAGCGGGGAAAGCGGAGAAAGCGGTGAAAGCGAGGAAAGCGGGGAGAGCGCCGAGAAGCCCGGCACGACCCTGAACTTCGCCTTTTCGGCAGCCCGCTCCGGCGATCGGGCGCGCTGGCTGGGTGTGGCGCGTGAGTCGAAGCTGCCAGTCGCCCTGAGCGGCCGTCTTGCCTTTGCGGGCGATGCCTGGCAGCTGGCCGACACCACGCTCAAGCTGGGCTGCAGCGAGCTGACGATCCACGCCGGGCGCTCGTTCACGGGCCAGGGCCCGCTCACCGTGGCCACCGTGCGCGGCCCGCTGTTCGACCCGCCTGAACTGATGACCTTGCGCTCCGGGGCCAGCCGGAGCCTGGACGCCTCGCTGCTCTCTGCGGCCGTCGGCCTGCCCGACGTCGACGTCGACCTCGACCTCGCACTCGATCGTGTGCTGCTCGGCCGCACCGAGCTGGCGGGTCTCGGCCACAGTGAACTGGCTTAATTCGGGTTCAGTGCCCGCATTCGCAATGGCCGCCTGCCACCCACGCGCATCCAGGGCAGACTGGCCGGCGCGCCGTTCACCGGCATCGTCGGCCTCGACCTGCGCGGCCTGCCACCCGAGGCGCGACTCGAACTCGCCACCGGCGACATCGATGTCGGTTCGCTGCTGCGTGGTCTGGGCGCCGCCTGGGACATCGACGGCCGCACGGACGCGCTGCAGTTCAGCTTGCGAGTCAGAGGCAACACGCTGCGCGCACTGGCGATGCAGGCCGCCGCCGAGGCGCGGCTGAGCGGCGGCAGCCTGAGCTTGCTCGGCGCCGCGCGCCATACCGTCGCCGAGATCCAGCTCGGCCAGGCGGTCATCGGCGCGGCGGCTGGCGGGCCGGTGCGCGTCAGCCTCGACGGCGCATGGGGCCGGACCCCCGTCCGCATCGCGTAGGCGACCGGCACCCTGGTCGACATGCCACGCCACACCAGCCGTCTGCCTTTCACCCTGAAGGCGCTGGCGGCGCAGACGCGCCTCGATCTTGATGGCGAGGTGGCGCTCCCGCTGGGCAGCGCCGCGCGGTTGAACATCGAGCTGACAGGCGAGCGGCTCGACTCGCTCAGCGAGCTCGCCCGCGTCGAGCTGCGCGCCTGGGGCCCGTGGTCGTTGCGCGGCCCCTTGAGCAAGACGCCGGCCGTCTACGAACTGCGGGAACTGCAGCTGCGCGTCGGCGACAGCCGGCTCGGCGGCGGCAGGCTCGACATCAGCGGGCCGCGGCCGCGCCTGAACCTGCACGTGGCGGCGCCGCACATCCAGCTCGACGACTTTCCCCTGCCGCGGCGCCTTGCCGACGCGGGCGACGTGGGCGACACGCGCGACACGCCCCCCGCGGACCGGCAGCGGCGACAGCCTGCGCGTGGCGACCAGCCGGTTTGCGGAGCGCACCGAACAGTTGCTGAGCGCGGGTTTCCTGCACCGCTTCGACGCCACCATCGACGTCGAAGCGCAAGAGGTGCTGTCTGGCAACGACCGCCTCGTCGACGGCTCGCTGCACCTGAAGCTGCAGGACGGGCGTCTGCACCTCGACCCCGCCGTGCTCAACCTGCCCGGCGGCCGCATGAGGCTGGCGGGCAGCTATGACCTGAAAGGGGCCGAAGTCGAGTTCGAGGTCGGCGCGCAGATCGAGAGGCCTCAGCGCAGATAGCGGCGGGCAAATCCGGCGAGTGTGTTTTCAACGAAAACTGCCTGCGAGTTCTTTCGCGGGCTGCCGTCGTGGGGCTGGCTCTCGGCCATGGGCCCATTCTCGGCGGCTGCGGGCTGCGGGCTGCGGGCTGCACGCGGGGCCGGTGGGAACCCTGCTTCAGCCGCCAGCCGCGGGTTCCGCGGCGGCGGGCCCCAGCACCTTGCGCAAGGCGATCGGCAGTGCCTCGAGCAGGTGTTCCTTGGCGAGCACGCGGCGCACTCCGGCCTGGTCGGCCTGAAGGCACAGATCGTCGTCGATATAACCCGAGCAGATCAGCACCGGCAGCGCCGGGCGCAGCCGCGCCAGGTCGCGCGCGAGTTCCAGGCCCGAACGCCCCGGCATGTTGAAGTCGGTCAGCACCAGATCGACGGCGGCCGGGGCGGCCCGCACCAGGGCCAGTGCCTCGTCGGCTGACGAGCAGCAGCGCACCTCGTAGCCCTGGCGCTCGAGCAGGCGCTCGACCATCAACCGCATCAGCTCATCGTCATCGACGAACATCACCTGCTCGCCGCTGCCTCCGGCCGCCGCCATCGCCAGCGGCGCTGCCAGCGGCGCGGCCAGGGTTGCCAGCGTCGGCTCTTCGAGCAGCGGCAGCCAGATCTGAACACGCGTGCCAGCGCCGACCTGGCTGTCGACTTCGATGGCGCCCTGGTGGCCGAGCACGATGCCATGCGCGACCGACAGGCCCAGCCCGGTGCCCTGGCCCACCGCCTTGGTGGAGAAGAAGGGCTCGAAGATGCGCTGCCGCACCGCTTCGCTCATTCCGGTGCCATCGTCGCGCACGCTGATCTGCGCGTAGCGGCCCGCCGGCAGGCCGCGTGCGACGCCGGCACTCGTGGCGCCGAGGCGGCAGGGCGCGGTCTCGATCACGATGCGGCCGTGGCCGTCTTTCAGTGCGTGCCAGGCGTTGATGCCCAGGTTCATCAGCACCTGCTGGATCTGCCCGGCGTCGGCGCTGACGGTCATCGAAGCGTCGCTCTGCCGCAGCGTCAGTTGCACGCCCGCGGGCAAGGTGGCGCGCAGCATTGACACCACCTCTTCGAGCATCGGCGCCAGCGGTTGCGCGGTATGGCGCAGCGGCTGGCTGCGGCTGAAGGCCAGGATCTGCTGCACCAGGTCGCGCGCCCGGTGGCTGGCGCGCGTGATCTGCGTCAGGCCTTCCTGCGCCGCGTGCGTGGACGGCAGGTCGGCCTGCACCAGCACCACGTTGCCCATGATCGATGCCAGGATGTTGTTGAAGTCATGGGCGATGCCCCCGGCCAGCGTGCCGATCGACTCCAGCTTCTGCGCGTCCTGCAAACGCTTCTCCAGGCGGTGCCGCGCCTGCTCTTCGGCCAGCCGCTCGCTGTTGTCGTGGATCACGATGCAAGCGTGTTCACCGCCGGCGGTGTCAAGGTAGATCGACGACGACAACTCGGCCTCGAAGCGGCTGCCGTCGCCGCGCTGCAGCGTGACGTCGCCGCGCGCCGTGCCGCTGCGCGCACGCTTGCGCAGCCAGGCCTTCAGCCGCCGATCGCCAGACACCGTCAGCCCGGCGCGGCCGCGCCGGCAGATCTCGGCGGCCGGCATGCGCAGCATGGCGCAGGCTGCCGGGTTGGCGGCCAGCACCGTGCCGTCGGGGCGCGTCAGCAGCACGCCGTCCACGCTGTTGTCGAACAGCATGCGGTAACGCTCTTCGCTTTCGCGCAGCGCGAGTTCGGCACGGCGCGGCCCGCTGATGTCGACATGCTCCACGATCACGCGCACAGGGCCCTTGATCTCCAGCCGATGCACGCGGGCAACGAACCATCGCTTCAGGCTCGCTGAATGGCAGGCGTACTCCCGTTCGAAGGAACTGGCCTGCTGCGCGAGCACGCGGCGCAGGCCGGTGGCGAAGGTGGCGGCGCAGGTGGCGTTGGCACTGTCGGCGGCACTGTCGTGGGCGGCCTGTTCGCAGACCTGCAGGTAGTTCACGCCCTCGGCGCAGCGGGCGGCATCGCCGCCATTGGCCGCGGCGAAACGCCGCCAAGCCTGGTTGACGGCAACGATGCTGCCCTTTTCGTCCAGCACGCACAGGTGCGCGCTGATGCCGTCGATGGTCGCCTGCAGGAATGTACGGGCCTCCTGCAGTTCGGCCTCGGCCTGCCGGCGTGTGGTGATGTCCGACAGGATGGCCGACGCGCCTGCGCAGGCGCCGGCGTCATCGAGAATGGGGTGGGTGGACACGCGCACCCACAGCGGCCGACCGTTGCTGTGTCGCAGCCTGAATTCGAACTCCTCGGCGACACCTTTCCGGCGACGCGCGACGCTGTCGGCCAGCGCGCCCTGTTCCTCGGGTTCCATGAAGTCCGCCAGCGGGCGGCCCATCATGGCCGCGACTTCCCAGCCCAGCATCTGCGCCAGCTTGCTGTTGGCGTAGGTCGTGCGGGTCTGCGCATCGACCACCCAGACGCCTTCTTCGGCCAGTTCACAGACGCGGCGGAACAGCGTGTCGTCGACGCCGGGGTGGCGCGAGCCGGAGGGGTCGGTGTGCTTGGCCTTCAAGGCTGATCCTCGGTGGCTGCCGCGCCGGCAGGTCGGCCGCCGGCGCGGCTGGAGTCCAAACGCCTGGAACAACGGCAGCAATGTACTGCGTGAGCCGGCTTCACGGCGCGAAACCTGCCGGAC
>Ga0163144_10007972_pt1 | contig 23027 bp, 19 predicted proteins | sample OliLak19BULKMAT1_FD_123175 | JGI IMG/M metagenome (GOLD analysis project Ga0163144, IMG submission 123175) | Freshwater microbial mat bacterial communities from Lake Vanda, McMurdo Dry Valleys, Antarctica - Oligotrophic Lake LV.19.BULKMAT1 | ecosystem: Environmental > Aquatic > Freshwater >...
TCGCCGGCCAGATGATCAACATCCTTACCGAGCAGAACGTCCAGGCCTCGCTCGCACAGCTCGGCCCCGAGGACATCCTGATCGCGCCAGAGCTCCGCACGTACAGTGCCGCCGATTTCGCCAGGGCCTGGACCACGATCGAGATCGGTGAACGCGCGGCGCGCGCCGCTGCGCCGCGTCTTGCCGAACTCTCGGTGACCCCCGAGCGCTATGCGGCGCTGCTGGCGAAGCAGGCGGCGATCCGCGACGGCGGCGCGCCTGCGGGCCTGGTCCGCGTGGCTACCGAGGGGCTGCGGCGCGTCAACCCCGATTCGGTGCGCGCGGTTTTCAACGAGGCGCTGCGCGGCAGTACCGACCAGCAGGCCGTCAGCCGCGCGGTCGACGCCCTGTATGCGACCGACGATTTCCGCGGTGTCTCGGTGCGCCGCGAGCGGATCGAGGGCCGTGACGACATCGTCATCGAGCCGCGCGAGAAGGACTGGGGCCCGGACTACCTGCGCTTCGGCCTGAGTCTGTCGACCGACCTCGCCGGCGAGAGCGCCTTCACGATCGGCTCCGAGTACCGGCGCACCTGGCTCAACCGTCGCGGCCTCGAATGGCGGTCGCTGGTCACGCTGGGTCAGCTGACGGGCCTGCGCAGCGAACTGGTGCAGCCCGTGGACATCGCCCGCCGCTGGACCTCCGCGGTGTTCGTCGACGCCCGCCAGCGAATCGACAACCTTTTCATTGGAGACGAGTCCGTGGCGCGTTTCCGTGATCGCGTCGGCCGCGTCGGCTTCGAAGGCCGGCGTCAGTTCACGACCGACGCCGAGCTGCGGCTCGGCTACCAGCGCTCCTGGTTCGACTCCAACGTGATCACCGGGGTCAACCTGCCGGTATTCGATGGCAGCGCCGGCGAGGTCTATGCGCGCCTCGTCGTCGACCGTCTCGACAACTGGGACTTCCCCCGGGTCGGCAGCTTCGCTCGCGCGGAATTCAGCGTGGCCAACGATGCGCTCGGCGCCGAAGCCGAATACCAGAAGGCCGGGTTCGAGATCCAGCGCGCCTTCGGCCGTGACCGGCACAGCGTCTCGGTCCTGCTGCGGCATGGCAATTCGCTCGGCAGCGAACTGCCGACCTTCGATGCGTTCGAACTCGGCGGCTTCCAGAATCTCTCCGGGTTCCAGGATCGGCAGATCCTCGCCGACCGGATCACCTTCGGCCGCGTCGTCTACGGATATCAGGTCGGCGCGGCCAACGCGCTCTCGCGCGGGTTATATCTCGGCGGTTCGCTCGAGGCCGCTGACGTCAGCGCGCGCCGCAATGGCACGGGCACGCAGAGCGCATTGATCGCGGGGTCGCTGTTCATCGCCGCCGATACCGCGATCGGCCCGTTCTACCTCGGCGCAGGACTCGGTGAAGGTGGCGAGCGCGCGCTCTACCTGTTCCTCGGGCGGCCCTGAGCGACTCGACGGTTTTATCTGCCGCCGGCGCCGGCCTTGCGGCGGGCGCCCTTTCGTCTTTCGGGCTTGAATGCCTTGCCGGCCGCAGCGGCGGCCTTGGCGGTCTTGCTGCTCGCCGGGCGGGGACGTTTCCGTCGCAGTTCACCGGCCAGCTCCAGCAGGTGCGCACGGAATGGTCGACCGAGCTGGGGATGGCTCAGCGCATAGGCGACGGTGGCCTGCAGATAGCCGAGCTTGTTGCCGCAGTCATAGCGCTTGCCCTCGAACTGGTACGCGTAGACGGCTTCCTCGCGCATCAGGCGCGCAATGCCGTCGGTGAGCTGAATCTCCCCGCCTGCGCCCTGACCAATGCGTTCGAGGTGTTCGAAGATCGATGGCGCCAGCAGGTAGCGGCCAACCACGGCCAGGTTCGATGGCGCCACGGCAGGCTTCGGCTTCTCGACAATGCTGCGCACGCGGCTGGTCGTGGCGCCTTTGGCCTCGACCTCGACGATGCCGTACTTGTCGGTCTGGGAGCGCGGGACGATCTCGCAGCCGATCACGCTGGCCCGCTTGGATTCATAGACGTCGGCCATCTGCTGCAGGCAGGGCACCTCGGCATCGATCAGGTCGTCTGCGAGGTGCACGTAGAACGGTTCGTCGCCCACGGCAGGACGTGCGCAGAGCACCGCGTGGCCGAGGCCAAGCGGCGCCGGCTGGCGGATGTAGATGCAGGTGGCATAGGACGGCAGCACGCTGCGCAGCTGCTGGACGAGGTCCGACTTGCCCTGCGACTCGAGCAGCTTCTCGAGCTCCTGGTCGGAATCGAAATGATCCTCGATCGCGCGCTTGGAGGCGCCGGTGATGAAGACCAGCCGGCGTGCGCCGGCGGCAAGCGCTTCCTCGACGGCGTACTGGATCAGCGGCTTGTCGACCACTGGCAGCATCTCCTTCGGGCTTGCCTTGGTGGCGGGGAGGAATCGCGTGCCGCGACCCGCAACGGGGAACACGGCGGTCTCGATCAGGGTGCGCTTGGCCATCGGCATTTCTCCACGTGCAGGCGTGGGAACTATACGCGATGGCCCAACAGGCGCACCCGAGGCCGCCGGCAAGTGCTGGAATGTTCACAGTTCGGCGGCGCCATGTGCGCTGCCGAACTGTGCCGGAAGTCACATTAGCGAGTGACGGCCGGGCGCGGCGCGGCGTTGGAACGGGGCGCCGGTGCGGGAACAGCCTGGCGCGGCAACGGACTCGCCGCCCGGGCCGCCGCGCGTTCGACGCGCAGGTTGGCGCGGTTCTGCTCGATCACCTTGGGGCCGATGCCTTTCACGAGCGACAACTCTTCGATCGAACGGAACGGACCGTGCTGGCTGCGGTGTTCGACGATCGCCTGCGCGCGGGTTTCGCCGACGCCCTTGAGCTCCCGTGCGAGCGTGGCCGCGTCGGCGGTGTTGATGTTGACGGGCTCGGCGAGCGCAAGCATGGGCAGCAGCAGCAATGGCCATAGGAATGAATTGAACAGCGACATGGGAATCTCCGTGAGTGCGGCGGGATGCCGGTAGCGGAGAACTTAGGGCCAGAGGCGCTGGGCCGCGATACGGGAATCGGGCGGGTTCGCCCAGAAATGCCGAACTCCGCTGGAATGCGGTGCCGGCGAGCGCCGGTCAGTCCCGGATGGGCTTGTCGGTGCCTTCGTTGACCCGCTCACGCAGGTCCTTGCCAGGTTTGAAGTGTGGAACGTATTTGCCGGAGAGCGCCACGGCCTCGCCGGTCTTCGGATTGCGCCCTTGCCGCGGCGGACGGAAGTGCAGCGAGAAGCTGCCGAAACCACGAATCTCGATCCGCTCGCCGGTGGCGAGCGCATCGCTCATGATCTCCAGCATCTGCTTCAACGCGAGTTCGACATCCTTCGCCGGCAGATGCTTCTGCTTGAAGGTGATGATCTCGATCAGTTCAGACTTCGTCATGCCTGGCCCCGTGACGATCGCGCGCGAGGTCGCCCGGCCGGTCGACCGGACGCCGCGCGTCATGCTTTTTTTCCGACGTCGTACATTGCGCGGAAACGGAGCCGTCGGGGTCGCCGCCGGCACCGTCTTCGTTCACCCGCGGTCGCGATCGCTGCCGATCTGCGCCTTGAGCAACTCGCCCAGGCTCGTGCCCGAGGTGCCGGACTGCTCCGAGCGGTAGCTCTGCACGGCCTCCTGCTCCTCGTGGATTTCCTTCGCCTTGATGGAGAGGGAGATCGTGCGGGTCTTGCGATCGACGCCCAGGAACTTGGCATCGATCTCCTCGCCGACCTTGAGGATCGAACGTGCATCCTCGATCCGATCGCGGCCGAGTTCGGAGGCGCGCAACTGGCCCTCGATGCCATTGCCGAGATCGATGATCGCGCCACGTGCGTCGACTTCCTTGACGACGCCGCGGACGATGCTGCCCTTGGGGTTGTCGGCGATGTAACCCGAGAACGGGTCCTTCGCCAGCTGCTTGACGCCGAGGCTTATGCGCTCGCGCTCAGGGTCGATCGACAGCACCATGGCCTCGAGCTGCTGGCCCTTCTGGAAGTTGCGCACCGCTTCCTCGCCGGGGACGTCCCAGGAGATGTCGCTGAGGTGCACGAGGCCGTCGATGTTGCCCGCCAGGCCGATGAAGATGCCGAAGTCCGTGATGGACTTGATCAGGCCGCCGACCTTGTCGCCGCGGTTGTAGTTCTCGGCGAACTCGCGCCACGGATTCGCCGCGCACTGCTTGAGGCCGAGGCTGATGCGGCGACGCTCTTCGTCGACGTCGAGCACCATGACTTCGACTTCCTGGCCGGTCTGCACGATCTTGGCCGGATTGACGTTCTTGTTGGTCCAGTCCATCTCGGACACGTGGACCAGACCCTCGACGCCGTCCTCGATTTCGACGAACGCGCCGTAGTCGGCGATGTTCGTGATCTTGCCGAATACGCGGGTGTTGGGCGGATAGCGGCGGGCGATGTTTTCCCACGGATCTGCGCCGAGCTGCTTGAGCCCGAGGCTGACGCGCGAACGCTCGCGATCGAACTTGAGGATGCGGACGTCGATCTCGTCGCCGACCTTGACCACTTCGGAAGGATGCTTGACTCGCTTCCAGGCCATGTCGGTGATGTGGAGCAGGCCGTCGATGCCGCCGAGATCGACGAACGCACCGTAGTCGGTGAGGTTCTTGACCGAGCCCTTGACGACCGCGCCTTCCTGCAGGTTATCCATCAGCGCGGTGCGCTCGGCGGAGAACTCCTGCTCGACGACCGCGCGACGCGAGACGACGACGTTGTTGCGCTTCTGGTCGAGCTTGATGACCTTGAACTCGAGCGGCTTGTTCTCGAGATAGCTCGTGTCGCGGACCGGGCGCACGTCGACCAGCGAGCCCGGGAGGAACGCGCGGACGTGCTCGATCTCGACGGTGAAGCCGCCCTTGACCCGACCGGTGATCACGCCGATGACGATCTCGCCCTTGCCGAAGGCGTCTTCGAGGCGCGTCCAGGTGCGGGCGCGCTTGGCTTTCTCGCGCGACAGCCGCGTCTCGCCGGTGCCGTCTTCGACCGCGTCGAGGGCGACTTCGACTTCATCGCCGGCCTTGACCTCGACTTCACCGCGTTCGTTCTTGAACTGGTTGATGTCGATGACGGCTTCGGACTTCAGGCCAACATTCACGATGACGACGTCGTCGGTGACGTCGACCACGAGGCCGGTGAGGATCATCCCCGGGCGGATTCGCTGGCTGGCGAGGCTCTGCTCGAAGAGTTGGGCAAAACTTTCAGTCATACACTCTCTCGCACGGCTTGGCGCCGTGACGCTTGGCCCGCGGCCCGGTTCCTGGAGCCGTGGGGGTTACCACGAATGACGCTGCGTCCTTGCCGCGCCGGTTTGGGAAAACTCGTCGATCAGGTCCTTGTCGATCAGGTCCAGAGCGTTCGCTGCCGACCGTGTTCGAGGATTCGCTCGACCACCGCGACGACGGGCAAACCTGTCGAATCGAGGATCAGGGCGTCTTCCGCGGGACGCAGCGGCGCAACGGCACGGGTGGAATCCCGCTGGTCGCGTTCGGCTATCTCCCGCGAAAGGGCGGCAAGACTAACAGCGGACCCCTTGTCTTTCAACTGCTTATGACGTCGGGCCGCCCTCTCGTCGGGGCTGGCCGTGAGGAAGATCTTCAGTGCGGCGTCCGGGAAGACGACGGTGCCCATGTCCCGGCCATCGGCGACCAGGCCCGGGGGCGCCGCAAAGCGGCGCTGTCGCTCGAGCAGCGCCGCCCGCACGGGCGGCCAGGCGGCGACCCGTGAGGCCCCCTGCCCCGCCTCCTCGAGCCGGATCTCGCGGCTGACGTCCCGGCCGGCCAGGGTCACCTGCTCCTCGCCGGCGGCATCGGCCCCGAAGGTGACGTCCATCGCCGTGGCAATGGCCGTGTGGCCGGGAACGTCCTCGGCGTCGAGCCCGTGCTGGATTCCGGCGAGCGCCACGAGGCGATAGAGCGCTCCGCTGTCGAGCAATCGCCAGCCGAGCCTGGAAGCCAGGATCCGACTGACTGTCCCCTTTCCCGACCCCGAGGGCCCGTCGATGGCCAGGACCGGAACGGCGCGGGTCGCGGGTGACATGCGGGACGGGCGACCTAGAGCTCGACGAGGCCGAGGCCAATGCCGCGCGCCAGCGCGGCGAAGCCGGGAAAAGACGTGGCGACGTTCGCCGTATCGTAGATCTCGATCGGAGCGCCGGCACGCAACGCGGCCACCGCGAAGGCCATCGCGATGCGGTGATCGCCATGGCTGTCGATGCGCCCACCGCCGTAAGCCGGACCCAGGCCCGGACGGCCGCGGATCCACATGCCGTCGGGCAGCAGTTCGTGCTCGACCCCGAGCACCGCGAGGCCGGCGGCCATCACCGCCAGACGATCGCTTTCCTTGACGCGCAGTTCCTCGGCACCGCGCACCAGCGTCTCGCCCTCGGCGCAGGCCGCCGCGATGAAAAACACCGGGAACTCGTCGATAGCGAGCGGCACCAGCGCTTCCGGCACGCGGATGCCCCGCAGCGCTGCTGGCCGGATTTCGATGTCGGCGACGGGCTCGGGTGAGGCGCCCTCATGCCGATGCAGGCGGATGTCTGCGCCCATCGAGATGAGCATGTCGAGCAGACCGGTGCGGGTCGGATTGACTCCGACGTTTCGCAGCGTCAGTCCGGGGCCAGCGGCGAGGCTGGCAGCGACCATGAAGAAAGCGGCCGAGGAGAAGTCGCCGGGAACCTGCACGCGCGTGGCTTGCAGCAGCTGCCCGCCTTCGAGCGCGACGCTGCGGCCGCTGCGCAGGAGCTCGACGCCGAAGCCGGCGAGCATGCGCTCGGTATGGTCGCGCGTCGGTGCCGGCTCGGTAACACACGTACGTCCCTCGGCCGAGAGCGCGGCCAGCAGCACGGCGGACTTCACCTGGGCGCTCGCGACCGGCATCTGGAAGTCGATCGCATGCAGCGGCCGGCCGCCGCGGATCTGGACCGGTGGACGCCCCTCCAGGGTCTCGATCGCGGCGCCCATCTCGCGCAGCGGCTTCGCGGCGCGCTCCATCGGGCGGCGCATCAGCGAGGCATCGCCGACGAGTGTCGAATCGAAGGGCCTGCCGCAGAGCAGGCCCATGAACAGCCGCATCGCCGTCCCGGCGTTGCCCATGTCGAGCGGCCCGGCGGGCGCCTGCAGCCCGTTCCGGCCAACGCCCTCGACGAACAGATGGTGCGGGTCGCGCTGCTCGATCGAGACGCCCATCGCCCGCAGCGCCTTGAGCGTCGCGAGGCAGTCTTCGCTGGCGAGGAAACCGGTGACCTCGGTGCGACCGGCCGCGATGGCGCCGAGCATCAGCGAGCGATGCGAGATCGACTTGTCGCCCGGGACGACGATCGAGCCTTCGAGCGCACCGCCGGGCGCCACCCGCCAGCGCGCGACACCAGGGCCTGCGGTCCCGCTCACAGTATCGCCCGCGGATAGGAACCGAGCACGCGGTACAGCGAGGCTCGCGATTTCAGGGCCGCCAGCGCCGTCGCGACCGGGGCATCTTCGACGTGACCTTCGAGATCGATGAAGAAGACGTAATCCCACTTGCCGCGCTGCGAAGGGCGCGATTCGATCCGGGTCAGGCTGACGGCGTTCAGGGCCAGCGGCTCCAGCAGGCGGTAGAGCGCGCCGGGCGCCTCGGTCTTGCCGGTGGACACCAGCAGCGTGGTGCGGTCACGGCCACTCGGCCCGAACAGCCGACGGCCGACCACGAAGAACCGCGTCGTATTGTCGGGACGGTCCTCGATCTCGGCGGCGAGCGTCGTCAGGCCGTAGACGTCGGCCGCCGTCTGGCCGGCGATCGCGGCGCTGCCGACCTCGTCACGCGCGCGCCGCGCACCCTCGGCATTGCTGGAGACGGGAATCCGCTCGGCGTCCGGCAGGTGTTCGTTGAGCCACTGGCGACACTGGGCCAGCGACTGCGGATGGCTGCAGACGCGCCGGATGTGCGCCAGCGAATCCATGCGGCCCATCAGGCACTGGTGGATGCGCAACTCGACTTCGCCGCAGATCTTCAGCGGCGTGGTGAGGAAGCGATCGAGCGTGTGGTTGACCGAGCCTTCGGTGGAATTCTCGACTGGCACGACGCCAAAGTCGGCGTGGCCTGCCTCCACCTCGTGGAAGACCTCATCGATCGAGGCGAGCGGCAATGCGCGCACCGAATGTCCGAAGTGCTTGTACACGGCGGTCTGCGAAAACGTGCCCTCCGGGCCGAGGAACCCGATCTTCAGCGGCTCTTCCTGCGCGAGGCAGGCGGACATGATCTCGCGGAACAGACGCAGGATCTCATCGTCGCGCAGCGCGCCCTGTGTCCGCGCGCGGGCATTGCGCTCGAGCGCCTGCTGCAGCACCTGTGCCTCGCGCTCCGGGCGGTAGAAGTCGACCAGGTGGCCGTCGCGATGCTTCGAGACGCCGACCTCGCGGGCGAGGCGCGCGCGCTGGTTCAGCAGTTCGTGCAACTGCGCATCGACGGCGTCGATGCGCTTGCGCAGGCCCTCTAGGGCCGGCGCAAGCGCCGGGCCCGGGGAAGGGGCTTCAGATGGCGCGCGGCGGGCCTTGGCGCTGCGGGGCGAACTCGACTCGCGGGGCGGCTTCCTGGCCATCGGAAGATCCTGCCGGTCAGAGCAGGCGCGCGGACAGCACGCCCTCGATCGCGCGGATCCGGCCGAGCAACCCGGTATCGACCGCCCCTTCGGCGTCGATCAGCGTGTAGGCGTACTCACCGCGCGACTTGTTCAGCAGCTCGGCAATGTTGAGTTTCGCATCCGCAAGGCAGGTGGAGATCTGCCCGACCATGTTCGGCACGTTGCTGTTGGCCACCGCAAAACGCGACGTACCGGGGATGCGCGGCAGCACCGCCTCCGGGAAATTGACACTGTTGCGGATGTTGCCGTTCTCGAGGTAATCGCGCAGCGTGTCCGCCACCATCACCGCGCAGTTCTCCTCGGCTTCGTGGGTCGAGGCGCCGAGGTGCGGCAACGTGACCACCCGGGGATGATCCTTGAGGCCATTCTTCGGGAAGTCGCAGATGTAGGCATGCAGGTGGCCCTGGTCGAGCGAGGCGATCATCGCACCGTCGTCGACGATCGGGGCGCGGGAGAAATTCAGCACCACTCCGCCCTTGCGCATCAGCCTCAGGCGCGACTCTCCCACCAGCCCCCTGGTGGCCTCGGCCAGCGGCACGTGCACGGTGACGAAATCGGAGCGGGCGAAGAGATCGTCGAGCGACAGCGCCTGCTCGACCGAGGACGAGAGCTGCCAGGCGCGCTGCACCGTGATCTGCGGATCGTAGCCGAGCACCTTCATGCCGAGCTTCTCGGCCGAGTTGGCCACCTCGACACCGATCGCGCCGAGGCCGACAACGCCGAGCGTGCGCCCCGGCAACTCGAAACCGGCGAAGTTCTTCTTGCCCTTCTCGGTGGCCTCGTCGATGGCCTTGTCGTCGCCGCTCAGCCGGCGGGCGAAATCCCAGGCCGGGCAGATGTTGCGGGCCGCCAGGAACAGCGACGCGATCACCAGTTCCTTGACCGCATTGGCATTGGCGCCAGGTGCGTTGAACACCGGCACGCCGCGCTTCGACAGGGCCGCCACTGGCACGTTGTTGACGCCGGCCCCGGCCCGCGCGACCGCCATCACCGTCTCCGGGATCGCCATCGAGTGCATGTCGGTGGAGCGAACCAGGATCGCGTCCGGCTTGCCGATCTCGGAGGCAACCTCGTAGCGATCGCGCGGCAGCCGCTCGAGACCACGCACGCTGATGTTGTTGAGCGCCAGGATGCGGTAGCTCATGGGTGCGGTCAGCCGTTGCGGCGCTGGAAATCTTGCATGAAGGCGACCAGCGCATCAACGCCCGCCTGCGGCATCGCGTTGTAGATCGAGGCGCGCATTCCACCGACCGAGCGGTGCCCCTCGAGATTCGTGAGACCGGCCTTCGCGGCTTCGGCCACGAAGGCCTTCTCGAGCTCCGGATTCGGGATCGTGAACGGAATATTCATCCAGGAGCGGCAATTGCGCGCCACCGGGTTGCGGTAGTAGCCCGAATCGTCGATCGCCTTGTAAAGCGTCTCGGCCTTGCGGCGGTTGCGCTCGCCGATGGCCGCGAGACCGCCATTGCGCTTCAGCCACTGGAACACCAGGCCGGCGAAGTAGATGCCGAAGGTGGGGGGCGTGTTCAGCATCGAGCCCTCCTTGGCCATCGCGGCGTAGTCCCAGATCGCGGGTACATCGGCACGGGCCTTGCCGATGAGGTCGTCGCGCACGATCACGACGCACAGCCCGGAGGGGCCGATGTTCTTCTGCGCGCCGCCGTAGAGCAGGCCGAATCGCGATACGTCGATGGGGCGCGACAGGATCGTCGAGGACATGTCGGCCACCAGCGGCACGTCGCCGACGTCGGGCACGTAGCCGAATTCAACGCCACCGATGGTTTCGTTCGGCGTGTAGTGGAAATAGGCAGCGCCCGAGCTCGCGCGCAAAGTCGCCGCGTCGGGCACGGTTGAATAGTTGCCAGTCGATTCGTCCGCGACGACATTGACCTTGACGTAGCGCTTGGCCTCGGTGATCGCCTTCTTCGACCAGTTGCCGGTGTTGACGAAATCGACGTTCGAGTCGGCGCGCGTCAGGTTCAGCGGGATCGCGCTGAACTGGCCACTGGCTCCGCCCTGGAGGAACAGCACCTTGTAGTTCGCGGGAACGTTCAGCAATTCGCGCAGGTCGGCTTCGGCCTGCTCGGCGACTGCGACGAACGGCTTGCCGCGGTGGCTGACCTCCATCACCGACATGCCGCTGCCACGCCAGTCGGTCAGTTCGTCACGTACCTGTTCGAGGACTTCGAGGGGCAATGTGGCCGGCCCCGCGGCGAAATTGAGGACGCGCACGCGTGTGTAACCCTGCTGTGGAAATTAAGAAAGCTCGCGCCGGCCGCGGCCGCCATGCAGGCGCCCCACTGGCCTTCGCGACCGCGGAGTTTAACCGTTCGAAGGCCCTGATTCCGGACTTTCCGGGGGCGCGAGATCCGGGGCTTCGGCGACAGCGTCGGGGCCGGCGAGACCCGGCTCGACATCATCGGCTCCGAGGTCGGCTCCGAGGTCGGCTCCGAGGTCGGCTCCGAGGCTCTGGATGCATCCCACGCCTGCCAGACGCTCGCCATCGTCGAGGCGGATCAGGCGCACGCCCTGGGTGTTGCGGCCGACGACCGCGATCTCGTGCGAGCCGGTGCGCACGAGCGTGCCGGTGGAACTGATCAGCATGATCTCCTGGCCCTGCGCCACCTGCAGCGCCGCAACCGTCCGGCCATTCCGCTCGGTGGTCTGCAGCGCGATCACGCCCTGTCCGCCGCGGCCATGCAACGGAAAGTCTTCGAGCGGCGTGAGCTTGCCGTAGCCGTTCTCCGAGGCCGTGAGGATCAGGCCGTCGCCGACGACCACCAGCGAAATCACCTCGTCGCCCTCCACAAGGCGAATGCCGCGTACGCCCGTGGCGTCGCGGCCCATCGGCCGGACCTCATCCTCGGTGAAGCGGATGGCCTTGCCGCCAGCAGTGCACAGGATGACATCGCGCTTGCTATCGGTCAGGGAGACGCCGACCAGACGATCGCCGTCACGCAGGTCGACGGCGATGATCCCGGACGGGCGCGGCCGCGAATAGGCCGACAGCGGCGTCTTCTTGACGGTGCCGTGGCTGGTGGCCATGAAGACGAAGTGCTGGTCGTCGAACTGCTTGATCGGCAGCACGGCATTGATCTTCTCGCCTTCCTCGAGCGGCATCAGGTTGACGAGCGGCTTGCCGCGCGCGCCACGCCCTGCCTGCGGCAGTTCGAACACGCGCAACCAGTAGACCTTGCCGCGATTCGAGAAGCACAGCAGCGTGTCGTGGGTGTGGGCAACGAACAGTTTCTCGACGAAATCTTCGTCCTTGACCGCAGTGGCGGCCTTGCCCCGGCCGCCACGACGCTGCACCTGGTATTCGGCGAGTGGCTGCGACTTCGCATAGCCAGCGTGCGAGAGCGTTACGACCACGTCCTGCGGCTCGATCAGGTCTTCGGTGGCGAGGTTGATGCTGTCTCGGTTGATCTCGGTACGGCGTTCGTCGCCGTATTCGGCGCGGATCGCCAGCAACTCGTCACGCACGACCTGCTTCAGTCGCTCGGGACGCGCGAGGATGTCGGACAGGTCGACGATCAGGGCGAGCAGTTCCTGGTACTCCGCGACGATCTTGTCCTGCTCCAGCCCGGTGAGGCGGTTCAGGCGCATGTCGAGGATCGCCTGCGCCTGGACATCGCTGAGACGGTAGCGATTGCCCTCGGCCGCCAGCAGGCCAAGCCCCGGCGCGAGGGTTTTCGGGCGCGTGGAAATCTCGCCCGCCCTCGAGAGCATCGCGGGCACGGCCCCGGAATCCCAGAGCCGGCCCATCAGGGCGGTCTTTGCCTCCGGAGGCGACGGCGACGCCTTGATCAGCGCGATCACGTCGTCGATGTTCGCGAGTGCGACCGCGAGGCCCTCGAGCACGTGGGCGCGATCCCGCGCCTTCGCGAGATCGAAGATCGTGCGGCGGGTGACGACTTCGCGACGGTGCCGGACGAAGGCGTCGAGCATCTCCTTGAGCGACAGCAGCTTCGGCTGGCCGTCGACCAGCGCGACCATGTTCATGCCGAACACGGTCTCGAGCGGCGTCTGCGCGTAGAGGTTGTTGAGCACGACCTCGGCGTTCTCGCCGCGCCGCAGCTCGATCACGATGCGCATGCCGTCCTTGTCGGATTCGTCGCGCAGGCCGTCGCTGGCAATGCCGTCGATCAGCTTCTCGCGAACGAGGTCGGCGATGCGCTCGATCAGGCGGGCCTTGTTGACCTGGTATGGCAGCTCGGTGACCACGATGGCCTGGCGATCGCCACGCCCGACCTCCTCGAAGTGCGTGCGACCGCGAATCGACAGCCGGCCACGGCCGGTCTTGTAGGCGACAACGATCTCCTGCGCACCGTTGATGATGCCGGCGGTCGGGAAATCCGGGCCCGGCACGAGCTGCATCAGCTGCGCGAGGCCGATCTCGGGATCGTCGATCACCGCGATGCAGGCATCGATGATTTCGGTGAGGTTGTGCGGCGGGATGTTGGTCGCCATGCCGACCGCGATGCCCGAGGAGCCATTGACGAGCAGATTCGGGATGCGCGCGGGCAGCACCGAGGGCTCGAGTTCCTTGCCGTCGTAGTTCGGGACGAAATCGACCGTTTCCTTGTCGATGTCTGCCAGCAGTTCGTTGGCGATCTTCTCGAGCCGGCATTCGGTGTAGCGCATCGCGGCGGGCGTATCGCCGTCGACCGAACCGAAATTGCCCTGCCCGTCGATCAGCGTGTAGCGCAGCGAGAAGTCCTGCGCCATGCGTACGAGCGTGTCGTAGATGGCCGAATCGCCGTGCGGGTGGTACTTGCCCATCACCTCGCCGACGACGCGGGCGCACTTGACGTAGGGGCGGTTGTAGATGGTGTTCGCCTCGTGCATCGCGAACAAAACCCGTCGATGCACGGGCTTCAGGCCGTCGCGCACGTCGGGCAAGGCGCGTCCGACGATCACGCTCATGGCGTAGTCGAGATAGGACTGCCGCATCTCGTCCTCGAGATTGACCAGCAGGATTTCACGCGCGATTTCAGCCATGCGGAGGCACGTTGGGCAGTCGGAAATGAAGCGAAAATAGTAACATAGAAGCGCCCAACCCGGAGCCCGACGCTCCCTCGCCCGGATCGTCCCCGAATATCACGATGCAAGCCATCGACCTGCTGATCAGCGCCCGCTGGACCATTCCCGTCGAGCCCGATGGCGCGGTGCTCGAGGGCTATTCCGTCGCCGTCCATGAAGGTCGCATCCTCGAGGTCGGCCCGGCCGCGGCACTGGCAGGACGCTATGAACCTGCCGCGCGGATCGTGCGTGACCGTCACGTGCTGCTGCCTGGGCTGGTCGACGCGCACACCAGCGCCGCCCGCTCGCTGCTGCGCGACGCCCTGCCTCGCGGGCCCGCGTCGCAGTGGCTGGGCAGCACGCTGCGTCCGCTCGAGAACCGTTGGGTCAGCGCCGAATTCGTGCGCGCCGGGACGCTGCATGCGATCGCCGCGATGGTGCGCGGCGGCATCACGTGCTTTGCCGACCTCTACCTCTTCCCCGAGGAAGTCGCGCGGCTCGCCGGCGAATTGCGCATCCGCATCGCGGTTGGCCTGCCCGTCAGCGAGGGCCACTCGCCGTGGGCGGACGACGCGGCCGACTGCCTCGATCGCGCCTCCTCACTGTGGGATGCCCATAAGTCGGATCCCTGGGCGCGACTGTATTTCGCACCCGACCCGCCGGGTGAAGTGTCGCGCGAGACACTGGAGCGGCTGCGCCGCATGGTCGACCAGCTCGATGCCCCGGTCGCGATGCGGGTTCACGACCATGCGGGCCAAGTGCATGCGTTCGAAGCCGAACATGCCCAGCGCCCGCTGCCGTGGCTGGCGTCGCTCGGCCTGCTGCGGCCGGGCTTCACGGCACTGCACGCCAATCACTTCGCGGCAGCGGAGATCGAACTGGTCGCCCGCGCCGGTGTCGGCGTCGTGCATTGCCCGAAAACTGCGCTGCGTCTCGGCAATGGTTTCGCTCCCGTCGCGCGGCTGCGGCAGCAAGGCGTCTGTGTCGGCCTCGGTACCGGCGCTGCAGCCGCGGGGCTAGGCCTGCCGGACGTGCTCGCCGAGGCCCAGCTCGCCGCGTTGCTGGCGGGCGGCGCGGCCCCCGGCGAGCCCGGTGCGCCGGGAGCGACGGCCGCGCTGCGCATGGCCACGCTCGAGGGCGCGCAGGTGCTTGGCCTGGCCGGCGAGATCGGCTCGATCGTCGCCGGCAAGTCCGCCGACCTGATCTGCGTCGATCTGTCGGCCACGGCGGTGGGCGCGGCCTCGCGCGTACCGGACGCGCTCGTCTACGATGGCAGCTCCCGTGACGTGACCGATGCCTGGATCGCCGGACGCGCGCACCTCGCGGGCGGACAGCTCTGTTTGATCGACCACGAACGGGTCGCCGACACCGCGCGCCAGTGGTCCGCCAGGATGGGACTCGGAGAACCTCGATGAATACCAGTACAGCGGCCGATCCGGCGGAGCTCGCCAAGTTCGATGCGGTGGCGCACCGCTTCTGGGACGAGCGCGGCGAGTTCCGCCCGCTGCATCGGCTCAATCCGGTTCGCCTCGCCTATGTCGCGGAACGGGCGCCGCTCGACGGCCGGCGTGTCGTCGACGTCGGTTGCGGCGGTGGCCTGCTCGCGGAGGGCCTGGCGCGCGCCGGCTCCCGCGTGATGGGCCTCGACCTCGCGCCCGCGATGATCGAGGTCGCGCGCCTGCACGCACTGGCCTCGGGCCTGTCGATCGACTATCGCGTCGAGGCCGTCGAGTCGCTCGCGGCGTCCGAGCCGGGCGCCTTCGACGTCGTCACCTGCATGGAAATGCTCGAACACGTGCCCGACCCTGCCGCGACGATGCGCAGCATCGCGCGGCTGCTGCGGCCTGGCGGCCGGCTGTTCGTCTCGACGATCAACCGCAGCCCGCGCGCGTTCCTGGTCGCGATCGTGGGTGCCGAATACCTGACGCGCATGATTCCGGCCGGCACCCACGAATACGAACGCTTCATCCGCCCCGCGGAACTCGCGCGCTGGGCGCGTGGCGCCGGTCTCGAACTGCGCGAGATGGCCGGCCTCGAGTACAACCCCATCACCGAGCAGTGCCGGCTGGTCGCCAACACGGCAGTCAACTACCTGGCGACGTTCGAGCAGCCGTCGGTGCACCGATGAGCCTGCAGGCGGTCCTGTTCGATCTCGACGGCACGCTGCTCGACACGGCGCCCGACATGGGCGGCGCCCTGAACGAGCTGCGCGCCGAGTATGACCTCGGCCCGCTTCCGGCCGCCGAGATCCGGCCGCTGGTGTCGAACGGTGCCGCGGCCCTGGTGCGGCTCGGCTTCGGCGACCGCGAGCCAGAGCGCTTCGAGGCACTTCGTCTGCGGTTCCTCGAGATCTATGCGAGCCGGCTTGCGCACGAAACGCAACTGTTCGAGGGCGGCGACGCACTGCTGGACGCCCTCGACGCCGCGAACGTTCCCTGGGGCATCGTCACCAACAAGCCGGGCTGGCTGACGGATCCGCTGCTCGAGGCGCTGGGGTTGCGACAACGCGCCCGCGTGGTCGTCAGCGGCGACACGCTGCCGGAGAAGAAGCCGCATCCGCAGCCGCTGCTGCTCGCGGCAGCGACCGTCGACCGCCGTCCGGGTGCATGCGTCTACCTCGGCGATGCCGAGCGCGACATGCTGGCGGCGCGTTCCGCCGGCATGCACGGCGTGCTGGCCACTTTCGGTTATCTCGATCCGGAGACGGAGTGGAGTGCCTGGCCCTGCGTCGCTACGATCTCGCACCTCGCAGAGCTGCTGCCCTGGATGCGCAGCCGCGGGCTCGCCATTGCGCCGCCCGAGGGCGACGCCGCACCGATTCCGTCGTCATGAATGCCGCGGCCCCGGGCGTCGGGGCTGCGCCACCGCCCGGCTCCGCACGTCACCTCGCATGGCTGTTCGCCGCGGCCGCGCAGCGCGATGCGATCGCGGCGCTGCTGTCGATGGAGTCCGAGATCATGGCGAGCACGCGCGCCGGACTCGACCACGGCGTCGCGCATGCCCGTCTTGCATGGTGGCAGGAAGAGGCCGCCGAAATCGCCGGCGGCCGTCCACGTCATCCGCTCGGCCGGCAGCTGGCGCAGCGCTTTGCCGGCCTCAGCCTTTCGCCGCCCGACCTGCGCGGCCTGGTCGAAGTCGCGCGGCTCGACCTCGCCTGCAGCGCGTTCGAATCACAGCTGGAACTGTCGGAATATCTCTCGCAATGGACGCGCGGAATGTTCCGCAATGTCGCGCTGCTGCTATGCCCGGAACCCGAGGCCCGCGCCGACGTCGAGCGATTCAGCAGCGCGGCGGGCGTTGCCGTGCGCGACGTCGAGCTGGTGGCGAGGCTTGCCAGCGATGCACGCCTCGGCCGCGTGCATGCGGTGCTCACGCCTCCGCCCGCGCTCGCGCCGGCTCCCGCGCCTTCGCCTGCGCACGAGCCCTGGCAGGCGCAGCCCTGGAACGAGGCACATGCGCGGCCTTTGCGCGAGCGACTGCACGCGCGGCGGGCGGCGCTGTCGCGGGCGAACCTGGACCTGCCGGTGCCGCGCCGTGCGGCACTGCGCGCCGCGATTGCCTGGTGCGCGGTGACGGCGCGGCTCGCCGATCGTTGTGCCACGGCGCTGCCGCTCCAGTACGATTCCGGCCGTTTCGAAGCGTTCGGATCCACCTGGACCGCCTGGCGCGCGGCGCTCGCCGCGACCCGCGGACAGGTGCACGGCGCGCTGCAGGAGAACCGATGAACGTCCAGAATCCTTCGAGCGGCTTCGATCCGCGCCAGGTGACGCCGCAACCCGATGCGCTGGCCGGCCGCGTGATCGCGATCACCGGCCCCACGGCCGGCATCGGCCGCGCGCTCGCCATGGAATTCGCGCGCCGCGGCGCGGAGTTGATTCTGCTCGGCCGTTCGGTGCGCAAGCTCGAAGCGCTCGACGCCGAGCTCGGCGTGCTGCAACGGCATGCGGGCGGCCCGGTCGTGCCGGCGGTGCTCGCTCCGCTGGACCTCGAGAAAGCCCTCGCGGGCGATTACGACGCGGTCGCCGACGCGATCGAAAAGCGCTGGGGGCGCCTCGACGGCCTCGTGCACAACGCGTCGCAGCTCGGACAGCTCGCGCCGATCGAGCAATATGACGTGCCGACGTGGATGCGCGTGATGCACGTCAACGTCAACGCTGCGTTCGCGCTGACGCAGGTACTGATGCCGTCACTGCGCGCCTCGCCCGATGCGTCGGTGCTCTTCACGTCCAGCGGTGTGGGCCGTCGCGGGCGCGCCTACTGGGGCGCGTACGCGGTTTCGAAATTCGCGATCGAGGGCTTGACCCAGGTGCTCGCGGGCGAGCTGGAGCGCACCAGCGTGCGCGTCAACGCGATCAACCCTGGAGCAGTGCGTACCGCAATGCGGCGCCAGGCCTATCCGTCGGAGGACCTCGCCACGCTGCGGGATCCTGACTCCCTGACCGCGCCCTACGTGGTGATGCTCGGCGCCGCCTCGCGCGGCATCACCGGGGGGACTTTCGACGCCCAGTGACACCGCTGTCTGGCGCCCGGCGCCCCCCGGCAGGGCGCCCAGGGCCGCCGTCTGGCCGCTTCGCAGGGCCACCCCGTCCGGCGGGTCGGCCGCCAGCGCGTCGCCCGGAGGGCGAATCACTGCGTTCGCCTTCAGCCTCCCTGACTGCCGCACCCGGCCGCGGCCGGGACGGCCGGGGCCCGGCCTGGCCGGCGGGTCGCCGCCGTTGCAGCACTTCCGCCGCCGGCGCGCTTGCCGCCGCGCCCATCGATGGCTCCAGCGCCGCCGCCTCTTCGGGCAGCAGTTCGCGGAAATGGCCGCGGCCGAGATCGCGCGTCAGGCGCAACTCGCCGAGAGCGGTGCGCATGATGCGGCTGACAATCACGCCCTGGCGCTCGAACAGCTGGCGGATCGCCTTGCCGCTCGGCCCCTGGGCACGGATGTGATACCAACGGTTGCTTGCGTCCCCTTCGTCGCCCGACGCCTGCAGCGACTCGACCCGCAGCATGGTGCCGTCGTCGAGCTGGCCGGCGAGCAGGGCCTCGCGGCCCGCGTCGTTCAGGTCGCCGCGGACGCGCACGCTGAACTCCCCGATCGAATCCCGGACGCGACGCTGCAGGCGCGCGGCGAGGGCTCCATCGGAGGTCAGCAGTTCGAGCCCGCCGTCGACGCGCGGCATCGGGCTTACGGCGACCCAGCGGCGTCCGGCGCGGCGCGGCAGGCGCGGGATCAGGCCCTGCTGCAGGTCGTCGCCAGGCGAGCGGTGGCAAAGAAAGACGCCGGCGCCAGCCTCGGCGCGCAGCGCGCGGCGCAGCGGCCGTACCGGACGGCCGTCGACGCGCAACTCGTCGCGCGGCGCCAGACGCTGGCCCAGCACCGCGGGCTGGCCGTTCACCGTGACGCGGCCATCGCGGATCCATTGCTCGGCTTGCCGGCGCGAGGCGAGACCGGCCTCTGCGAGGACCTTCTGGAGTCGGTCGCCGGGCGTTTCAGTCGGCATCATGGGCGGCGGCGGAAGCCGGCCTCAGTCGTCGCGCGACGGCGGCGCAGCCACGAGCCCGGCGGCCTCGTGACCGGCGGCGTCGCGCTCGTCGCCGCTACCGTCGGATTCGAAGTCCGCAAGATCATCGTCGGCCGCCTCGATGCGCACGCCGAGATCCTCGTCTTCGGTCGCATCGACGGCGGCGGCAATCAGCGCCGTGGCGGCGGCGCCCTCGCCGCCTTCAACCCCGTCGGACACCAGCGCCACCTCGTCGCCGCTGCCTTCGGCGGTGCCCGGCAACGGCAACTGCAGGTTGAGCTCGCCCATCGCCTTCAGGTCCGCGAGCGGCGGCATCTCGTCGAGGCTCTTCAGACCGAAATAGTCGAGGAACTCGCGCGCCGTGCCCAGCAGCTCCGGACGGCCCGGCACGTCCCGATGACCGACGACGCGGATCCAATTGCGTTCCATCAGCGTCTTCATGATGTTCGGATTGACCGCCACGCCGCGGACCGACTCGATCTCGGCGCGGGTGATCGGCTGCCGATAGGCGATCAGCGCCAGCGTCTCGAGCAGCGCGCGCGAATAGCGCTGCGGGCGCTCGGGCCACAGCCGCGAGACCTCCGGCGCGAACTCCTGGCGCACCTGGATGCGGATACCGCTTGCGGTTTCCTTCAGTTCGATGCCGCGGCCATCGAACGATGCGGCCAGCGCATCGATCGCCGCGCGCAGCGTGGCGTTGTCCGGCCGCAAGGACTCCTCGAACAGCTGCGCCAGCTCCGGCACCGACAGCGGCCGGCCCGCGGCAAGCAGCACCGCCTCGATCACGTTCCTGATGTAGGTCTCGCTCATGGTTCCTCGTCCTCCGGGTCGTCGTCCAGGTCGTCGTCCTGGGCCGGCGCGGAGAACGGAGGCTGTTCCCCTTCGCGCTGATCTCTTTCGACCGGATCGCCTGCGACCGGATCGCCTGCAACCAGTTCGTTGCTGGCGACCAGGTGCAGCGCGCGGTTCGGCCCGGCGGAGCGCACGTGCAGCGGACCGTAGGCCTCGGCCTGCACGATGTCGAGCAGGCCCTCGCGAACCAGTTCGAGGATCGCCATGAACGTCACCGTGACACCCATGCGGCCCTCCTCGGGCCGGAACAGGTGGCCGAATTCTACAAAACTCGCGCGCTCGAGTGTGGCGAGGATATCGGCCATCCGCGCCCGCACCGAGAGACGCTCGCGCCTGACATGGTGGTGGGCGAACATCTCGGATCGCGACACGACGTCGCGGAACGCAACGATCATTTCCTGCAGCGTCACCTGCGGCAGCGCCTTCACCGACCGCTTCAGATCCGCGTCGGCCGAGGCCGTCCAGACGTCGCGCTCGAGGCGCGGCAGCCGGTCGATGCTCTCGGCGGCGCGCTTGTAGCGCTCGTATTCCTGCAGGCGTCGTACGAGATCGGCCCGCGGGTCGCTCTCCTCGCCCGTCGTCGCCTCGGCGGAGCGCGGCAGCAGCATTCGCGACTTGATCTCGGCCAGGGTCGCGGCCATCACCATGTATTCGCCGGCCAGTTCGAGCTGCACGTCCTGCATCAGCTCGATGTAGTTCATGTACTGCCGGGTGATGTCGGCGAGCGGAATGTCGAGGATGTTGAGGTTCTGGCGCCGGATCAGGTAGAGGAGCAGGTCGAGCGGGCCCTCGAACGCCTCGAGAAATACTTCGAGCGCCTGCGGCGGGATGTACAGATCCTTCGGCATCTGTGTCATCGGCTCGCCGTGCACCATCGCGAACGGCATCTCCGCCTGCTCAGGCTGCAAAGGCAGCTGCGGCTCCTCGACCGGATTCGATACGACCACTCTCAGATCGGGCTTGGGCATGGGGCGAGGCTCTGCGGCGGACAGGATGACGGGTCGAGGGGCGCGAGAGCTCAGTCGGCGCGCAGGTGCATCGCGCGCCGCACGTCGTCGAGCGTCTCGCGAGCAGCTTCGCGCGCCTTCTCGAAGCCTTCGGCGAGGATGTTACGCACCAGCTCGGGACTTTCCTCGTATTCCTGCGCACGGCGGCGCATGCCGCCGACCTCCTCGACGATCTTGTCGATCAGCGACTTCTTGCATTCGAGGCAGCCGATGCCGGCCGAACGGCAGCCGGCCGCGGCCCATGCCAATGTTGCGTCGTCCGAATAGACGCGATGCAGGTCGAACACCGGGCATTTTTCCGGGTCGCCCGGGTCCATGCGCCGCACGCGCGCAGGGTCGGTCTGCATCGTGCGCAGCTTCTGCGCGACGACGTCCGGGTCCTCGCGCATCCCGATCGTGTTGTTGTAGGACTTGGACATCTTGCGGCCATCGAGACCGGGCAGCTTCGGCGTCTTCGTCAGCAGCACCTGCGGCTCGGGCAGGATCGAGACGCTCTGGCCTTCGAGATAGCCGAGCAACCGCTCGCGATCGGCGACCGTGATGCGCGTGTTGCCCTGCACGATCTCGCGGGCCTTCGCCAGCGCCTCGACGTCGCCGGTTTCCTGATATTTCTTGCGCAGCTGCCGGTAGAGCGCGCTGTGGCGCCCGCCGAGCTGCTGGATGCCGCGCTCGGCCTTGGTCTCGAACTCCGCCTCGCGCCCATAGATGTTGTTGAAACGCCGTGCGATCTCGCGCGTGATCTCGACGTGGGCGACCTGGTCCTCGCCCACCGGAATCCAGGCCGGGCGATACAGCAGGATGTCCGCCGACTGCAGCAGCGGATAGCCGAGGAAACCATAGGTCGTGAGGTCGCGTTCGGCGAGCTGCGCCTGCTGGTCCTTGTAGGTGGGCACGCGCTCGAGCCAGCCGAGCGGCGTGATCATCGACAGCAGCAGATGCAACTCGGCGTGTTCCGGCACCTGCGACTGCACGAAGATCGTCGCCACGCCGGGATTCAGGCCGGCCGCCAGCCAGTCGATCACCATCTGGTGCACGTATTCCGGAAGGCGCCTGGTGTCTTCGTAGCCAGTGGTCAGGGCATGCCAGTCGGCGACGAAGAAGAAGCACTGGTATTTGTATTGCAGCTCGACCCAGCCACGCAGCGCGCCGTGATAGTTGCCGAGGTGCAGCTGGCCAGTCGGACGCATGCCCGACAGCACGCGCTGGGCCTGCGGATTGGCGCTCATGTGCACCTCCGCGCCGTCATTCCTTCGGAGAAGTCGCTTGCAATGACAGTCGTAAGCTTCTCAGTGGGCTGCATTATTTCTTGCGGGAAACCAAGCGATTAGGGAGCCGGCCGGCTGGCCCGGCGGCACGCGGGCGAGTATAGCGGAGCGCGTCGACTCTAAAGGCCGAACGGCGCGACGCTGCCCCGGCCCTGCCGCACGATCGTCGCCGGTTGCTCGACCATGTCGACGACCGTGGTCGGCTCGAGGCCGCAGCTGCCGCCGTCGAGAATCGCGTCAAGCTCTTGCTCGAGCCGTTCGCGGATCTCGGCGGCGTCGTTCAGCGGCAGGTCGTCGCCCGGCATGATCAGGGTCGAGCTCATGATCGGCTCGCCCAGTTCCTCGAGCAGCATCCGCGGCACGATGTGGTCGGGCACGCGGATACCGATGGTCTTGCGCTTGTCGTGCTGCAGGCGCCGCGGGGTCTCCTTGGTTGCGGCCAACAGGAAGGTGTAGGGGCCCGGGGTGCAGCTCTTCAGCAGCCGGAACTGCCAGGTGTCGACCCGCGCATAGCGTGCGATCTCGGTCAGGTCGCGGCAGACCAGCGTGAAATGATGGTGCCGGTCCGCCTGCCGGATCCGGCGGATCCGCTCCAGCGCGTCCTTGTCGCCAATGTGGCAGCCGAGCGCATAGCAGGAGTCCGTGGGATAGGCGATCACCCCGCCGCCACGCACGATCTCGACCGCGCGCCGGATGGAGCGGATCTGCGGGTTCTGGGGGTGGAGGTCGAAGTACTCGATGGCGGCCGTCCTCA
>Ga0163144_10007975_pt1 | contig 23018 bp, 19 predicted proteins | sample OliLak19BULKMAT1_FD_123175 | JGI IMG/M metagenome (GOLD analysis project Ga0163144, IMG submission 123175) | Freshwater microbial mat bacterial communities from Lake Vanda, McMurdo Dry Valleys, Antarctica - Oligotrophic Lake LV.19.BULKMAT1 | ecosystem: Environmental > Aquatic > Freshwater >...
AGCACCATGCTGCCGACGATTTCGAGCGGCCCTTCGAAGTACTTCAGGGCCTCGAAGAGAAATAGGAAGCACCACTCCGGACGCGGGATGAAGGAAACGTCGGTCGGGTCGGCGAGTTTGCCGAGCGGGACTCGAACGGCCACGGCGAGCATGAAGAGCACCGCGAAGGTGACGAAGATGGCGACCGTGTCCTTGAACACTTGGCGGGGGTAGAACTTGATCGGGGGGGCCGTTTCGACGGGGGCGGGCGCGACGCCGTGGCGGCGAACGAGATAGACGTGGAGGAAGATCAGGAGCGCGGTGACGGCGGGCAGGATGAGCACGTGGGCACCGTAGAAGCGGGCGAAGGTGACCGCGCCGATCTGGCCGTCCCGGCTGCCGAGCAGAGTCAGAATGTAAGGGCCCATGACCGGAGCCTTGGCGGCGATTTGCGTGGTGACCACCGTGCCCCAGTAAGCCCGGTTATCCCAGGGCAGCAGATAGCCGGTGAGCCCGAAGCCGAGGGTGAGCAGCAGGAGAACAACGCCGAGCATCCACGTCGCCTCGCGGGGTTTTTTGTAAGCGCCCCAGAGGAAGACTTGCAGCATGTGCAGGACGACGACGACGATCATCATGCTGGCGCCCCAATGGTGGAGACCGCGCATGAGGCGTCCGGCGGTGAGTTCGGTCAGGATGTAGCGGAGACTGCTGTGCGCCTCACTCGTGGTGGGCGCATAGTTCAACGCGAGCATGATGCCGGTGAACGCCTGCACCAGGAACAGAAACATGGCGATGCTGCCGAAGACTTGGTGCCAACCGCTCGAAGCGGGGATGTCTTCGTTCAAGAAGTGGTTGATGCCGGATTCCAGGCCTGTGCGGTCCTCAATCCAGGCGCGGGCGGATTTGATCATGACTAGGCCTTGTCGGACTGGCGAATTTCGCCGAGAAGAATCGTCGAACCGTCGATCTTGATGTCGAACCGGTCGAGGGCGCGGGGCGCGGGGCCGGCGAGCACTTTACCGTCGGTACCGAAGCTGGAGGTATGGCACGGGCAGGCGAAGTTCTTCGCCGCGCCGTCCCAACTGACTGCGCAGCCGAGATGGGTGCAAACGGGCGAGTAAGCGACCACCTGCTTCTCGCCGGTCTTGATCATCCAGGCGCTGGCCTTTTCCTTCACCGTCTTCCAGCCGTCTCGCCGAATGCGCTCAAAAACGACGTGTTCGGGGACATTCGGTTCCAGTTTGGCAATGTCGCCGGCGGCGACCCAGTCGGCGGGGCGTCTATGTTTCGAACCACCCAGGAGATAGCCGGCCGAGGGGAGGGCGAGGGCGGCGGTGATGAGACCCATCAGGCCGGTGATCGAGGCGACGAGAAAACCGCGACGCGGCTCCGAAGGTGAAGTCGACTTCATATTCACCAGTATAAATCGGATTCGCTTGACCGGATTGTGAATTATCTAGCCCGGCAGAAGAGTTTTCAAATGAGACCGAATCTTTGATGGCTGGGCCGAAAGGTTCGAGTTTTCGAGCGGATCGGTCTGAAGGTCGAACAACTGGGGTTCCTTCTCGTAGCCTTCGATGAGCTTGTGGCGACCGTCCCAAACCATGCGCCAGCCTTCAAGGGAGGAGACGAGGTGAGAGCGGTGGACTTTCGTGCGCCCGGCGAGGAGCGGACGAAGCGAGCGGCTGTCCATCGCGGCCGGTTTCTTAACGCCGGCGTAGTCGAGGAAGGTGGCGGTAAGATCGTGAAGGGAAACGAGAGCGTTGGACTCGCCGCGGGCTTTGACGCCGGGTCCGGCGGCGACCATCGGGATGCCGACGGAGGCTTGGTAGGGGACGTGCTTGCCCCAGCGATTGTGGTCGCCGAGCATTTCGCCGTGGTCGGAGGAGAAGATGACGATCGAGTTACCGAGCTCCCCGCGCTGCTCGACGGCGGCGAGGATTTCGCCGATGCCGCGGTCGATGTTCTCGCACATGGCGGAGTAGTTCTGCCGGATCGCGACGTGATGGGTGGCTTCGAATTCCGTGTTGCGGTTGGGCTGGGGGTAGGAGCGGTCGCGGACGGTCTTCTCCATGCCGGCGGTGATGTCGACGGGGTTGTGGGGGCCGGTGAAATTGACGGCCAGGTGCCAGGGTTTGTCCGCCGGGGCGGCGTTGAGAAGAGTAAGCGCGTTGCGGGTTATGAAGTTATCGCAGTAGAGCGAGTCGGGGAGCGGGGTGGGATAGGTGCCGGCGTAACCCTTGCGCTGGCGCATATCCTTCACGTGGACCTCGGCCTGGCCGTGGTCGTGGAGAAGTTTCATATAGGGGTCTTTCGGGACCGGCACGCCGCTGCGGACGGCGTCCATTTTGCCGGCGTTATCGATGGCGTCGGAGAAGCCCCATTCGCGAACGAGGCGGCGGCCGTCGAGGCCCCAGCCTTCAGTTTTCTTGTGCAGGTCGAGTTTGCCGCAGCCGATGACGTGATAGCCGGAATCGCGGAGGAGTTGGTAGTAAGTCGTCTGGGTAAGCGGGTAATTGAAGGCGTTGCTCGGGACGCCGCAACGCTCGTATTCGAGGCCGGAAGCGAGGCAGGCGCGGGCCGGCGCGCAGAGGGGGGAGGGGGTGATGGCGTGGGTAAACTTGACGCCGCGCGCGAGCAATTTCTCGAGATTTGGCAAGCGCAGCGGGATATTGGGTTGACCGGGCATCCAGTCCGGACGCCATTGGTCGGGGAGAAGGAGCAGAAGATTCGGTCGGCGGGGCGCGGCGAGGGCGGCCAGGACCGTCCGGCGGCTTAGGAGACCTGGCATACATCAGCCAAGCGGCGTTCGAGGGCGGCGACTTCCTCAGCGGTCAGTTTCCGATCCTCTTTGGTGAGGTAGAAGACGTCGATGGCTTTGTGAGCTTCGGTATCGATGAGCACGATCTCGATGTTACACCCCGCGTGGGAAATGGTGGAAGCGAGGTCAAAGAGCAGGCCGGGCCGATCTTCGGCGATGATTTCGACGAGAGTGGCGTGGTCGCTGACTTCGCTATCGAAGTAGACGGCGGGCCTGACGGCGGGTTTGGTTTTGGCGACCACCGGGCGGCGGCGGCTGGCGAGGAGCGTGGTGGCGTCGAGATTACCGAGGACGACCCGTTCGACGGTATGGCGGAGCCGATCGATCTCGGGCGGGTTGAGTTCGAGGTTGCGGCCGGGATCGGAGAAGGTGAACGAATCGAGCACGTCGCCGCGCTGGTTGGCGAAGGCTTCGGCCTTGACGATATCCATGCCGGAGCCGGCGAGGGTGCCCGCGAGAGCGGCGAACAACTTGGGACGATCGCGGGTGATGACGAGCAGATTCCAAATGCCGCCTTGGCGAGAGAGTTCGATCCCGACCCCGGAATCGCGCGCGCTGTCGGCGAGGGCGATATGCTGGGCGACCTCGGCCTCGCTGTGCGTGCGGAGGTAGCGTTGGGGGAAGCCTTCGAGAAACGGGTGGGCGGCGGCGGTGCCGATCCGGTCGGTGTCGAGTTCCTTCGTGAGTTCACGCTGGCCGATGGCATAGATGCGCCAAAGCTGTTCGAGGCGCCAGGGGGTCATCGACGTGGCGTTGACGCCGCTGATGTCGGCATAGGTCATCAACGTGAGGTAGCGGAGACGTTCGACGGTTTGCACGCGGGAGGCGAGGTGTTCGGCCGTGGCGGGGTCGCTGAGGTCGCGCGAGTTCATTACGGACGACAGAGCCAGATGTTGGTCGATGAGGAAGTGAATGAGGGGCCGGTCGTCCTCGGTGACTTGGATCCGGTCCATGATGGCGGTGGCGAGGCGGGCGGACTCCATCGCGTGGGTCGGCCCATCGATGCCTTTGCCGACGTCGTGGAGGAGAATGGCGAACAGCAGCGCGGGAACGGATTCGATTTCGCTGAGCAGGCTGGAGAAGCGATTCCGCGCGGGGTCGGTGTTTTTCTTGAGGGAGAGGAGGTTCTCCATCACGATGAGCGTATGTTCGTCGACGGTGTAACGGTGGTAGAAATCGCGAACCACGAGGCCTTCGATCAGCTTCCATTCCGGGAGGATGGCCGCGAGCAAGCCGGTCTCGTGCATGGTGCGCATGGCGAGAATGGCATGGGGCTGCGAAAGAATTTCCTGAAGATAGTTCCAGATGGGGCCGGGCTTGGCGTAGTGGGCCGCCAGCGAGGGCAGAGCGGCCACGATTCGGCGTTCCGCGTCGGCCGAAAGCGGCAAGCCGTGGCGAGCGGAGAAGCGGATCAGGCGGAGCGAGACATCGGGGTCTGATTCCAGAACCTGCGGATTCTTGAGATGCAGCCGTTCTTTGCTGACCGAGATTTCGGAGGTCGACAGGCGGGAACGCCATTCCCGGAACTGCCCGAACAGGCCGCTGGGGACCAGGGTTTCGCAGACGTCGACGGCTTGGAGAACCGAACGATGAATCCGCCGGGCGCTGAGGAAATATTGGCGAACGTATTCCGCCGGGGTCAGGTTGCGTTCGGCGGCAACGGATTCCTGCAGGTCGAACTGGAGCAGGTTTTGATCGCGATTGGCCTGAAAATGAAGGTAGCAGCGGGTGGCGTAAAGGAAGCGAATCGGTTCGGTGAGTTCGCCGAGCCAGTCGGGCATGTCGCGGGTGGAGTCCTGGAGCTTGTTGAGCCAGCCGATGGCGTGGATGTCGCGGAGGCCACCGGGGGATTCTTTGACGTTCGGTTCGAGGTGATAGACGGTGCCGTGGAATTTCTCGTGGCGCTCGCGGACCTGCCGGATCACGTGTTTGACGAGAGTCTGCCGTTCGGTCGAGACGAATTTAGGAAGGCGTTTGGCGAGCGCGTCGTACTCGACCCGGTCTCCGCAGAGGTAGCGCTGGTCGAGCAGACTGATATTGAGCTCGACGTTCTGCGGGTGGTACATGCAGCACTCTTCCTGGGAATGAACGGAGTGGCTGAGGCGGAGGCTGGCATCCCAGAGGGCGCGTAAAAAGGCCGAAAGGGCGTCGCGGGTGAGGTCGTTATGAGGCGGACGTTCGGTGAGGAGGAGGACGTCGATATCGGAATTGGGGAAGAGTTCGCAACGGCCATAGCCGCCGACTGCCAGTACGGTGATGCCGCTGGGGAACACCGGGGTGAGGAACTGGTCGAAGGCGGCCTGGACGATGTGATCGACGTCCGCCGTTCTTCGAGCCAGGACCGTATGCGGGTCCCAGTTCTCGAAGAAGGCGGAGCGTATGCCGTCGAGCGGCGAGTTAGAGGGCGGATTCACCGCGTTCGTCGTTGCGGATGCGAATGGCTTCGGCGACTTCGTAAACGAAGATTTTTCCATCGCCGATTTTGCCGGTTCGCGCTGCCGTAGACAGGGCCGAGATTACCTCTTCGGACCGGGAGTCGGGCACCACCATTTCTACTTTCATCTTCGGGAGAAGGTCAACCTGGTACTCCTGGCCCCGGTAGACTTCCTTGTGTCCCTTCTGGCGGCCGTGGCCGCGGACCTCGGTGACGGTCATACCGTCGATGCCGATGGCCTTAAGCGCCTCTTTTACTTCTTCCAGCTTGAACGGCTGAATAATGGCTTCAATCTTTTTCATGGTTTTCGCCTCCGTTCCTACGCTTCGAGATTGTATCCTTCTTCGCCGTGCATGCTCAGGTCGAGACCCATCGTCTCCTGTTCACTGGTCACGCGCAAGCCAACCACGACATCAACGATCTTGAGGATAACAAAAGATCCCACAATCGCGATGCCCCACGAGATGGCGACGCCGATGAGCTGGTTGACCACCTGACCGCTGTTGCCATCTACCCAACCGGTGTTGATGGCGTTGCCGGCCGCGTCTTTCAGCGCGTTGACTTCTTTGGTGGCGAAGACGCCGGTGAGAATCGCGCCGAGGGTTCCGCCGATGCCGTGGATGCCGAAGGCATCAAGGGAATCGTCATAACCGAACATGGCTTTCACCTTCACGACTGCGAAGTAGCAAACGATACCGGCGGCGAAGCCGATGATCAGAGCGGGCATCGGCTTTACGAAGCCAGAGGCGGGGGTGATGGCCACGAGGCCGGCGACGCAACCGGAGATGCCCCCGAGAATGCTGGGCTTGCCATGCTGGAACCATTCGGCCAGGATCCAACCTAGCGCGGCGGCGGCGGCACCAAAATGGGTGGCGACGAAGGCGCTGGAGGCCAAGCCGTTGGCGGCGAGCGCGGAGCCGGCATTAAAGCCGAACCAGCCGAACCACAGGAGACAGGCGCCGATGAAGCTGAGCACGAGGCTGTGGGGCCGCATGGATTCTTTCGGATAGCCGAGGCGCTTGCCCATAACGACGGCGCAAATCAGAGCCGAGACACCGGAGGTGATATGGACCACCGTGCCGCCCGCGAAGTCGAGGCAGGGGACCGTACCGCCGAGGAAAGCGTTCAACATGCCGCCCTTGCCCCACACCATGTGAGCCATCGGGTAATAGATCAGTAGGCTCCAGAGAATCGTGAACAAAACCATCGCGCTGAACTTCATCCGCTCGGCGAAGGCGCCGGTGATCAAGGCCGGGGTGATAATCGCAAACATCATCTGGAAAGCCATCCACGTGAGGTGAGGAATTGTCGCCGCGTAGTCGGTGTTGGGCTCCATGCCGACGCCGTTCATCAGAGCGAAGCGCATGTCGCCGACGAAGGCGTTGCCGTCGCCAAACGACAGTGAGTAGCCGAACAGGGCCCACATGATGGTGGCGATCACCATCAGAATGAAGCTCTGCATCATCGTGCCCAGCACGTTCTTTTTGCGAACCAGTCCGCCGTAGAACAGCGCGAGGCCGGGGCCCGTCATCAGCAACACGAGTGCGCAGCTAGCGAGCATCCAGGCGTTGTCGCCTGCGGACTGGGCAGCTGCAATCTTGGGCACAAGGTCTGCCACGGTAGGCGGCGCGGCGGGCGGCGCCTGGGCTAGAAGCGAGATCGCTCCTAGCGTGGTAAGAGAACTTGCGGAGAGAATCTTTTTCATAAACACCTCAGGTGGAGTGGAGAGTGTGAGAAGTCATGCGGACAGGGCAGACTTGCGACAATGCTTTCTTGCCATGATGCTACGTCTGTATCCCGATGGGAATTCGAACATTTCTATTCAGCCGATTGAAATAATCTATTGGCTATCGGAATCCAGCATTGGTTACTCTGCCATGGAACCTTGTCGTTCCATTTTCACCCCAATCACACTGGAGACCTCCCTCAATGAAGATTCCCCTGAATCTCACGCTCGCGGCGTTGTCTGTGGCGACTTTCGGCCTTTTGGCGCAGACCACTGCACCAGCCCCTGCCGCTGTTCCGGACCCCGCGCCCGCTGCCACGGCCCCGTGGACAATCGGCGCCATCAAGATTAGCGGTCTGATCGACGGCTACTACAGCAGAAACTTTAATAATCCCGCCTCTGGCAATAACGTTCTCCGCAACTTCGACGTGAAGGCGAACCAGATGACGCTCAACATGACGAAGCTAACGTTCGAGCAAGACGCTGACCCGGTCGGGTTTAGGCTCGACGTCGGTTTCGGCCGCGCATGGGAAGTATTCCACGCCACGGACCCCGCCAAGAGCGTCATTCAGTATATTCCGCAAGCCTACGTTAGTTTCAAACCGAAAAATGCTGGCGACATCCAGATCGACTTCGGCAAATTCTACACCTCCGCCGGCGCCGAACTTACCGAAACTCACCTCGCCTGGAACTATTCTCGCGGTTATTTATACGCTAACGGCCCCTATTATCACATGGGCCTCCGCGTCACCAAGCCGCTGACCAAGTCCTTCACGGCCGGTTTTCAACTCGTCAACGGTTGGAACAACGTGGAAGACAACAACTCCGGCAAGACCCTCGGCTTCACCACCGCTTGGACCGGAAAGAAAGTTTCCTGGTTCAACAATTACTACACGGGCCCGGAAAAGAACGGCACCAACAACGGCTTCCGGAACTTCTACGACACCGTTTTGAACATCAACCCGAACGACAAGACGAGCATGTACGTCAACTTCGACTACGGGGCCGACAAGCGCGTGTCCGGCGGCCAGAGCACCTGGGTCGCCATCGGCGTCGCTTCCCGCTTCCAAATCAGCAAGACGATCGCCATCACTCCGCGCTACGAACACTACAACGACCGCGACGGTTTCATCACCGGGACCGCGCAGAAGTTGAACACGTTCACGATGACCGGCGAGTACAAGTGGGCGAAAGGCTTGCTCAGCCGTCTGGAATACCGGCGGGATTGGTCCAACCGGGCCTTCTTCGATCGCGGCAACGAAAACGCGAGCGCGAAAGCCCAATCGACGATCTTGATCGGCATGGTCGCGTTCTTTGGTCAATAAGACGGGTCAATAACAGCCTCAACTGCGAAGGTCCTCGACAGCGCTAGAATGGCGCTCTCGAGGATTTTTGCATGAGACGTCGAGTCTTTGCACTTTCCGCCCTTGAGGGTTCCTGGAACCGAACCCAATGGGTCGGTTATTCAGTCTTTTCAAGGGCGGCAAACCGTCAGGTCCGAAATGTTGGCCCCGAATATGATGCCGGATGGCAGCCTGCTTCGCTCTGAAGATGGGTGCAATCAGGTTTGGCGTATCTCTTACATGGGCTGCTTGTGCGCCGTTCCACCAGTCCGGCGCCGTCCAAATCGGCTGCCGACAACAACCTGCCTGAGCTTACTGCACGGTCTGCCACGGCCGCGAGTTCCGCTGCCTCGGCTGCCATTAGCTTCCCTTCGGTGTAACCATTCTGTAACATAGTCGGATCATGCTTCGACTCTCTCTCTCCTTAGCCATTCTGGCCGGGTCTCTATTCGCCCAGAGTTTCACCGCCACCGTAACCGGCACGATTCAAGACTCGTCCGGCGCGGTCGTCCCCGGCGCCACCATCAAAGCCACCAACACCGGCACGAACTTAACTCAGTCCATCCCCTCCGGCGCGGACGGCATCTACCGCTTCGCTGCCCTGCCCCCTGGCACCTATCGTCTCGAAGTGGTCGCCTCCGGCTTTAAGAAGTCGATTCAGGAAGGCATCACGCTTCAGGTGCAGCAGTCCGCGGCCGTCAATTTCCAACTCACCGTCGGCGAACTGGCCGAGTCCGTCATGGTGTCAGCGGACGCAATTCAGTTGGAGACGACGTCCAGTTCGATCGGCAAAGTAGTCGACAACCGGCGCATCGTCAACCTCCCGCTCAACACGCGCAACGCTTATTCCCTCATCTTTCTTACCCCCGGCGTCGCCGGCTCGATCGGCAACAGCTACGGCGAAATGCGCTACTCGGTCAACGGCGCGCGCGCCCGTATGATGGACACGCTGATCGACGGCGTCACCGCATCCCACTCCACCGTGAACGGCCTCAGTGGAGGCATCTCCGTCTTCCCGTCGGTTGACGCGATTGAAGAGTTCAAAGTGATGGGCTCAAACTACGCAGCCGAGTTCGGCCGATCGATGGGTTCGGTCCTCAACGTCATCTTCAAATCCGGCGGCAACCGCTTCCACGGCAGCGTCTACGAGTTCCTCCGCAACTCCGTACTCGACTCGAACAACTTCTTCGATAACTCACGGGGCCGTCCTCTGGCTAGTTTCAAGCGGTCGCAATTCGGCTACGTTCTGCAAGGTCCAATCAAGAAGGACAAAACGTTCTTCATGGTCTCTTTCGAGGGGCTCCGTTCGCGCAACTTTGCGAATCGTACCTTCTCCGTTCCCACCGCTCTGGAACGGCAAGGCGACTTCTCCCAGACCTTCAACCGGGTCAACGGCGCGCCCGCGCAGATCAACGTCTTCGACCCCTTCACGACGCGCGCCAACCCAGCCGGAGGCTTCATTCGCGACGCCTTCCCCGGTAACCGCATTCCCGCGCTCCGCTTCGACCCGGTCGCGCTGAATGTTATAAAGTTTTTCCCGAACCCCAACACTGTCGGCGACGCGATCACCAACCAGAACAACTACGCCCTTTCCGGTTCCGGCCAGAACAATATCACGCAGCATGACTACCGCGTCGACCAGAACATCTCCGCCACCCAGCGTTTTTTCGCTCGTTATTCCACCCGTCTGAACGAGTCCGTGCCCATCACGTCCTTCCCGAAGGAACTCGCCATCGCCGAAGGCCGGATCGTCGAAGAAGACCACGTCCACGGCATGGTGGCAGACTACACGAACACGCTGAGTCCGACGTCGATCTTCAACGTGCGCCTCGGCTTCGCCCGCACGCTATACAACTTTTTCAACCAGAGCCTGGGCTTCAAACCCTCCTCCCTCGGGCTGCCGGCGGCGTACGATCAAGCGCCGGACTTCCAGCTTTTCCCGGGCTTTGGAGCTTCGAACTACGTCCGCATCGGCGGCGGCGACAATCGGCGTAACGCTTTTATGAGCTACACCGCGTTGTCCAACTGGACCAAGATTCGGGATCGCCACACCTATAAAGTCGGCTTCGAAGGCCGCATGTTGCGCGTGAACACCAACGAGGCCCGCAGCGCCGGCGACTTCAACTTCGGCGCCGGCTTCACGCAGGGGCCGAACCCGAACCAAGCCTCCGCCGTCGCCGGCAACTCCATCGCCTCGATGCTGCTCGGTACCGGGTCCGGCGGTTCACTCATTCAAAACTTCAAGAACGTTGCGACCCAGAGCTTCTATTTCGCCGGCTACTTCCAGGACGATTGGCGGATCACCAACAAGCTCACGCTGAACATCGGCCTTCGCTGGGACATCGACACGCCCCGCACCGAACGGTTCAATCGGACGAACTACTTTGACCCGAATCTCGCCTCGCCGCTGGCCAACGTGATCCCGAACCTGAAAGGCGGACTCGTCTTCGTCGGCGTCAACGGCCAAGGCCGTCAACAGTTTCCCTACGACAACAACAACCTCGCCCCGCGTCTCGGCCTCGCTTATCAGGTCAACAGCAAGACGGTGGTTCGCGCCGGTTTCGGCCATCTCTATGGGGCCAGCTTCGCCGCCGCCGCCGGCACCATCGGCACCCAGGGCTTCCGCAGCGACTATAGCTGGGTTACTTCGCTCGACGGCATCACGCCGAACGACCTGCTCCGCAACCCCTATCCGCAGGGTTTCGCAGGAGCACCCGGTTCGACCGCCGGCGCGCTCACGCAGGTCGGCAACACGATCGAAGCCGTCACGCGCGACCTGTTGACCAACTGGACCCGCCAGTGGAACGCCAACGTGCAGCGGCAACTACCTTTCCAGACGATGCTTGAAGTGGCCTACGTCGGCACCCGCGGCTTCCACCTTTTCCGCAACACCGAAGGCGGACTCACCTTGAACCAACTGCCGAAGGAAGCGCTCGCCCTTGGCTCTCAATTGAACCAGCTCGTCGACAACCCCTTCTTCGGCAAAGGAGGCACCGGCATCATCGGCGCTTCCCGTATCAGCCGGGCACAACTGCTCCGGCCCTACCCCCAATTCGGTACCGTAACGCCGGTCTATTCGAGCGGAGCCAGCAGTTTCTATCACTCGCTGCAGGTCACCCTAAGCAAACGGTATTCGAAGGGCCTGACGTTTGAAGGCTCCTACACGTGGGCGAAGAATCTCGACGACGGCGAGAGCCACCAGGACAGCTACAACATTCGTGATGACCGTGCGGTTTCGAGCATCGACATCGCCCACCGCTTCGTCATGAGCTACATCTATGAGTTGCCTTTCGGCCGGGGCCGGGCCTTCGGTTCGTCTATGCCGAAATGGTTAGACCTCGCGGCCGGCCAATGGCAGATCAACGGCATCACCACCTACCAGGGCGGCAACCCGTTGGGCATCTCGGCCTCCAACACCGCGGGCATTTTCAACTCGCTCCAACGGGCGAACTCCAACGGTCGCGGCGCTGCCCTCGATACGCCCATCCGGGAACGCCTCAACCGCGCCTTCGATACGAGCACCTTCAGCCAGCCGTTGGCCTTCACCTTTGGCAACGTCTCGCCAAGACTGTCGAACCTCCGCAACGATATGCTCCGCAACCACGACCTATCGTTATTTAAGGATTTCCGCATCGTGGAACGGGTCCGCCTCCAGCTCCGGGCTGAGGCTTTGAATGCCTTCAACACGGTCCGTTTCAGCGGCCCGAACACGAGCGTTACCTCTTCCGCGTTCGGGGTGATCAACTCGCAAGCCAACTCCCCGCGGCAGGTTCAGATGGGTTTGAAGGTGCTGTGGTAACTGGCCCCAAGTGCGGGGTTCCAGAAGCGTCTCTGCATGACTGTCGCCAACTACGAGGGCACGGTCCGAAACCAATCAATGGCTCCAGCAGACAGCCACTTCAGTTGCCGCCTACCGCCGCTCTCTTGCGCTCGCTCAGGCGCGGGCCGACGTAGACAAGCGCAACGCCGAAGCCCGCCTCACCCTCGCCATCGCCCGCGAAGGAGTGGTCACTCTCGACGCCGAAATCGCCGCGACGCGCCCTCCGCCACCTCGCCTCTGCGCTCCAGCGGAACAGGCAAATGCCCGCCGCCCGCTTGGCGATTGAGGAGGCAATCGCCGTCCAGACGCGTTTGCTCGCCGAGCAGAAATCGGACGCCTCTCAGAAGGCTCAACTCGAACTCTCGCAACCAGTCCTCGCCGGTCTGATAGAATCCCCGTCACTATGAAGCGCCGCGATTTCTTCGAACGCTCGCTCCTCGCCGGAGCCGTTCCCGCCCTCCAAGCCGCTCAGCCCGGCGGTAAACCCAGCCTCAAAATCACCGACATCAAAACGATCCTCGTCGGCACCGGAGGGCGCAACACGTGCTTCGTTAAAGTCGAAACCGACCAAGGCCTCTCTGGGATCGGCGAAGCCTACTCCTGCGGCCCCGATGAAGCCACCGCGGCGGTAGTCACCGACTTCCGCGGTTGGCTCGTCGGCCAGGACCCGCGCAACATCGAACACCTCTACAACATGATGATGAACTTCACCCGCTTCCCCGGTGGACTCGTCGTCAACGCGGCCATCTCCGGCATTGAACATGCCCTCTGGGACATCGCGGGAAAGTCGGCCGGCCTGCCGGTCTATATGCTCCTCGGCGGCAAGGTGCGCGAGAAAATTCGTGTCTATCAATCGGTCGGCGGTGACACGCCGGAAGCCCTGGCCGCCAACGCGAAACGCCTCGTCGCCAAGTACGGCTACACGTGCCTGAAGATGAGACCTCAGCCGCCCAACGACAATCAGATCTCCTACAACAAGGTCACTCTCGGCGCCGCCGAACGCGTCCGCGCCGTCCGCGAAGCCGTCGGCCCGGACGTCGACATCGGCTGCGACATCCACGCCCGCTTTCTCGAAGTCAGCCGCGCGGTGCGCCTCGCTAAAGCGATCGAACCCTATCATCCGGCCTGGCTCGAAGAGCCGATTCGGCCCGAAAACGAAGACGCGATGGCCAAGCTCGCCGACCACGTCGAGATTCCGCTAGCCAGCGGAGAGTGCAACTACACCCGCCACGAATTCCGTAAGATTCTCGCCAACCAGTCGCTCGATATCATCCAACCCGATATCTGCGTCTGTGGCGGAATCTGGGAGATGCGCAAAATCGCCGCCATGGCCGAAGCCCACTACGTCATGGTCGCCCCCCACAACCCCATGGGGCCGCTCGCGACCGTCATCAACGTCCACTTCGCCGCCGCCACGCCGAACTTCCTCGTGCTCGAATATCACCCCGACGACGAGTCGCCGCGGAAGGACTTATTGAAGGAACCTCTCATGGTCAAAGACGGCTACATCCCGGTGCCGACGAAGCCCGGCTGGGGCGTCGAACTCAATGAGGACGCCCTTCGCCGCATGCCGCCCAAGCCGTGGCGACGCGGGTTCGATTACCGCGTCGACGGCTCAGTCGCTTACGTCTAGGTCGCCGGAACGCGCGTCGTCTGCCGCTGCACCAGTTGCCACTGCTTGCCGTTCTTCACCCATACGAGAAGAACGGTCATGTTGATCGGCGGCGTCGCTACCGATAGGACCTTCGCGCGGATCGTGGCCGTCTTTCCGTAGACCTTAATCATCTGCTCGCCAACCTCGAACGTCGGCTTGTTCTTCACCAAAGCGGCGATTGCCTGGGCCTTCGTCTCAAGGCTTGCCGTCGAGTGGCTGTACTGCAACTCCTCCGCGAAAAGGCGTTTAAGCGCCGCTTCGTCGCCAGCCTTCGCGGCTTTCACGAATTCAGCATGAGCCGCTTTAACTTGTTCTTCCGCCTGTCCGAAGCAAGCCACGGACAGAATCAATACTGCTAGTAAGGTTTTCATCGCCCCCGATCATATCGCGTTTTCAACTCTTCAGGTCTTTGATCGCCGCAGCAATCTCCGACTTCGCTCCGTCGCCCACGGCCGCCTCAGGCAAACGAGGCGCGCCGCCATAGTAACTGTTCAAATCCATCGCCCACTTCAAGCCTGGCGTACCGTACTTGGCAACCACCTCAGCCAAGCCCGTGATCCGCTCCTGCCAGTCGAAACCCGCTTCCTCTTCGCGCTGCCTATAGGCTTCCCAGATCAGTTGAATCGTGTAGGGAATGGCGTTTGCGATCGCGATCACCCCGCCCTTCGAACCCGCCTTCAAGTCGGTGAACAGGCTGGCGGCGTTGGTTGTCAACTCGGCGCGCAGGATGTTCGGATGCGTCGTCCCAAAGTCGGCTTCCGCCATGATCGGAATCTTCGCCGCGTCCGCCACCGCTTCGTAATAGAGCGCCTTGGTGGCCCCCGAGTTCTGCACCATCGCGAAATGATAGCCCAGTTCCGCCGCCCGATTGGTCAACGCAACCGTCTCGCGGACGCTGGGCGCAGAGGTCACCGCGCCCAGCAACTTGCCCGGCTTGGCGGCCTTCGCGGCCAGTTCCCAAACCAGGGACTTTTCCTCGGCCGTCAGCAACTCATCGCCCACCATGTAACCGGTTAGGTTGATCGTGTTCAGCCGCTCGATGTTACTCGCCAGCTTCACTTTATACACATCGCCGCGATGGTCGTACGGCGTCGCGATCGGAACCAGAATGCCTTGAATTTTCAACATATACAGATACAAAAAGGGCGCGGCAGCCTCGTCGCCGAGGCCCCGCGCCCTTTAAGAAAACTAGCCTTTCACGAAGACGATAACGAGCGTGAACAGCGCCAGGGACTCGATGAAGACGAGGCCCAGCAGGCCCAGACCACGAATCATAGTTGCAGCGCCGGGGTTGCGAGCAATCGCTTCCACCGCACCGGCAATCGCTTTGCCTTGACCCAGAGCGCAGAGGCCCGAGGCAATCGCCATGGAGAACGCGCTGGTGATCACGATTAGCGGGTCGGCGGCCATCATCGGCGTCGCGAAGGCCATTAGAACAATGGCGAGTACAAACATTTTTCCAAACATGGGTAGTGCTCCTTTTGATTTATGAAGTGCGCTCAGGAGGTGGTTCCGTTCCGCCGTTGGGACGGGGAGGGTTCACACTGGCGCCATCGAAAATACCGAATAAATTTAGTGTTCTTCCGAAATCGCCGCGCCGATGTAAATCAGCGTCAGCAACGCGAAGACATAAGCCTGAATCACCGAAATGAAAACGTGCAGGCCCATGAAGGCCACCGGCACGACGATGTAGGTCAAGCTCAAGAAAACCAGGGTCACCTGCTCGCCCGCGAACATGTTCGCAAACAGACGGATGGTGAGCGAAACGGGCCGCGCCGCGTGGCTAACAATTTCAATGGGCAGCATCAACGGCGTCAACCACCAGATTGGCCCCGTGAACTGCTTAATGTAGCCGCCGCCCTGCGCCTTCAGCCCTTGAATGTTGTAGTACAAGAACGCGAGCATCGCGATGCCGGCCGGAACGTAATGATACATCGTCGGCGATTCGAACATCGGTACCACCCCGATCAGGTTACAAAAAAGCACGAAAACAAAGAAGGTGCCGGCAATCGGGATGTATTTCTTATAGTCGTGATGCACATTGTCGTGCGCCTGCTCGGACAAAAATTCGTAGATCGATTCCAGCACGTGCTGCAATTTGCCCGGGGCCGTCATCGACAGGCTGCTCTTGCCAATCGCAAAAACAATCACGATCAGCAGCGCGACGAACAGCTCCATCGTGATGTAGTTTGCCCAGGGACGCGTGTGCGTCGGCATGCCAACCATCGACAAAACCGAGTTGCCTAACCCGGCCAGATGATCATTAAAAAGTACGGTGAGCCACAGCTCAGGAGTTTCGTGCATAGATCAGTTGATAGACCGTTTCACTCATCGCCGCCATCACCGCGGTCAACAGACCAACGAGGAAAGCGACAGGGCTAACGGCAAATATCTTGAGCATAACATAGCCCACCCCGCCCAAGACAGCCAAACGAACTCCCAACATCCCCGCCCGCGCCGGAGTCGGCCGCGAAAACACCCGCTCCAACCATCGAAAGTTCGCCCACGCCGCCACCGCCCCCGTCCCCACGCCCAACGCAGCCAAACCGTCCCAGCCCACCCACGCTCCCACCGTCCCCACCGCGCCCCAAGCCGCAATGCCGCGTTCCATCCGCCGCACCAGCGCGTCGTAATTACCCATCCCGGTCAAACTCCTTCTCCACCTTCCGAATCAGTTCCCGCATCCCCGCCACCACCCCGGCAATCAACCAAACGATGTACCAGAAGTGCGTCCCGAAAACGTGGTCCAGCCCCAGTCCGATCCCGTAACCCACCAGCAGACTCACCGGCAAAATCAACGCCAGGCTCATGTAGTCCGACATCAGCCGGCCCACGCTGCGTTCCCGCTTCACGGTCCCGTCACCGCCAACGTATGCCGCGCGTGGCAGTTCATGCAGCTCACCTTCGCCACCGCCGACCCCGCCGGCTTCCCTTTGCATGCCACCGGCGTCGTCGCATGACACTTCGCACAGCCAGCCTCTGTCACCGTCCATTCCTTCATCGCGTGGTGCCCATGGCAGGTGCTGCAGTTGGCCGATTTCGCCGTCCGTTGCACCATCGCCACCTGATGCTTGCTCTGCATGTACTGCGACTTCTCCTGCGCATGGCAGTTGCCGCACAGCGCCGCCACCTCATCCGGAGCCGCCACCCGATCCGGCGCCGACTCTCCGTTGCTCTTCCGATGCTTATCGCTGGGCCCGTGGCACACCCCGCACTCCAAGCCCGCTTTCGAAGAATGCTTATGCGAACCGAAATCCGCAATCTGCTCCGTATGGCAGGGCGAGCACGAATGCGGCGCCTGCCCCTGCGCCATACCCGCCAGCATCAACAACCACCAAATCATCCGAGACGCCTCTTCACAATCGTCCGCGAAATGTCGCTCACCTTCGCCATGCCCGCCAGCGCCATGGCCAGCTTCAACTCCGCGTTCAGCATCCACAACACCCGCTCCACACCCGGCTGCCCAAACGCGCCCAACCCCCACAGCGGCGCGCGGCCGACGAGCACCGCCTTCGCCCCCAACGCCAACGCCTTCAAAATATCCGTGCCCCGCCGCAACCCGCCGTCCATCAAAACCGGCACCTTGCCTCCCACCGCGTCTACGCAATCGGGCAGCGCATCCAGCGTCCCAATCACCCCGTCCAACTGCCGGCCACCGTGGTTGGAAACCACCACCGCATCGGCCCCGTACTTCACCGCCAACGCCGCGTCCGCCGGGTTCACGATCCCCTTCACGATCAGCGGCATCTTCGAGCCGTCTTTGAACCACGCAATCTGCTCCCAGGTCATCTGCGGCGTATGCGGCTGCCACATCGCCGGCAGCGCCGGAGACCGCGGCGCCGGCTTCGGCTCGCCTTCCTTCGGCACTCCGCTCTGCATATAGCCGTAGTCAAAACGGTTGCGATTGTTGCGGTCCCGGTTCGATTGGTACTGGTTATCCACGGTCAGCGTAATCGCCTTCCCGCCGCCATCTTCCACCCGCCGCGCATACCCCCGCGCCTGGGCTTTGTTCGCGGCCCCAATCGTATTCGACCACCACAGCAGCGGATCGCCCTTCTCCAAAATCTTCTGCACGCCCGTCGCCGAACAGATCAGCGTCTTCGATGCCAGCGCCGCCCGCGCCACAATTTCATCGGCGTTCTGAATCACCAAACTCTTCCCGCCCGTCGGAGCAATCAGGATCGGACTCGCCAGCTTCATCCCCAGCAATTCCGTCTCCAGCGACACCGTCGACACGTCCGTCATCACTCGCGGCATCAGGAACACATGCTCATAGGCCGACCGGTTCGCCCGCAGCGTCAACTCGTCCTCCACCCCACCCGCGATAAAGTCGTAGGCCAGCTTGTGCATCTTCCGTTTAGCCACTTCCTCAAACTCGTGCACGTTGATCGGGCCCATCAAGTCATCCGGCACCTCGCCCCGCAACAGCGGCGACCCCGCCGCCAACGTCATCAAGTTCTTTACCAGATCGCGCCGATTCATCGTTTGCCCTCCAGGATAGTCGCCGCCTGCTCCCCGGCCTCTTTGACCAGGATGCCCATCTTCGGATGCGATGGCTCCATATCGGCCTTTAATCCTATCTCTTCAAGCGCCTCCGATGTGGTCGGCCCGATCGACGCCACCACCATCCGCGCCAACCCCGCCCGCACGTCCACGCCCTCCTCCTCCGCCATACTCAGCAAATGCGTCACCTGAATCGAGGTCGTCAGCATCACCACGTCAAACGCCCCGGTCGCGATCCCGCGCGCCGCCGCCCGCAACGGACCCGTATCTTCCGGCAGCGCCCACTGATACACCGGCACCGCCGTCACCGCCGCCCCAAACGCCTCCAGCGCCGCCAGCAAATGCAAATTCGGTTTCCCGTACTCCTGCACCGCAATCCGCCGCTCCGTCCGTCCAGCCATCACCGCCATCAGCTCCCGCCAGGTGTTCGGCTCCGGCGCCATCGCCGCCGCCGGCACGCCCCACTCGCGCAGCACCGCCATCGGCTTCGGCCCCCGCGCCACCACGGGCAACTTCCGCAACTCCGCCGCCAACGCCCCCTCCGGCCACACCGTGCTCAGCACTTTATCCAGCGCCCTCGTCCCCACCCCCGTCAACAAAATCACCAACTCAAACTCGCCCGCCCGCAGGCGATCGAAAAACGCGAACGCCTCCGGGTTCTCCGCCAGCGGCACCTCCCGCATCGAAGGGGCCACCGTCGCCACGCCCCCGTTCTTCTCAATCAACACCGCCATCTCCGCCGCCCGCCGCGATTCCAGCGAGAGCACCCGCAAACCTGCAAATCCCATATCTCTAGGATAGGTTGCAATAGTCCGGCCGGTCACCCGCCGACGCGTGCCGATACTCCTTTACGACTTTTCCGTTCTTGACGAGAAACGCCCCCGGCATCTGAAACCCGTCGCCTTCAAGAAATCCCACTCCATGTTTGCGAAACGAAGCCAGCCCACGAGCCCACACCCCCGGCCCCAACAACTGCCACAACGTACCCCGCCGCAAGCCAAAAGCTTTGTACAAACCCCGCTCCGGATCGTGAATCCGCTCTACATCAGCCATCCCGTACTGCGCAAAAAACTCCTCCGTCCCGCCCATATGCACGAGCACGATCTTCGTCCCGTCGGCTTCGATCTGCTTCCGCTGCCGGCTCAAATCCGCGAGCGTCTCCCGGCAAAACGTACATCCCGCATGACGCAGAAAAACGACCAAAGCATTCCGTCCCCGCAAAAACGAACCCAAATCCCCCACCGGCCCCGCGTCCGTCCAAGCGCCCTTCAGAATCAGAAAAAACGGCACCAGCCAAATCAAGTCGTTCGTAATATTGTTGACCCCAAACCACCACGTGAACCGCCCTTCCACCGCCGACTGCACAAACCCGATCGGCCCAAACACCTTCCCCAGAAAGCCGACCAGCACGATCGGCCAATGCCGATACGGGTCCAGCGAAGCGAGCGCATAGCCCACCCCATACACCCCCACAATCATCGCGATGCACTGCCATAACTCCGGATAATTCGGCCTTTGCATTCCTGCCCAATCAAACATCAGGTTCGGCCAAAGCCCGACGAGAAGCCCCCAGGCGACGTTATAAACGCCCGCCGCCAACAGCCATCGCTTCATCCAATTCGGTGCCATATGCCCTAGTAGATGCCATTCCAAGCCCGATCGTCGTGCTATCTTCGGAAAACCAGCCCCCGCATGCCGGAACTATCGCTCCAACTCCTTCTTGACATCCTAGCCATCGTGCTCATCGACCTGCTGCTGGCGGGCGACAACGCCGTTGTCATTGCGCTGGCGGTCAAATCGCTGCCCGAACGCGAGCGCCGCCTCGGCATCCGCATCGGCGCTGGATTCGCCGTCGTCCTCCGCATCGGGCTCACCTTCTTCGCCGCCCAACTGCTCCAAATCCCTTGGATCAAACTCATCGGAGGCGTCCTCATTTTCTGGATCGCCATCAAGCTGCTAACCGACGCCGCAGAAGACGCCGCCGGCGGCGCGCCCGCCACCACTCTGATGTCGGCCATCTGGTACATCCTCATCGCCGATCTGACCATGTCGACCGACAATATCCTGGCCGTCGCGGGCACCTCCAAAGGCAGCCTCCCGCTGCTCATCTTCGGCCTCGGCCTCTCCATCCCCTTTGTCGTTCTCTCGTCGAATCTTCTCTCAAAGATCATGGACAAGTACCCGATCATCGTCTGGATCGGCGCCGCCATCCTCGGCCGCGTCGGTGCAGAAATGATCGTGACAGACCCGATCGTTATCGCGAATTTCCAACCGTCGACGACCATCAAGTACAGCGCCGAAGTCGCCGGAGCGCTGATCGTCGTCGCCGCCGGTTGGCTGCTTGCTAAGCGAAAAGCGGCGTAAGCACCTTGCCGTGAACATCGGTCAGCCGCCGCTGCAGCCCATTGTGATACCAGCTCAGCCGCGTGTGGTCCAGCCCCATCAAGTGCAAAATCGTCGCATGGAAATCGTATAGCGTCACCGGATTATCCGACGCCTTGTACCCCAACTCGTCCGTCGACCCATAGCTGAAACCCTTCTTCAGCCCCGGCCCCACCATCCACGAAGTGAACCCCTCCGGGTTATGATCGCGCCCGCCCTCACCCAGCCCTTCGCTGATCGGCAGCCGTCCAAACTCGGTCGTGAACACGACGAGCGTATCGTCCAACATCCCTCGTTGCTTCAAGTCCTTCAGCAAGGTCGCCGTCGGCTGATCCAAAATCCGTGCGTTCTTCCCGTGGTTCGCCACTAGGTCCTCATGCGCATCCCAGTTCACCCGCGGCGCCCCGAAGTGCCCGCCGTTGTACATCTGGATCACCCGCACGCCCCGCTCCATCAACCGCCGGGCCAGCAGGCAGTTATAGCCGTAATCCCGCATCGCCGGGTCGTTCAGCCCATAGCTCTCCCGCGTCGCGGCGCTCTCGCCGCTGATGTCGGTCACCCCCGGCGCCGCCAACTGCATTTTCGCCGCCAGTTCGTACGCCCGAATCCGGCTCACGAGCGCATCCTCCCCCGGATTCGCCGCCGCGTGCTCTTCATTCAACTGGCTCAGCAAATCGTAGCTCGCCGCCTGCGCTTTAGCCGGTACCGCGGTAGGCGGCCGCAAATTCGCAATCGGCTGCTCCTGGTTCCCGAACGCTACCCCCTGATGAACCGCTGGCAAAAATCCGTTCCCCCAGTTCGCCACGCCGCACGGCGGCAACCCGCGCCGATCCGGCAGCACCACAAACGAAGGCAGGTTCTCGTTCTCACTGCCCAGCCCATAACTCACCCACGAACCAATCGACGGGAAACCCTGGAAAATGAACCCCGTTGACATCTGGAACAGCGCCGGCCCATGCGCATTCGACCGCGTCACCATCGAGTGCAGAAACGTCGTATCGTCCACGCAGCCCGCCAAATGCGGCAGCAACTCGCTCACCCACTTCCCGCTTTTGCCGTGCTGCGCAAACTGCCACGGCGACTTCATCACCGTCCCCCGCTTGCCGAAAAACGGGGTGATCGTGTTCGCCCCCTGCGTCTCCTTGCCGTGATGCTTCACTAGCTCCGGCTTGTAATCGTAGGTGTCCACGGAGCTCAACCCGCCCGGCAAAAAGATCATGATCACGCGCTTGGCTTTGGCCGGGAAGTGCGTCCCCTTCCCCTGCAGCAATTGCGCCAGCGCCAGCCCGGCGGCCCCGCCGCCCACGTTCCAAAGTAAGTCGCGTCTCGTCATGGTGTGTACAAGAACTCGTTCGTGTTGAAAAGCACCCGGCAGAAAAGAGCCAGCGAATGCGTCGCCGCATACTGCCTCCCCAACGCCAACTCCCGCGCCGCCGGAGCCCGCCCCAGCACGAGCTCATACGCCCGCTCCACGCTGCCCGCCCGGCTCGCCAGCTTCTGCGCCTGCTCCCAAACGAACTCATCGTTCAGTAACGTCAACGCCTGCAGTGCCGTGTTCGACGAGGTCCGCTGCGGCGTCGCCACGCTCGGGTCCGGGCAATCGAAGTTGTCCATCATCAGCTGGTCCCCGCCCCGCACGTTGAACCGATACACGCTCCGCCGCCAAGTCTCCGGCCCCGGGTTCGAAATCGCCTTGAAGATATACGATCCGCCCGAACCCATCTTGTGCAGCGCAAAGCTCGGCCCGCCCATCTCCAGCCGCAGCGTCCCCGCCGCGGCCAGCATCGAATCCCGCAGCGTCTCGGCGTCCATCCGCTTCAGCGGCATATGCCACAACAACCGATTCCCCGCGTCGATCGAGAAAGCCTTCTCGCTATGCGTCGCCGCCTGCTGATAAGCCTGCGTCGAAAGAATCTGCCGATGCAACCACTTCAAGCTCCACCCATTCTCGACGAACGAAGCAGCCAACCAATCCAGCAGCTCCGGATGCGACGGCCGATCCCCCATCAACCCGAAATCGCTCGGCGTATTCACGAGCCCAGTGCCGAAATGGAAGTACCAAACCCGGTTCACAATCACCCGCGCCGTCAACGGATTCGCCGGATCGGTCATCCAATCCGCCAGCGCCAACCGCCGGTCTTTGCCCGCCGGAAACACCGCCGGAACCACTCCCAACGCTCCCGGTTCCACCGGTTCCTTTTTACGCGTCACGCTCCCGCGCTCCAGCACGTAAGCCTGGTCCGGAGCATGCGGAATCGCGGCGTAAAGCTTCGGCGGAGCCGCAATCTTCGCAATCTGTGCCTTCAGCCGATCCCGGTCCGCCTTCAGTTCGGGAACCGACTTCGGGTCCGGCGCC
>Ga0163144_10007979_pt1 | contig 23010 bp, 14 predicted proteins | sample OliLak19BULKMAT1_FD_123175 | JGI IMG/M metagenome (GOLD analysis project Ga0163144, IMG submission 123175) | Freshwater microbial mat bacterial communities from Lake Vanda, McMurdo Dry Valleys, Antarctica - Oligotrophic Lake LV.19.BULKMAT1 | ecosystem: Environmental > Aquatic > Freshwater >...
CGTCTCGAGCGCTCGGGGCAGTCTGCGCACACGCGCGGTGAGCAGCACCAGCAGCGCACAGATGCCTACGACGATGGCGAGCTTCAGCAGCGCGTAGCTCGCGTCGAGCTGTGGATCGCGGGGCGTCTCGAGGCGCAGCGCGAGCGTGTGCGCGGCGTAGAGCAAGAGTGCGAGCATCGCGAGGCGGCTGAACATCGTGCGACGGGGCGTGCGCGCTCCGTGCGGCAGCGCGATGGCGCCGGCGACGATGCCGAAGAACAGATCGGCCGCGTACGGCGCGAGCGGAAAGAGCGAGCCACCGGTGCGGGTGACGTAGTTGAGCAAGAAGCCGAACGGCCCGGTCGCGTCGATGCCCGCGCAGAGCGGCGCAGCGACGACACACGTCACGGCGAGCACGGCCGACGCCGCCACGACGAGCGAAGCCCGGCGCAGCGCGACGCAGAGGAGCTCGGCGACCGCGAGCGTCACGCCGATGCACTGCAGCACGTCGACGATCAGAAATTGCGCGAGCGGCGTACCGATCGGCAGGTGCAGCGCGTAGCCGACCGCGAGCAGCACGAGCGCGCGCCGGAAGCGCTTTCGCACTGCGTCCGGCCGCGCGAGATGTGCGGGGAGATCGCCGAGCGTCGTCAGCTGAAATGCGAGGCCGGCGGTGAACAAAAACGCGACCGACGTGAGCCCGCGCGCGAACGACCACGGCAAGAACAGAGGTCCCGCGAGCGCGATCGGCGTCGTGAGTCCGCCGATCGCGTGCCCCTGGATCATCTGGAACGACGCGACGAGTCGCAGCAGATCCACCGCGACGACACGCGCGCTCTGCGGCTTCGGCGAGCGCGCCGTACCGCTCGCGGGCGCGACGTCGCGCGCAGATGCGAGCTCGCGCGCAGATGCGTCTACGTCGACCGTGCGCGCTCCGGGCTCGCTCACGCCGGCGAAGCTCGCAAGGCGTCGCGGAGCGCATCGAGCGTCGGGCGTGCGCTCGGATCACGCGCCGTGCACGACAGCGCGAGCGTGAGCAGCTCCGGGGGCACCGCGCCGCTCGCCTGGGAGAGCAGCTCGCGCATCGTCGCGCCGAGCGCATGCACGTCGGCGGCTGGGTCGGCGGCGGCGCCTGCGCGCTGCTCGGGCGGCATGTACGCGAGCGTGCCCTCCCCGCCCGCTTCCGCGCTGCCCGCCGCGCCCGGCAGCGCGCCCGCTTGGCGCGATAGACCGAAGTCGGTGAGGACGACGCTGTCGTCCGCGCGCACCAGCCAGTTGGACGGCTTCAGGTCGCGGTGGACGAAGCCTCGCGCGTGTACGTGCGCCAGCGTGTCCGCTGCGGTCAGCAGCCAGCGCCGTGCCCGAGCGAACGGCACCGCGCCGCGGCGCAGCGCGTCGCGAACGCTGCCGCCCGGCACGTGTTCCATCGCGATCGCGAGCAGGCTCTCGTCGAGGTCGAAGATGCGCACGACGCCGGGATGCTCGAGCGCAGCGGCGACGCGCGCCTCACCGCGCAGTCGCTCGCGATCGAGCGCAGAGCGCCCGTGATAGAGCTTCAGCGCGACGACGCGCTCGGTGTGCAGATCGCGCACCGCGAACACCGTGCCTGCCCCGCCGCGCCCGAGCTCACGCAGCACGCGATAACGTCCCTGAGCGAGCGCACCGTCGGCGAGCAGCGTCGCGCCCGCCAGCGCGCTGCGACCGCCGCGGGCCTCACGCAGCCGCGCAGCGCGCTCTTTGGCGCGCGGATAATCGACGTCGCGCGCCAACGCACGCTCGTAGGCGGTGAGCGCCGCATCGACGTCACCGCGACGCTCGGCGAGCTCGCCCGCGAGCACCAGCCCGCGCATCGTGGCGTCAACGCGCGCGTCGCGCGGCGCGGTGAACGGCGCTGCGGCCAGCACTTCGAGGAGCTGCGCGGCCAGCGTGTCGTCACCGCGCGAGGCCGCGAGCTCGGCCAAGTGCACGGCGAGCTCCACCTCCGCCGGCCGCGCGGCGAGCACGCGCCGCCCGAGTCGCAGCGCGTCGAGCTCGCGCGCGTCGCTGACCAGCGCGTCAATCGCGACGAGAGCGCGCGCCCGATCGAGCGGCACGAGCGGCGACGCGGCCTCCTCGAGCACGCTCTCGGGCGAGCGCTCATTCGACGCGTCCGCGGCGGCGCGAATCTCCGCGCCGCCGCTCTTGGCACCTCTGTTTTCGGCAGCGAGGTCGACCTCGGCGTCCTCGATGACAGCGCGATCCGTCTCCGCCCGCGCGTCAGTGCGCCGTCCAAACCAGCGCGTCAGCCGCTGCCACGCGCTCACACGGGCACCTCGACGGTCACGCCAGCGACGTCCACGCGATCCCCGCGCAGCAGCACGATCGGCATCACGCAGGCGCGCCCACCGAGGCCGATGGACACGCCCTCGTCTGGCGCGAGCCAGGCGTGTCCGTCGACGAACGACACCGAGGCGCGCATCCCCGGAAGGCGCAGCGCACCCTCCCCGACGACGAAGCGCGCGCCGCGATCCGGACCGCGCTCGACGTCGACGAGCACAGAGCCTGCGTTCGGCGTGAAGCGCACCGTCACGTCCTCGCCGAGCCCAAAGCTCACCTCGTCGACGAGCGCGAGCGGAGCGCCAATCGGCAGCCCCGCGACCAGCGTGCCGTTGCGGCTGCCTAGATCGCGCAACACCAGCGCGCCCGACGCGTCGCGCGCGATCTCTGCGTGCCGGCGCGACACCGAGGCGCCGCGCACCGTCAGCTCCGCGTCGCGCCCGAGCGCCGCCGGCAGCGTCCCGACGAGCACGACCTTGCGCCCGGCGATGACCAGCTCGACGCGCCCCGGCTGCAGCAGTCGCGCCTCGAGTCGACGCAGCAGATCGGCGACCGGCGCGTCGTCGGGCGCCTCCGCGAGCGCCTTGCGCAGCGCCGCGCGCGCCTCGAGGCGCTGGCCGACCGCCATCCCGAGCTCGTACTCCGCGACCGCGCTGCGCAGCACGCGCGCCCGCGAATCTTTGCGCTGAACGGCGTCGAGCAGCGCCTCGAGGCGCTCGATGTCGCCCGCCTTCTCGAGGCAGCGCGCGAGATCCTCCGTGCGGCCGAGCAGCTCGTAGGCCGTCGCAGCGTCGGACTCGCGACCGTTCGCTTCGAGCCGCGCGGCAGCCTCCGCCAAGATGCGCCGATCCTCCGCGCTTGCCGTTCCCCGATTGCGCGCATCTTGCACCCGCGCGAGGCCGATCTGCACCTCCACGGCGCCACGCCGATCGCTCTGCTCGGGCAAAAAGCGCAGCGCGTCTTCGTACGCGTCGGCGCGCTCCTGCAGAGTCGAGGCGCGCGCGGCGAGGAACATCAGCGCGGCGGCCGCCTCTTCCGGCGCGTCCGCTTCGGCATAGAGCTGCGCTGCCTCGCGATATTTCCCCGCGGCCTCCGCGACACGCGCGCGACGGTGAGAACGGCCGAACAGTTTGCGTAGCCCGAGCACGACTGCGGAGGCTACCAGAGCCGTCGCGCTGTCGCCCTCTCGCGGCCTCGAAGAGAGGCGCAGGCCGGCGTAGTCCCGCTCTCACTCTTGACAAGCCACGGCGCGGCCGGGGACTGTAACGCCACCGCGTCCCTGTACGCAGAACGGAACCCACGCCACGATGTCGACCGGCAACCGTCTCGGAGAGCTGCTCGTTCGCGAGAAGCTCATCAGCCTGCAGCAGCTGCGCAACGCCCAAGACGAGCAGAAGCGAGGCAACACCTCGCTCGGCTACGCGCTGGCGAAGATGGGCTTCATCTCCGACAAGGCGATCACCGACTTTCTGAGTCAGCAGTATCGCGTTCAGGCGATCGATCTCGCCGAGTACGAGATCGAGCCGGACATCATCAAGCTGGTCTCGAAGGACGTCTGCGAGCGGCATCGCGTGATCCCGGTATCGCGCACCGGCGCCTCGCTGATCCTCGCGATGGCCGACCCATCGAACCTGCACGCGATCGACGACGTCAAGTTCCTCACTGGCTACAACGTCGAGCCCGTCGTCGCGTCCGAGAACGCGATTCAGAAGGCGATCGAGCGCTACTTCGCGGCGCCCGACATCTCCTACGACGACATCATGGAGGGCTTTGACGAGAAGGAGATCGAGGTCGCCGACGCCGAGGACGAGATCAACTCGCTCGACCTCACGCGCGCCGCCGAAGACGCCCCCGTCGTGCGCCTCTGCAACGCGATCCTGCTCAACGCGATCAAGAAGCGCGCCTCCGATATTCACATCGAGCCGTATGAGCGCTCGCTGCGCGTGCGCTACCGGATCGACGGCGTCCTCCACGAGGAGATGGCGCCGCCGATGAAGCTGAAGAACGCCATCGCGTCGCGCCTCAAGATCATGGCGAGCCTCGACATCGCCGAACGTCGTCTGCCGCAGGACGGCCGCATCAAGCTCAAGCTCGGCAAGGGCCGCGAGATGGACTTCCGCGTGTCCGTGCTGCCGACGCTGTGGGGCGAGAAGATCGTCATGCGGCTGCTCGATAAGTCGAACCTGCAGCTCGACATGGCGAAGCTCGGCTTCGATCCGAAGGCGCAGGCCGACTTCAAGTGGGCCATCAGCCAGCCCTACGGCATGGTGCTCGTCACCGGCCCGACCGGCTCCGGCAAGACGACGACGCTTTACTCCGCGCTGTCCGAGCTGAACCAGCCGGACACCAACATCAGCACCGCCGAAGATCCAGTCGAGTACAACCTGCTCGGCATCAACCAATGCCAGATGCACGAGGATATCGGCCTCAACTTCGCCGCCGCGCTGCGCGCTTTCTTGCGGCAAGATCCGGACATCATCATGGTCGGCGAGATCCGCGACTTCGAGACCGCGGAGATCGCCGTCAAGGCCGCGCTCACCGGTCACTTGGTCCTCTCGACGCTGCACACCAACGACGCGCCGAGCACGGTCTCGCGTCTGCTCAACATGGGCGTCGAGCCGTTCCTCGTCACCGCGTCGGTGAACCTGATCCTCGCGCAGCGGCTCGCGCGCAAAATCTGCGAGGTGTGCAAGACCACCATCACCGTCGAGCGCGAGGCGCTCGTCGACATCGGCATGTCGCCGCAGCAGATCGAGGGCGCGACGATCATGAAGGGCGCCGGCTGCCGTGAGTGCAGCAACTCGGGCTACCGCGGCCGCATCGCGCTCTACGAGGTCATGCCGTTCACGCCAGGGCTCAAGGAGATGGTGCTAGGCGGCGCCAACACCGCGGAGATCAAGGTCGCGATGATCCGCGATGGAATCGCCACGCTGCGCATGTCGGGCCTCGCCAAAGTGCTCGCCGGCGTCACCACACTCGAAGAGATCACGCGCGTGACCGCTGCGGACAAGTGAACAGCGCTACGGCACCGACGCGGTGAGCGGAGCTAAAGCGCCGACGCGGTGAGCAGCGCGTTGTAGACGAGGTGCGCGAGCATCGGCACAGCGACCGAGCGCGTCGTCGTGCGCAGCGTGGTCGTCGCCACGCCCACGAGCGCGACCGCCGTGAGCCCGCCCCAGCTGCCCCAATCTTGCGGTGCGTGCGCCGCGAGGAACGTGCCGACCGACAGCGCGAACGCCGCCGGGGCGCCGAGCGCGCGCTCCGCTGCGCCGTAGACGAGCCCGCGGAAGAACAGCTCCTCGGCGATCGGCACGACGAGCGCGAGCACGGCGAACGCGAGCATTCCGCTTGGCCGCGCGACGAACGTCTCGATCGGCGCCGCGCCTCCGCTGCTCGGCACGAGGCGCAGCGCAGCGACGCCGGCGATGGCGCACAGCGCACCGACAGCGGGCGTGAGGAGCAGCGCCAGCGGGCCGCCGCGCGGTCGATCGAGGCCGAGCAGCGAGGTCGCCGTCACGCCAGCGTAGGGTGCGAGCCAGCCCGCGATTCCGAGCGCGAGCAGCACCTCTGCACCACCGAGCATGAGAGCGCGCGTGAGGCCGTAGAGCGCGCTGCCATCGCCGAGATAGCGCACCGCCTGGCCAACAAAGGCGGCGCCGACAACGCCGACGAAGAGCGCGACGAACGCCGGGAGACGCCGCCGCGCGCGCTGCTCCATCGGCGGCTCCGCACGCGCCATCAAGAGCGCCGCCGCGAGACCGAGCGCACCGAGCAGCGCGATCAGCAGCGAAGGACGCGCGCTCGCGGGCCTTGCGCCGCGGACGTGAATGCGCGCAACGAGGTGCAGCGCCGCAGCGCCCTCCGCGTCGACGAGGTGCGCGCGCACGACGCCGGCGCCGGCCGCCACCGCTTCGTACGGCGTCCAGCACGCGCTCTCGCCATTGCGTCGCGCAGCGCCGAGCGTCGCAGGCGCGACGGTGAGCACGGCGACGATGCTCGACTCGCCGCGCGCGTTCGGCGCCTCGACGACGACCGGCACTGGAAGCGACGCGGCCGCGACGCCCACCGCGCACACCTCGACTACGACGCTCGTGCCCGCCGCGACGCGCGTGTGCGCGTCGACGGTCTCGGACAGCGCGGCCTCGACGTCGCGCTCGCCGGCTTCCGTGCGCGCGACCGCGAGCGCGCCGCCGCTCACGCCTATGGCCATCGCGAGCACAGCGGCCGCGATGGCGAGCCTGCGGCGCGATGGCGAGGTCAGCGGCCGAATACCTGGGAGAGGCGCACGGCGCGACTGTAGCAGCCGCGTTCGTCTACTCTGGTGCGATGAATTTCCGACAGCTGCTCGACGCGAGCGCGCTCGAACAAGCCGCGCTCATCCGCGCCGGCGACGTCTCCTCGGTCGAGCTCGCGGAGCTCTATCTCGCGCGAATCGCCGAGCACGACTCTCTGCTGCATGCGTACATCGACGTTCGGCCCGAGCAGACGCTGCACGAAGCGCGGCTCGCCGATCGGCGCTTCCCGACGCGCGCGGTGCCGCCGTTCTGGGGCGTACCGATCGCGATCAAAGATCTGAACCTCGCCGCCGGCTTCTTCATGCGCATGGGCTCGCGCTCCTTCTCCAACCTTTTCGCACCGCGTGACGACCGCACCGTTGCGCGCTTGCGCGCCGCCGGCTTCATCGTGCTCGGCAAGACCACGGTGCCCGAGTTCGGCTCGATCCCCATCACCGAGCCCGCGCTGCATTCACCGACGCGCAATCCGTGGGACCTCGAGGTCACGCCCGGCGGATCCTCGGGCGGCGCAGCGGCCGCGGTCGCCGCGCGCCTCGCGCCGATCGCGCAGGGCTCAGACGGCGGCGGATCGATCCGCATTCCGAGCGCGCTCTGCGGCCTCGTCGGCATCAAGCCATCGCGCGGCCGCGTCGCCAACATGCACGGCTTTGCCGACGAGAACATCCTCTACACCGATGGCCCCATCGCGCGCGATCTCGACGACGCCTGCGCGCTCCTCGACGTGATGGCGGGCGTCACCGTCGGCACGCCGCACTGGGCGCCGCCACCGGAGGCGAGCTTCCTCGCGCTGTCGCGCCGCGAGCCAGGACCGCTGCGCGTCGGCGTATGCCTGAGCTCGCCGCTCGCGACGACGCGCGCTGATGTGGCCGCGAGCGTCTTGCGCGTCGCGCGCGTGCTCGAAGCGAGCGGCCATCACCTGCAAGAGCGCAGCTTTCCCGAGATCGATCCGCAGGACTTCCTGCTGCTCTGGCGCGACGGCATGGCGAAGCTGCGTCCACCCGACTGGAACCGCGTCGAGGCGCTCAACGCGTTCCTGCTGCGCGACGGCGGACCGATCGGCCCACGCGAGCTCGAGCAAGCGCGCTCGCGGCTGCGCACGCAAGTCGCGGCGACGTTCCGCGGCCTCGACATCTTGGTCACGCCGGTCGTGCCCGAGGGCCCGCTGCCCGTCGGCGCGTGGACGCGCTTCACGCCAGAGAAGATGCTCGACGAGGCGAAGCGCATCGCGGCGTTCGTCGCGGGCTTCAACGTCTCTGGTCAGCCCGCGCTGAGCCTGCCGATCGGTCGATCGGATCGCGGTCACCCGATTGGCGTGCAGCTCGTCGGCGCCGACTTCGGTGAGGCGACGCTGCTCGCCGTCGCGCGCCAAGTGCTCGATGCGCTGCCCATCGATCGTCGCTGGCCGGCTGGCTTCGACCCGCGGCTAGCTGCCGCAGCGGCACTTTCGGATCGCTTCTGATACACGACGATCGCCTAATAGTTTCATCGGCTTACACGGCAATCCGGTCAGTGACATTACATTCAGTGACCCTACATCGCACGTCAGGCGTTGTCGCGGCCGAGATCGCGTGTTAGATCGCCTGGCATGCGCATCAGCAACAGCTTCTCGGAAGGCGAAATCCAGGTCATGGAGTTCATCGTGCAGACCCTTCTGCGCGGTGGCTCACCCACGATGGCTACCCGCCACAAGGAGTTCGCCTCCCTGTGCCGCAAGGTGATGGCCATGCGAAACAAGGTGAACGACATTCGTGCACGCCCGGCTCCCGAGAAGAGCTCGGTCGGCCTGATCGAGGCGCCGAGCCTCGACGTCGAAGACGAAGAGATCCAGAAGGTCGGCTGACGATCTGCTGAGCGCGCGCCTGTGCTGTGCAGGCGTTGACAGTCCGCGCTCGCTCACGTAAGCGGCGCGCATGCTGATCCTCCGCGGTGGCCGGGTCGTCGACCCGAGCCGGGGTCTCGATGAGGAGGCGGACGTCGTCATCGAAGACGGACGCATCGCGCGCGTCGGCCGCGGTGCGGCAGAGGGCCTTCGCGGGGAACGCGTCGAGGTCCGCGACGTCACGGGCTGCTGGGTGGTCCCCGGCCTCGTCGACATGCACGTGCACTTCCGCGAGCCCGGGCAGGAATACAAAGAGGACATCGCGAGCGGTCTGCGCGCTGCGGCGGCGGGCGGCTTCACGCAGGTCTGCGCGATGCCGAACACCACGCCGGTGAACGACACGCGCGCCATCACCGAAGCGATGGTCGCGCGCGGACGTGAAGTCGCGAGCGCAGGCGGCGCGACGCGGCTGCATCCGTTTGGCGCAATCACCAAAGGCCTCGAGGGACGCGATCTCACGGAGATGGCGGATCTACGCGACGCCGGCGCCATCGGCGTGAGCGACGACGGCAAGTGCGTGATGAACGCCGCGGTCATGCGCCGCGCGCTCGAGTACGCGCGCACCTTCGACCTCGTCGTCTCGCAGCACTGCGAAGATCACGACCTCAGCGCAGGCGCGCTGATGCATGAAGGTGCCGTCTCGACGAAGCTCGGTCTGCGTGGCTGGCCGCGCGTCGCCGAGGACGTGATCGTCGCGCGCGATCTGCTGCTCGCAGAGCTGACTGGCGCGCGATATCACATTGCGCATCTCAGCTCGAAGGTCGCCGTGCGGCTGCTGCGCGAGGCGAAGTCGCGCGGCATCGAAGTGAGCGCCGAGGTCACGCCGCATCACCTGACGATGACGCACGAGTCGGTGCTCTCCTACGACACCGTCTGCAAAGTGAACCCGCCGCTGCGTGAAGAAGAAGACGTCGAGGCGCTGCGCGAGGCGCTGCGCGACGGCACCATCGACGTCATCGCGACCGATCACGCGCCGCACTCGCCGCTCGAAAAAGACTGCGAGTTCGCCGCCGCATCGCCCGGGATGATCGGCGTCGAGACCGCCCTTCCCGCGATGCTCGAGCTGGTGCGCCGCGGCATCCTCACGCCGCTGCGGCTCATCGAGGCGATGTCGACCGGCCCGGTGAAAATCACCCGGCTCGAGGGCGGCTCGCTGGTCGTCGGTGCGCGCGCAGACGTGACCGTGATCGACCCCGAGGCACGCTGGACCGTCACCAAGGACGCGCTACGGTCGAAGTCGCACAACACGCCATATCTCGGCCGCGAAGTCGTCGGCCGCGTTCGGCTCACGCTCGTCGGCGGAAAAACGGCGCACGAGATCTCATGACGACCCAAGCGCACCTCGTGCTCGCAGATGGCACGGTCTTCACTGGTACCGCGATCGGAGCTGCGGGCGTGACTGTCGGCGAGGTCGTATTCACGACCGGCATGACGGGCTACCAAGAGGTCCTCACTGACCCGTCGTATTGCGGACAGATCGTCACGATGACGGCGCCGGAGATCGGCAACACCGGCGTCAACCTCGACGACGAGGAGGCGCGCAAGCCGATGCTCGCCGGCTTCGTCGTGCACGAGCTGAGCAGCGTCGCGAGCAACTGGCGCAGCACCGAGTCGCTCGACGCGTACCTGCGCCGGAATGGCATCGTCGGCATTCAGGGCGTCGATACGCGCACGCTGACGCGTCACATCCGCGACGTCGGCGCGCAGATGGCGGCGATCGGCACCGAGGATCCGCAGACGCTGCACGACCGCGCGAAGTCAGCGCCGCCGATGAGCGGCCGCGACCTCACCGGCGAGGTCACGACGAAGCAGAACTACGCGTGGACGCAGGGCTCTGGCGTCTGGCTCGAGGATGGGCGCCCTGCTCCGTCGAAGGCGCCGCACCACGTCGTCGCGATCGACTTCGGCGTGAAGCAGAACATCCTGCGCTGCCTGGTCGACGCGGGCTGCAAGGTCACCGTGGTGCCGGCGACGGTCACTGCCGATCAGGTGCTCGCGCTCTCGCCTGACGGCGTGTTCCTCTCGAACGGCCCGGGCGATCCGGCCGCCGTCACGCAGGCGATCGAGACGACGCGCACGCTGCTCGGAAAGAAGCCGATCTTCGGCATCTGCCTCGGCCATCAGATCCTCGGACTCGCGCTCGGCGGCGCGACCTACAAGCTCAAGTTCGGTCACCGCGGGCTCAACCAGCCGGTGAAAGATCTGCTCACCGGCAAGATCGAAGTGACGACGCAGAACCACGGCTTCTGCGTCGACATGGACAGCCTCGCGGGCAAGTGCGAGATGACGCACGTGCACCTCAACGACGGCACCGTCGAGGGCCTGGTACACCGCGAGACCGGCGCGTTCAGCGTGCAGTACCACCCAGAGTCGAGCGCAGGTCCGCATGACGCGCGCTACCTGTTCGATCGATTCGTGAAGTCGATCGAAGCGGCGCGCTGATGGCGCACTCGAGCGCAGCGGCCCGCGGATCGTCGACGAGCGCAGCGGCCCGCGGATCGTCGACGAGCGCAGCGGCGCTGCGTGTGCCGGCGGAGAGCGAGCTCGAGCATCGGCGCATCGCCGTCGGTCCCGATGCGGATGGGCGCCAAGTCGCGCTGCACGTGGTGCTCGCCGGTCCGGAGACCGGCACGCCGGTGATCTTGCTGCACGGCTTCCCGGAGTTCTGGTGGTCGTGGCGCTATCAAATCGCGCCGCTGGTCGAGGCCGGCTATCGCGTGATCGCGCCGGACATGCGCGGCTACAACACGTCCGACAAGCCGTCGGCGGTACGCGCGTATCGCATGGCCAATCTCATCTCTGATGTCGCCGGGCTAGTACACGCGCTCGGCTACACGAAGACGCACCTCGTCGCGCACGATTGGGGCGGCGCCATCGCGTGGGGAGTCGCTGCGCTGCGGCCAGATGTCGTCGACCAGCTGGTCATCCTCAACGCGCCGCATCCGACGCTGTTCAGCCGCGAGCTGCGCAACCCGTCGCAGCTGAAGAAGAGCTGGTACATGTTCTTCTTCCAGCTGCCGCGCCTCCCGGAGCGTCGCCTGCGCGAGCACGAAACCATCGCGCGGACGTTCCGCGGCTGGACCCACCGACGCGAGCACTTCGATGACGCGACCATCGAGCGCTACGTCGAGGCGATTCGTCAGCCCGGCGCCGCGACGGCGACGGTGAACTACTATCGCGCGGCGCTGCGCGAGGTCGCGTCGCGCGGGAGCGTGCCAGTGATCACGGCGCCAACGATGGTGATCTGGGGCATGGACGACCGCGCGCTCGGCCCCGATCTGATCGTCGGGCTCGAGCCGTATGTGCCCGGCGTGCGCATCGAGCGCATCGAAGACGCGAGCCACTGGGTCGCGCAGGACGCGCCCGAGAAGGTCAACGCGCTGTTGCTCGATTTCCTCCGCTGACGCGCGCCGACGAAGAGCTGCTCTTCACGTCATGTCGGGGCCGATGCCCTTGAGTAGACAGAAGCGCGTCGCGCGGAACGCGAGCGGATAGATCAGGCCGGCTGGGCTGTACGCTGCGGGAAGTGGATCGCCGTCGAGGCTGATGTCGCCGCCCTCCGCGTCCCAGTTGTTCCAGACCGCTTGGTTCGCCGAAGCGGCCATCTCGAGCTGCGTGATCCACGCATTGGTTCCGTCGGCGGGCGTGACGCCCCGCGGCAGGATGAGCGAGAGGAGGCGTCGCCGTTGGTCGCGCACCCACGTCGCGTCGTAGACCGCGACGTTCAGCTCGCCCTCGTAGACGATGCCGCGGTTGTTCTTGTTGGCGGAGCCGACGCTGAGGAAGACGTCGTCGACGATCAACATCTTGCTGTGAACGTCGATGTCGGTGAAGCGCTCTTCGGTCTCGTCGAAGCCGAACGTGACCTCGGTGTCGAAGCTGCGCAGCTGAAACAAGTGATAACGCGTCGGGAAGCGCGCGCTGAGCTCTTCGGTCGTGCGGTACGTCCACTCGCAGCCTGGATCGGTGTACTCGTTGACCGGCTTGGTGATCACGACGAGCTCGAGCGACGGAATCTCGTTCATCCGCTCGATGATCAGATCGACCAACATCGGCACGCGGAAATACTGATCTTCGATGAAGATGTAGCGCTCCGCGTTGGCGACGGCGTTGAACCAGCTCTCGGCGATCGCGTGCTCCCAATATGGCTGCGGCAGCGTCGCGGTGACCTGCGCCTGCACACCATCGGCGAACACCGGCTGATCGCGCACCAGCTCGAACGGAGTGGCGTTCTCCGCGTACATCGCCCCGGAGTCGAGCTGCGTCTCCCAGCGGATCTGGAACACCTCGTCGACGTCCTGCACGATGGGACCTTCGATGCGCGTCATGAAGTCTTTGCGCGGCCCGTTGTCCGGCAGCGCCTCGCGATCGGCGACGGCGAGACGCTCCGCGGTCGTCGCGTTAATCGCCATGCGTCGCGGCTCGAACACCTGGTGCGCGTCGGTGTCCCAGTCGGCCGGGCGCAGGTTCATCCCGCCGACGAACGCGATACGCCCGTCGACGGTGGCGAACTTTTGGTGATAGCTCGCGCCGGCGATGTCGAGGCTGATCGGCCAGTCGGTGAGATCGACGTCGCGCGGCGCGATCGTCGACTCGATCGGGCTCTCCGGATCGAACGTGCGGTCGGCGAACATCGGCCGCTGAGACAGCAGCACATCGACGTAGTCGAACGCGGGAATCTCGAAATAGAACATGCCGCGCGTCACGTTCGCTTGGCCCATGAACTCGAAGTCGTCGCCGATCGCCGCGCCGCGCGCGCGCAGCGTCGCATCGGTGCTGACCCAGTCGAGGATGCCGTCCTGCGAGATGAACTGGCCGACGAGGATGCGCTTGGTCGCGGCGAGTCCGTCGAGCACGCCGACGATCGTGTTCGATCGACGCTCGGCCAGCGACGAGCTCACGTGCGTCGCCGCGTCGCGCTCGAGCTCGAAGGTCGACTGCCACCACCAGGTCGACATGTGCACGCGGTCGGTCGACGCGCGCAGATCGTCGGCGACCGCGCTCCACGCCTCTTCGCCGCTGGTCATCAGGCGGATCTCGTTGCCGCGCCGCGCCGGTCGCCCCGCCGCGGAGAACCAGAGATGACGCAGGCCGAGGTAGACGACGTGCACCGGCAGTTCGCGGCCGAGCACCGTGCGCGTGTCGTGGCTCATCGACACGCCTGCACCGACCGCGCTCGATCCCGTCTGCAAGATCGCGCCGTCGAGCGCGCGGCTTCCGTCGAACGTGACGCCGACCATCAGCGGCTCATGCGCATCCGCCGAGAGCGCGACTTGATAGGTCGTCGCGGTCGTCAGCGGGATCGACACGACCGGGAAGCCAGCGACTGGAACGGCGGCGCCGTCGCGCGTGATCGAGAGCGTGGACTCCGATGCGAGCAGCGGCTGCGCCCACAGGTCGAGCGCGTGAATCTCGAGCAGCGCGACGATCTCGGGCGCGAGCATGCCGGAGTCGACGCCGCCATCTGCATTTGCGTCGGGAATGGTCGCGCCATCACCGACGACGCCGAGGTCCTCGTCGGGCGCGCCTCGCGTCGTTCCGCCGCCACAGGCGGAGAGGAGAGCCGGAGCGAGGAGCAGCGCGAGCGGGAGGCGGTGTCGAAGCATAGCCGCCGAGAGTATCAGCGTTCATTGGCGCTGAGAGCGGGGCGCAGACGCTCGATCGGTTGCGCGCTCAGAACTTCATCACGACGAGGTCCGGCCCGGCGTGCAGCACCGGCTCGGTCTTCGCTTGGACGTCGCGCGCGCTCACACCGGGCGCGAGCTCGCGCAGCACCAGGCCCTCGGGCTGCACGTCGATCACCGCGAGGTCGGTGATGATGCGGTGTACGACACCCTTGCCGGTGAGCGGCAGCTGGCACGCGCGCAGGATCTTCGGCGCGCCGTCCTTCGAGGTGTGCTCCATGATCACGACGACGCGCTTGGCGCCGTGCACGAGGTCCATCGCGCCGCCCATGCCCTTGATCATCTTGCCGGGGATCATCCAGTTCGCGAGGTCGCCGTTCTCCGCGACCTCCATCGCGCCGAGGATCGCGAGGTCGATGTGACCGCCGCGGATCATCGCGAAGGAGAGAGCGCTGTCGAACGTCGCCGAGCCCGGCATCGTCGTGATCGTCTCTTTGCCAGCGTTGATGAGGTCGGCATCCTCTTGGCCTGCGTCCGGATACGGACCGATGCCGAGCAGCCCGTTCTCGCTCTGCAGCACGACCTCGATGCCGGCCGGCACGTAGTTGGCGACGAGCGTCGGGATGCCGATGCCGAGGTTCACGTAGAAGCCGTCGCGCAATTCTTGCGCGGCGCGGATCGCGATCTGATCACGGGTGAGCATCAGACGCTCTCCTTCTTTGCGGCCGGCTGCGCGGCATCGTTGGCGGCGCCGACCGGCTTGCGCACAGTGCGTCGCTCGATGCGCTTCTCATGCTGGCCGACCACGACGCGCTGCACGAAGATGCCGGGCAGGTGCACCTCGTCCGGGTCGATGCTGCCGACCTCGACCAGCTCTTCGACCTCGGCGATCGTGATGCGACCGGCCATCCCGCACAGCGGATTGAAATTGCGCGCTGTGCGGCGGAACACGAGGTTCCCGTAGCGGTCGCCCTTCCAGGCTTTGATGATCGCGAAGTCGCCGATGATGCCGCGCTCCATCACGTACATGCGGCCGTCGAACTCGCGCGTCTCTTTGCCCTCGGCGACCTGCGTGCCGAAGCCAGCCGGCGTGAAGAACGCAGGGACACCGGCGCCGCCCGCGCGCAGCCGCTCGGCGAGCGTGCCCTGCGGGACCAGCTCGACCTCGAGCTCGCCCGACAAGAACTGCCGCTCGAACTCCTTGTTCTCACCGACGTAGCTCGAGATCATCCGTTTGATCTGCTTGTTCTGCAGCAGGATTCCGAGGCCGAACTCGTCGACGCCGCAGTTGTTCGAGACGAACGTCAGCTGTTTCACGCCGCTCTGACGCAAAGCCGCGATCGCCAGCTCCGGGATGCCGCACAGGCCGAAGCCACCGGCCAAGACGGTCGCGCCGTCTCGGATGTCCGCTACCGCTTCCGCTACGCTGGCGACGACCTTGTCCATAGGGGGCCGCGTATAGCAGAGCGGCGCTTGACGCGAAATGCCTCTGTCCGCGCCACCGCGCACGCGCGCCTACATCGACTGACTCAAACGCGCCGCGGGTTGCATTTTCGTGGCTTGTTGGCGTCGCGATGGCGTTACCCTGCGCGCGTGTCGGTGCGCACAGTGATCGGTGTTCAGTGAAGGCAGCGCCCGCGGTCTCGAGCATCGTGCTCGTGCTGGCGCTGAGCTGTGCGGTCGGCTCCGCGCGGGCGGATCGGAGCGCGCTCCACGGGGCCGCCACAGGTCCGCTCGCGCTCACAGCGACGCAGCTGTTCAACCACTTCGACGATGCGCATAGCGGTCCGCGCCTCGCTGCGCCCGACTTCGCGCACGAGCTCGAGCGCAGCTGGTCGGTGGCGCCGGACGTGGCGCTCACGTTCGACGCGATGGCTGCGGTGTTGGAGCTGGCCAGCGTGCTCGCCGTCGTCCCCGCGCTGCCACGACTCGACGGGCGCGCGCGGCTCTCGCTCGCTCGTGAGGCGACGGCCGACGCGGTGCGGACCGCCGCTGGCTGCGCGCCCGTAAACGAGACGATGCCCGGCGCGACGACCTGCGACCGCTTCGTCGACGCGGCGACGCTCACCGCTGCGGGGCGTGGCGAGAGCACGGCGGCGCCCGGCGCTGCGCTGCGCGGCGCGAGCTCGCGTCTGCTGCGCTCGTTCGGCATCGGCTCGATCTCCGGCCAGCCGGTGCTCGTGCTCGACGGCGCAGAGGACCCGGCGGCCGCCGCGCGACGCGACCTCGATGCGCTCTCCTGGCTGCACCTGCCGGCGCGTCCGTGGCAGATGCCCGACGCAGAAGACGATATGGCGATGCTCGCGCTCCGCGCCCACCGCGGGCGCGGCGCGATGGGCGTCACGACGAAGCTGACGATGCGCAGCGCCATGCTGCGCTTCATCGGCACGTTCTGAGCCTCGCGCGAGGCGACGCTCACCGCCGCTGCGCTGATCAGCCCGCTGCGGCCGGCGCGGTGCCGCTCGTCGACGCGCGCTTCTTCGCGCCCTTGGTCGATGCACGCGCAGTCAGCCCGAGCTCTGCTCGGATGACGGCGCCGGTGTGGCTCGCCTCGACGCGCGCGACGTCTTCGGGCGTACCTTCGGCGACCAGCTGTCCTCCGCCAGCGCCGCCTTCCGGGCCGAGGTCGACGACCCAGTCGGCGGCCACGATGACGTCGGGGTGATGCTCGATGACGACCACTGTGTCGCCGCGCTCGACCAGTCGATCGAGCAGCGCGAGCAAGCGACGCACGTCCTCGCGATGCAGGCCCGTGGTGGGCTCGTCCATCACGTAGAGCGTTGGTCCGCCCGCCGCGGTGCCGAGCTCGGCGACGAGCTTGAGGCGCTGCGCCTCGCCACCGGAGAGCGTGTTCGACGGCTGACCGAGCTTGAGATAGCCGAGGCCGAGCTCGGTCAGTGTCCGCAGCGGCGCCGCGACCTTCGGGAACGCGTGCAGCTTCTCCGCGGCCTCGGCGATGTCGAGCTGCAGCAGCTGTGACGCGTCGAGTCCGTGGAGCTTCGCCCGCAGCGTCTCCTCGGTGAAGCGCGCGCCGCGACAGGTGTCGCACGGCACCAGTACCTCCGGCATGAACGACATCTCGACGGTGAGCGCGCCGTTGCCGCCACACGCCGGGCAGCGTCCTTCGGCCACGTTGAACGAGAAGCGGCTCGCGGTGTACCCGGCCGCGCGCGCTTCCGGCGTCGCGGCGAGCAAGCGGCGCAGCTCGTCCCAGACGCCGACGTACGTCGCCGGGACGCTGCGCGGCGTGCGCCCGATCGGCGACTGATCGACCTCGATGGCGCGCTTGAGATGCTGCACGCCTTCGATCGCGCGGAACGCGCCCGGCGCCGCGCTCTCGAGGTCGAGCGCCTTGCGTGTGGCGCGCAGCAGCACGTCGCGCGTCAGCGTGCTCTTGCCGCTTCCGCTCACGCCGGTGACCGCGACGAGGCGGCCGAGCGGCACGGAGAGATCGACGCCGCGCAGGTTGTGCTCGGTCACGCCGCGTACGACGAGGCGCGGCGTGTCCTTGGCGACGCTGCGCCGCTTCGCCGGGATCTGCGCGCCGCGCGCGAGCGACGCGCCGGTGACCGAATCGGGATCGGCGAGCACGGTCCGCGCTGGGCCCTCCGCGACGATGCGACCGCCGCCGGTGCCGCCGCTCGGACCGACGTCGACGAGATAGTCCGCCGCGCGAATGGTGTCACTGTCGTGCTCGACGACGAGGACCGAGCAGCCCTTTTCGACCAACGCGCGCAACGCCGAGAGCAGCTTCGCCGTGTCGCGCGGGTGCAGCCCGATGGTCGGCTCGTCGAGCACGTAGAGGATGCCGGTGAGCCCGCTGCCGAGCTGCGCCGCGAGCCGCACGCGCTGCGTTTCGCCGCCCGACAGCGTGTTCGCCGCGCGATCGAGCGCCATGTAGCCGAGCCCCACTTGCTCGAGGAACGCAAGCCGCGCGGCGAGCTCGTGCAGCGGCGCTTCTCCGACCTCGTGGGCGCGACCCTCGAGCTGCGGACCGAGCTTGGCGACCGCGACGCGCGCATCGCTCACCGATAGCTCGAGCACGCTGGTGATCGGCGCGCCGCCGATCGTGACCGCGCGCACCAGCGGCGACAGCCGCGAGCCGTGACAATCGGTGCACGGACTCTCCACCTCGCGCAACGTCTTGCCGCGGCCGATGGTCTCGACCAGCACGCCGTGCCCCTCGCACGTCGCGCACTGACCCTGCTTGGTGTTGAACGAGAAGAAGCGCGGATCGAGCTCGGGGAAGCCCTTGCCGCACTGTGGGCAAGCGCGCTTGCTCGACAGCATCGACTCCTTGCCGTCGACGACGAGCCGCGCGGCGCCGTCTGCCAGCGTGAGCGCGCGGCGCAGCGCGTCCTCGAAGCCGACATCACCGAGCTTCATCCGCGCGACGACGAAGTCGACGTCGTGCTCCTTGAAGCGCGCCAGCTTGAGCGTGCGCGTCACCGCGACGATCGTTCCGTCGACGCGCGCTTCAGTGATCTTCTCCTTCGCCGCACGAGCGAACACTGGGCCGTGATGTCCTTTGCGCGCGCGCACGACGGGCGCGAGCACGAGCACCTCGGCGCTGCTGCGGTGCTGCTTGCGCACGTCGGCGGCGAGCGCGCTCGGCTGACGTGGTGCGATCGGCACGCCGCAGTCCGGGCAGTGCAGCAGGCCGGCGCGCGCGTAGAGCAGGCGCAAGTAATGCGCGATCTCGGTGACGGTCGCGACGGTGCTGTTGCCGCCGCCGCGCGTCACGCGCTGCTCGAGCGAGACGCTCGGCGGCAGGCCGGTGACGCGATCGACGTTTGGCCGCGGCAGCTGCGGCAAGAACTGCCGCGCATACGGCGACAGCGTCTCGAGGTAGCGCCGCTGCGCCTCGGCGTGAATGACGTCGAACGCGAGCGTGCTCTTGCCGCTGCCGCTCGGCCCAGTGACGACCACCAGCTGGTCGCGCGGGATCTCGATGGTGACGTCGCGCAGATTGTGCTCGCGCGCGCCCTCGACGTGAATCGTGGCGTCGCGCTTCGCGTCGGCGGGACGCGTGATCCGCGCCGCACGCGCTGCCCGCGTGCCATTGGGCACGCTGCGACCGAGCGCCTCTGCGATGTAGCGCCCCGACGGAGCAGCGCTGACGTCGGCGACCGCTTCCGGGGTGCCCTCCGCGACGATGCGACCGCCCTCGCGACCGGCGCCCGGCCCGAGATCGATGACGTGATCGGCCCACGCCGCCACACGCATGTCGTGCTCGACGACGATCACCGTATCGCCGCGCGCCACGAGCCGCTCGAGCACCGCGAGTAGCGGGCCGACATCCTGATGGTGCAGGCCGGCGGTCGGCTCATCGAGCACGACCAGCGAGCCCGCCTTGGTGCGACCGAGAGACTCCGCCAGCTTGAGCCGCTGCGCCTCGCCGCCGGAGAGCGTGCTGAGCGGCTGACCGAGCCGCAAATAGCCGAGCCCAACATCGACCAGCGGCTTGATGCGCGTCTGCAATTCCTTGTCACCGCCGAACGCCGCGACCGCCTCGCTCGCGGTCATGTCGAGGGCCTGCGCGACGTTCTTCGTGCCGCCGCTGTCTGTCGCGATGGTCACATCGAGCACTGGCCCGACGAAGCGCTTGCCGCCGCACTCGGGACACGAGAAATGCACGTCGGCGAGGAACTGCATCTCGACCGTCTCCGCGCCCTCACCGCGACACGCCTCGCAGCGCCCCCCCGGCACGTTGAACGAGAAAAATCCCGCGGAATAGCCGCGCTGCTTCGACAGCGGCGCCGAAGCGAAGCGCTTGCGCAGCGTGTCCCACACCTCGAGATACGTCGCAGGATTGCCGCGCGACGTACGTCCGAGCGGCGACTGATCGACGTGTACGACGCTGGCGAGCCCTTCGAAGCCGGTCAGCGAAGTGAACGGAAGTGGCCCATCCGCGGAGGCCTTCGGCGTCTCGCCGAGCGCCTTCTGCACCGCGGGCACCAGCGTCTCCAATACGAGGCTCGACTTGCCGCTGCCGCTCGGTCCAGTGACCACGGTGATCACGCCGCGCGGAATCGTCAGCGTGTCGCCGATCAGGTTGTTGCCCGACGCGCCGCGAAGCACCAGCGCGCCCTTCCCTGAGCGGCGCTCGGAGCGCTCCACGCGCATCGGCGCCAGCGCGCGCGCCGTCGCCGTGTCGCGCTTCGCGAGCGCCGCGGGCGTGCCGTCGAACACGATCGTACCGCCATGCTCACCGGCGCCGGGCCCGAGCTCGATGACGCGATCGGCGCCGGCGATGAACGACGGATCGTGCTCGACGATGATCGCCAAGTTCGAGCCGCTGGTCAGCTTGCGCACCACGCTGAACAGCCGCTCGGTGTCGCTCGGGTGCAGGCCGACTGTCGGCTCGTCGAGCACGAACATCGCGCCCGTCAGCGAAGCGCCGAGCGCGCTGGCGAGCGCGACCCGCTGCGCCTCGCCGCCAGAGAGCGTGCGCGATGCGCGATCGAGGCCGAGATAGACGAGCCCGACATCGGCGAGCGTCTGCAGCCGCGCGAGGATCTCGCGCACGACCAGCGCGGTCGCCGGATCGGACGAGAGGCGCGCGCCGTGTTCGGCGAAGAACACCAGCGCCTGCGCGACGGTGAGCGCGTAGAGCCCGGTGATCGACAGGCCGCCGATCTTCCACAGCTGCGCCTCCGGCTTGAGGCGCGTGCCCTTGCAGACGACGCACTCTTCGTACTTGCGGTAGCGCGACAAGAACACGCGCACGTGCATCTTGTAGGCCTTGGTCTCCATCCACTGGAACCAGCCGCGCAGCCCGACCCAGCCCTTCGACCAGCCGCGTCCGTCGCCCTCGATCAGCCACGTCCGCTGCGCCGGCGTGAGCTCGCCGAGCGGCACATCCATCGGCACGTTCGCGAGCTTCGCGTGTTTCGCCAGCTCCTTGCGCTCCCACTCCGCGGACTTGCCGCTCCACGCCTTGATCGCGCCGCGCAGAAGCGAGAGGCGCTCGTCCGGCAGCACGCGCTCCCAATCGATGCCGATGGTGCGGCCGAAGCCGCGGCACGGCTCACACGCGCCGATCGGGCTGTTGAACGAGAACGTCCCCGGCGTCGCGTCTTTGTAGGAGAGGTCGCAGTGCGCGCAGTGCAGCGTGCGTGAAAAGCGAAACGTGCGGCCGTCCTCTGCGACGATGTCAGCGCGCCCATTACCGCGGCGCATCGCGCTCTCGAGCGCCTCGACCAAGCGCGCCCGATCGCTCTCGCGCGCGACCGTGCGATCGGCGATGACCTCGAGCGACACAATGACTAGTGGAGCGGCGGACGCGCTCTTCGCGGACTTCGCGCTCTTCGCCTTTGCGGTCTTCGCCGCGCTCGCCTTCCTCGCCTTCTTCGCGCCGGTGACGCTCGTTGTGTGGACTGGCTCGCCGAGCACATCGCTCGGCCGCACGGCGTCGAGATCGCGCACTTCGCCGCCGATGCGAACGCGCCGATAGCCGTCGGCGAGCAGCGCCTCACGCACGCCGAGAAACTGCTCGGCGCCGGACACGGCGACCGGATACGTGACCAGCAGCTTCGCGCCCGGCGCGTCGCGCAGGACGTGCGCGGCGGCGTCGGTCGGCGCATCGCGCTCGACGCGCCGGCCACACTGCGCGCAGTGGAGCTCGGCCGCGCGCGCGTAGAGCGTCTTGCTGTAGTCGGTGAGCTCCGTCATCGTGCCGACGGTCGAGCGGCTGGTCTTGACCGGCGCCTGTCGATCGACGGCGATGCCTGCGGGCACCGGATCGAGCTCGTCGACGTCCGGCCGCGCGAGCCGCTCGAGGAACTGACGCGCGTAGGCGCTGAAGCTCTCGACGTAGCGCCGCTGGCCCTCCGCGTAGAGCGTGCCGAAGGCGAGCGACGACTTGCCCGCGCCGGACGGTCCGACGATGGCGACGAGGGTGCCGGGCTCGAGGTCGAGATCGATCGCGCGCAGGTTGTTGGTGCGCGCACCACGGAGACGAGTCGGGCGCATTCAGAGCTCGGGTGCTAAGGCGGGCGTGGATGATCGGGCACGAGCAGCGCGGTCTTCGGGGCTTGCTGACCGCGGTCTGTCTCGGTGGGCTCGTGGTTATAGGGCCAGTGGCAATACTGTCCAGTCGTACAGTGGTCGCAGCACAGCCTGCGCCGCCTGCAGTGTCTCCAGGCAGTGACGATCGCGTGCTCGAGCGCATGCTCGCGCGTGCAGATTTGGAGCTCGGGCGACGCCGCCAGCGTCAGGCGCTGGTGCTGCTGCGCCGCGCGGTCGTCAGGGCGCCGACCGATGCGCGCGCGCCGCTGCGCCTGGTCGAGCTGCTGCTGCCCGCAGAGCTACCAGAGCGCCCAGACGCCGCGCTCCTGGCGCGCGCAGCGGAGGTTCGGACGGCGGTCGAGGCCGCAGCAAACGCGCCTGGTGTCGAGCTCACGACGCAGCGACGACTTCAGCGTCACGCCGCGTGGGCGCGCGCGGTGGGCGGCGATCGCGCGGGCGCCGTCGATCTGCTCGCGACGCGGTGCGGTCGCCTCGACGAGGACGCCGCGCATCTGCTGCGCAAGCTGGCCGCGGAGAGCGCGCGCGCCACGCTGCTCGCGGACGCCGAGAGCGCGCTCACCCACGCGACGCGCTGCGCCGCCACGCTGATCGCGCCGCTGGCCGAGCTCGGCGCGGTGCAGCTGGCGCGCGGCCGCACGACGCAGGCGATCGACACGTTTCGCGAGGTCGTGCGGCGCCTGCCCGGCGATGCCGACGCGCTGCGCGATCTCGCCGGCGCGCTGCTCGCCGATGGCCAGTCGCGCGACGCGCTCGCGCTGTACGGCGCAGTGACCTCGCTCTGCCCGACACAATCACGCTGTCAGCTCGACCTCGCGCGCGCGGCGCTCGAGGCGCGTGAACCGGCGCGCAGCGTCAGCGCAGCACGCGAGGCGCTGCGCTTGGACGC
>Ga0163144_10007980_pt1 | contig 23009 bp, 9 predicted proteins | sample OliLak19BULKMAT1_FD_123175 | JGI IMG/M metagenome (GOLD analysis project Ga0163144, IMG submission 123175) | Freshwater microbial mat bacterial communities from Lake Vanda, McMurdo Dry Valleys, Antarctica - Oligotrophic Lake LV.19.BULKMAT1 | ecosystem: Environmental > Aquatic > Freshwater > Lake...
CATCGAGGTGTTCTACAACCGGCAGAGGATCCACGGCAGCATCGGCTACGTCAGCCCCGAACAGTTCGAGGCGAGCCGACGCTGATACACTGACACCGTCCACCGGAGATGGGCAGGTTCAAGGTGATCATCAACGCCAATGGCGACTCGGGCGGCGGCTGGGCCGGTGATGTTGAGATCGACACCGATCTTCTCTCGCCGATCCCAAACTACGAGCAAACCGGCCTGATCGGTGCGGTGGGTCAGGTTCCCTTCGCCGTCCACCAAGACGACTGCGAGCCGCCCAGTGGCGGGATGGCCGCGGCCAACGCCTTCAGCGTCGTCCTCAAGTTTTACGGGCCGATCACCAGCAGCGGCGTCCTGCCGGTCAACATCTAGTGGCGGCCCGACACCGGTGGCTCGTGAACCCTCGACAACCAGTACTGGTCGGTGGTTGGCGGCTACGGCACGCGCCGGCTCGAACTCTTGTACGCCGACGACACCGATCCCTCGGTGATCCCGGCGGACCGCGAGTACAAGATCGTGCCCGCGCTGTCAGGCGATCCCACGCTCCGCTGCGACAAGCTGCTGACGAGCAGCCCGGTGAGCGTGCAGGATTTCGACTATCGGTTCTTCACGCAGTAATCGGCGACTGACCACACAGACCAGATGTGCGGGCCGGGGCGGGCTCGCTCCGGCTCGGTTCGTTGTGGCTGGGCGAGGAAATTTGTCGGGGTCGGCCAAGGGTGGTTGTGGTGGAATCCGTTTGTCAAGATGGAGGAGTGCGCCGGTCGATGGCGGGCGTGTGGGGAGCGGATGCCGCAGGGCGATGGTGCGCGCCGGGTTTGACTGGTGTTTGTCAGAAGTCTTCTGGTGGTGGGCGAGATTTTTGAAGACGCCGGGCTTGTCTGGGGCACTTGTTGATGTTAGTGTGAACAAACGTGCTCTCACGGGCGTTTGGAGCCTGTGGGGGAAGGGCTTGACGAAACCTGCGGCGTTCGCGGGCGGTACGCAAGAGTGGGCCAAGGATCGTGGTGGATCGCCCGTGAAAGGGGACTTTCGGGGTGTGAGGCCGCGTCGAGCGCATGGAGGAACTCAGGCCATGACAATCAAGACGACGCGTCGCCAGGTCGGCGGGGCAGGGACGGGAGCGGTTGTGCGGCGTGCGCGGCGGGTTGCTCGTCGTGGCTTTTCGCTGATCGAGGTGATGATCGTGATCGCGATCATCCTGGCGATCAGCGGGCTGGTGGCGCTGTCGCTGTTCAACCGTCGTGACCAGGCGGAGGCGAGGCTGGGCGAGGTGGAGTTCAACAGCATGCGGCAGGCGCTCGCGGGTTTCAGGCTGGACTACAACCGGTACCCGACGGACGACGAGGGGCTGGAGGTTCTGTGGAACAAGGAGAAGCTCGATCCGGAGGCGGATCAGACCGCGTGGTCGGAGTATCTGAGCGAGCCGATGCCCCAGGACCGGTGGAACAACGACTGGGGGTATCGCCAGCAGTCTGAGGAGACCGAGGACACGAGCAAGTTTGACTTGTGGTCGTTCGGACCGGACGGCGAGGAAGGCACCGAAGACGACATCGCGTCGTGGAAGACGGGCGCGACGGAAGAGGAAGGCGGGAGCAATCTGCCTCCGCCGAGTGGCGGGTGAGCCGCGCGGGGGTCGTCGGACGCGGCGCCCGGCGACCGCGGGCGCGGTGGCTCGTTCGGGGGCTCGCGGGATTCGTGATTCGAGTGGTGAGGTGACAGGTGAGAGGCCGGGCACGCCCGTGCCGCGCCAGGCCCGTTGGCGGGGCGAGCGGCACGGAGCGCGGCGTGGGTGTCGCACCCTGTATGCCCCCCGGTTCAGGGGAGAAGTCGTTCGTTGATTCCAAAGGCAGGTTGACACAGACCAGAAGGGAGGGACGACATGCGAACGGCCGGCTTCACCCTCCTAGAGGTCGTGGTGACGCTGGCGATTTTCGTTGCGCTGGCCGCGCTGGTGGTGCCTTCGGTGTCGGGGCGTCTGGGCGGGGAATCGGCGACGGCGGTGACTCGGGAGATCGCGGCGGGGGTGTCGATGGCGCGGACGGACGCGATCCGCGAGTCGGCGGCGCGGTGCGTGGTGTTCGTGACCGATGGGTCGGGGCGGGCGACGCGGCTGGTGAGCCGAGCGATGCAGGAGCGGGGGGCGACGGCGGCGACGCCCCGGTTTGTGGGGCCTGTGCTGGACGACCCAGCGCCGGTCGGGGATGAGGAGGAGGTGGCAGAGGTCGTTCTTCTGGAGTTGCCGCGCGGGACGCGGGTGTCGAGAACCGCTCCGGTCGTTGGGGAAGCAGAGGCGGGTGGGATGGACGCGGCGGGTGGCGTGACGGCAAATGGGGCGGGTGCGGGGATGCTCGCGCCCGATCCCGAGACGTGGGATCAGGAGCGTGGCGAGAGCGCGGTGACGCTGGGGGTGCTGTTGCCGACGGGGGCGGCGGTGGCGGGGGCGCTGGTGTATGTGACGTTGCCGGGCGAGGTGACGCTGGAGGTGCGGCTGGAGGCGTGGACGGGTGACGCGGTTGTGACGCGCTGGATGCCGCCAGCGCGGAAGGATGAGTGGATGGCGGAGGAGCCGGGTGGGGCGGGTGAATCGGACGGTCGGGCGGCCTCGCGCGGCCAGGGGCGAGGCGGGACGGGCACGGGAAGGAGCGCGGGTGAGCGATGAGGCGTGCCTGGGTGCTGCTGGAGGTGATCCTCTCGCTGTCCATCTTCACGATGGCCGCGCTGGCGGTGCTTTCCGTCATGGGGCAGGCGGCGCGGAATGTCGAGATCGCGCGGATGCAGGTGCATGGGCTGGATCTGGCGCGGTCGGCGATGGCGCGGATGGAGGCGGGGCTGAAGTCCGCGGAGGAGTTGAGGGGGCCAGCGGGGGCGTGGAGCCAGTTTGAGGCCCAGCCGGGCGCGGAGGCGTTTGAGGACGATCTGCCCGAGCCGACGGGGTGGGAGCTGGAGATCGAGACGGAGCCTTCGCAGTTTGTGGGGTTGACGCTGGTGAGCGTGACGGCGATGCGGCGTGATGAGGCGAGCGGGGAGACGAGCTTTGCGACGCGCTTGACGCAGCTGGTGCGTCTGTCGGCGGCGGTCGAGGATTCGATCGGGGAGCGGGATGAGATTTCGGTGGAGGCCGAGCGCGGGGCACGGAGCGGGCGCGGGCGGACGGCGGTGCAGCCATGAAGGGGCCAGAGGCGAATCAGAATGAGGCGGAGCGGGATGTTCTTGCGCCCGCGGTGGTGGAGCAGGTGAGTCGCGTCGATGGTCCCGCGGTGTCGGCTGTGAACGGCTCGACGACCATCGGCACCGATGGTGCAGAGCCACGATCGGTGGCACGCCCGAGGGACCCTCGTCGCGGCTTCAGCCTGCTCGAGGCGATGATCGCGGTCGTGCTGGTGGCGAGTCTTTCGGGGGCGGTGTTCACGTTTCTGTTCAACTTGGGGAGGCAGCGCGAAGGTGTGCATGGGGCGACCGATGCGCTGCGTGGGGCCACGGCGTTTATTGAGGGGTTGGAGGCGGATGCTCTGGGCGTGGTCGCGGGGAGCGGGACGCAGGCGGGGATTGTGGGCGATGAGACCTCGCTGCGGCTGCTGACGCGCGGGATTGCGGCGCCGGTGGCGGGGGGCGCGGGCGGCGGCGTTGGCGGGGACTTGCAGGGCGTTGAGTATCGGTTCTCGGAGGGACAGGGGACACTGACGGCGCGGCGTTGGGACGCGACCGGCGCGGGATCAGGCGGCGCAAGCGGCGGGGGCGAGCAAGCGGCGACGCTGGCGGTGGGAGTTTCGAGGGTCAGGCTGCGGTACTTCGACGGGAGCGCGTGGTCGGCGTCGTTTGATTCGGGGCGCGACGAGGGGTTGCCGGTGGCGATCGAGGTGGCGATCTGGTTCGGCGGGGCGAGCGGGACGGGGGCGGCGGGGGCCGGGAGCGAGACGGCGGACGCGGGCGGGGGTATTGACGAGGATTCGGATGGCGCGGGGTTCGATGTTCTTCCGCCGCTGAGCGATGAACTGGAGGCTGATGCGGAGGGTGGGGATGCCGGGGAGATTCTGCCAGCGCCGGATCGTGTGCGGATCATCGTGATTCCCGATGGGCCGGTGTCGGCCTGGAGGGACGGGACATGAAGCACTTGAGCTCAATGTCTGCCAGTGCGGTTCGGGATTCGCGCCGGGGCATCGTGTTGTTGCTTGTCGTCGTGATTGTGACGATCTCGGCGATGATCGGGGGCACCGCGGCCATGGCGACGGCTTCGGAGCGGGGGGCGGCGACCGCGGCCCGCGATCTGGCGCAGGCGCGGGCGGCGGCGTGGTCGGGGTTGCAGGGGGTGATGGCGGAACTGAGCGAGCAGCGGGATGCGATCCTGGCGGGCGAGGCGCCGGTGGTGACCGAATCGTGGGAGTTGGAGGCGAGGGCCGATGGGCGACGGAGCCTGGTGCGGCTGGTTGATCTGGAGCCAGGCCATGGGCTGCTGGTTCCAGAGGCCGGGCAGCTGGACGTGAACGCCGCCACGAAGCAGATGCTGGTTGATCTGGGGCTGGAGGATGGGTTGGCCGGTCGGATCGTGGAGGCCAGGACGCGGGAGGCGTTCGCGTCGGTTGAGGATCTTCGGCGTGTTTCGGGTGTGACGGCGGCGATGCTTCCGGGGATCTCGGCGGCTGGGGCCGGGGATGAGATCGATTCATCGACGGGCGGCGGCGGGGGCGGAGGTGGTGGCGACGACGGGAGTTCGTCGGCATCGTCCACCGGCCGGTCGGGGTCTACGGCCAGTGTGCCGAATCTGTCGGACCTTCTGACGGTGTTCGCGTTTGACCCCAATATCCAGTCGGGCCTCGGCGAGCGGGGCGAAGAGTTCCGCGGGCGGCAGCGGGTCAATCTGGATCAGGCGTGGTCGGATCGCTTGAACGACGCGCTGGTGGAGCGATTCGGCGAGGACGCGGCCCGGGGCGTCGAGCGGATCATGAACGAGGGGACGACCTTCGCCACCGACAAGGACATCGTGAAGACCCTCCGCCGCCTGACGCTGCCGCCGGAGAGCTGGGGCGAGATTCTCGACATCTTCACGACCAGCGACGATGAGTACCTGATCGGGCGGGTGGACTTGCGAACAGCGCCAGAGGCGGTGCTGGCGGCGTTGCCGGGGGTGTCGGTCGAACAGGCCCGGGAGATCGTGGCGGCCCGGGATCGGCTGGCGCCGGAGTTGATGGGCTCGGCGGCGTGGCTGGTCACGCAGGGGATTCTGACGCAGGACGATTTCGAGATCGTGGTCGATTCTGTGACGACGCGGTGCATGCAGTGGCGGGTGCGGGTGGAGGGGGGGCTGTCGTTTGCGGAAAGTGGGGTGGAGGGGATTGGCGGGCCGGTGGGCGGGACTGGGGGCGAGATCGACCCGGCCCAGGCCTTGACCCCCCGGGTGGTGCTGGAGGCGGTTGTGGATATCAGTTCGCAGCGGGTCCGCGTCGCGTATCTTCGCGATGTGACGCTGATGGAGACGGCAGAGGCGATCCTGAATGACCCGGGCCTGGCCGAAGAACTCGGGCTGGGGGCGGGCATATCCCCTGACAACGAGCAACCGGAGGAACTTGACGACGCGCGAGCCGTCGAACCGACACAAGAGGATGGAGCGGGCCAAGGGCCGGGCGGTGGTGGTGCGCCCATGCGGGGTGAGGCGGGCGACGGCACCGAGTTTGATTCGCCGGGTACACCCGGCGGTGAGACGAGCCATCGGCCGGGTCGTGCGCGTGGGGCGGAGGGGGCTTCGGAAGGCGGCGACGTGAACGGATCGGGCGACTCGGGCGGTTCCGGGCAGACCAGCGGATCAGGAACGGAGTTCAAGGACCGCCGAATCGGGCGGTGGACGTCACGGGGAGGTGGTGCGTGAGTGCTCGCGGGCGCGTGACGGTGATCGACCTGGACCACGAGCGCCTGTCGTTCGTGGCGGGCGATGTTGGTGCGCGCCGGGTGCGGGTGGAGACATCTGGGAGCGTGGCGAGGCCCGCGGGGATCGACGCGGCCAAGGCCCAGACGCTGGGTGCATGGGTGGGCGAGTGTCTGAAGAATGCGGGCGTGGCGGGGGGCGGGCGGGTGCTGGTGTGCGTGCCGCGCGGCAACGTGGTGATGAAGCGGCTGGCGTTCCCCGGGCTGGCGTCGCACAACGACCCGGACCTGGTGGCGATGGTGCGGTTGCAAATGACGCGGCAGATGCCGATGAAGGTCGAGGGGACGGCGATTGACTTTGTGCCGATGGGGCGCGTCGGCGCGGGCGGTGGTGGTGACGGCGCGGGTGCGGACGGATTGGGAGTGGCGGGCGCCGCGGGCGGGGCCGGCGAGGGGCCCGCGCTGGAGGTGCTGGCGTGCGCATTGCCGGGCGATCGTGTCGAGTGGTGCCGGTCGGTGGCGCAGGCGGCCGGGGTCAAACTCGGGGCGCTGAGCCTGCGTGCGTCGGGGGCGGCGACGCTGCTGGCGCAGGAGGGCTCATCGGCGACCGGGACGGTGCTGGGGATTTCGATCTCGTGGTCGTCGGTCGAGTTTGTGGTGGTGCGGGATGGCGAGATTGTGTTCGTGCGATCGGCGGACGTCGCGCTCACGCCGGATGTCGATGCGTCGTCCGAGTCGCGTGCGGAGGTGATCCAGTACGCCGAGCGGGTGGCGGTGGAGGCCAAGCGGACGTGGATGGCGTACCGGGTGTCCCCCGGGTCGTCGGAGGTGTGGTCGGTGGTGGTGGTGGGGGGCGGGCCGCTGGCGCGAGAGGTGGCCGATCGCTGCGGGCGGTCGCTGGACCTGTCGGCATCGGCGGCGGAGTTGCCCGGGTTCGTGGAGATGGTTCCGGCGAGCACGGACGCGGCGTCGGTCGCGCTCGCGCCGCTTGTGGGGCTGATGGTGGCGCACGCGTCGGACCGCCCGGTGTTCGACTTTGCGCATCCGAGGCAGGCGCCCGACACCGGGGCGGGGGCGCGGCGGGCCGCGCTGCTGGGCGTGCTGGGGGCGATCGTCGTGATCGGCGGGGGGCTGGTTCTGGCGAACATGCAGGTGGGGGCGACGCGGACGGCGGCCAAGCAGGCCGAGCGGGAACGCAATCAATGGGGCGAGCGGCTGGTCGATCACATCCGGGCGGATGCGAGGCTCCAGCACGCCGAGCAGTGGCTGACCGCGGACGTGGACTGGATCGCGCACTGGGCGAAGATCAGCCAGACGATGCCCGCACCGCCCGAGGCGCTGCTGGATTCGCTGGGCGGGTCGCTCACGAGGTATCAGGTGCGGTTCCAGCCGGGTGCCAGCGGCTCGAGCAAGACGTACGCCAACTCGCGATGGAACCTGGATCTGGAGGCGGTTCTGCACGCGACGGGGCGGCTTTCGAACCGGATCGTGGGCAACCAGTTCCGGGAGCGGCTGGTTTCGGACCCGACGTATGTGGTGGAGAGCCGCGGGGCGGATACCGAGACGTCGTTCGACATGGACCTGGTGACGAGCACGCGGCTGCCGGAACTTGGAGGGGCGACGGGTTCAGGGCCCGGGCCTGGGCCCGGGGCGCTGGGGTCGGCAGATGGCGCGGGGCAGACGGCGGCGCCAGATGGCGCATCGGGCGAGCCCACGGTCGCGGTTGCGACGAGCGAGGCCGAGCAGGCCGCCGCACAGGCTGCAGAGGCCGAGCGTCGGCAGACGGCCAGCAACGTCACCCACGGGCGCGGGGGTGCGCCATGATGCCGGTTAAGACGCTTGGCATCGCGGGGGTGGGGGCGGTCGTGCTGCTGGGTGCGGCATGGATGGGGTACTCGCGCGTGTATGCGGGGCCGATGGCCGACGCGCGGGCGGACCTGGTGCGGTTCCGGAATGCGTCGCGTGCGTACGAGCGCGACCTGGAGACGGCCGGGGCGGTGAAGGCCCGCCTGCGCGAGATCGGCGCGACCACGCTTGGCACGAGTGATGAGCAAGTCGCGCACAACTTCCGCTCGCTGCTGCACGAGATGGCGGCCATGGCCGGGCTGTCCGACATCACGGTCACCCAGAACCGCACGGCCAACGAGACGAACCCCGCGATGCAGGCGCGCCTGGCCGGCATTCCGCGGGGCGAGAGCCGCACCGTGGACTTCTGGGTGATGAACGGCGAGATCCGCGGCGTGGGCACGCTCGACCAGGTTGCCCGCGCGCTGTCGTTGAGCGACCGGCAGTCGTGGGTCCATCGCGTGCCGTCGTTCTCCGTCGCGCCGGTGAACGACGAGCGCGATCGGTTCGAGGTGCGGATCGCGGTGGCGACGCTGATTCTGCCGGACCTGGGCCCGGGCGCGGACGCGGCGGCGACCGTGACGCCGCTGGAGCCCGGCGCCGAGGCGGCGTGGGCGTCGATCGTCTCGAAGAACGTGTTCCGCCTGCCCGATGCCGCCGCGCCGGTCGCGCCGCCAACGACCGAGTCGGTGCCGGATGTTCCGGCGGGTCCGCCGCCTCACCCCTACTTCGCGTGGCGGCTGGCGGGGGTGATGGAGGGCGGGCGAGGCGTGCGGGTGGTGATGGTGAACGACGCGGCGGGGCAATCGGTCGCGGTGGGGGTGGGCGAGCGCGTGCTGGACGCCGCCCTGGTGCGGGCAAGCGGCGAGGCGGCTGTCTTTACCATCGACGGTGTTGAGTTCGAGGTGCGGCTGGGTCGAACGCTGGCCGAGCGAGGGCAGGTTTCGGATGGGCCTGGCTAAGCCGGGCCCGTGGGTTTGAGTCCGGCGCGGCGTCGCGTGCCGGGTCGGCATCAGTCACTGCATCGGGTCCGGGTTCAAGATTCGCGCGGGGTTGTCTGACAATCAGGATCGCCACTCGGAGGAGCAGGCCATGACGGGTCGCAGGATGCAACAGTCGCTTCACACCGCGCTCGTGGTCGCGCTCGCGGCGGGGATGCCCGCCACGGTGCTGGCAATCCAGGCCGAGGTTCCGGCTCCCGGGTGGATGTCGCTGGCGGCGGGGCATGTCGGTTCGCGCGGCGCGACGCAACCGGTGAACGCCGTCGTCGCCCGCGGCGCGGTCGGGCTTGCGGCCCGCGCGCCCGCCGATGACCCCGCGACAGCCCCGGCTCAGCCCGAGCCGAGTCCGATCCGCTTCAACTTCGCGGGCACGCCCTGGAACGAGGTGCTCAACTTTTTCGCCCGCGAGTCGGGACTGCCGATCATCCGGGAGGGCGCGGTGCCCGCCGGGGGCATGGACTTCATCTCGTCGGAGTCGTTCTCGTTCCCCGAGGCACTGTCGATCCTGAACCGCGCGCTGAACATCCATGGCGTTCACCTGCGGCGCGAGGGTGATTACCTGTATCTGGCGTCGATCACGGATTCGATGCGTCGGCCGGGAGAGGTGATCCAGGGGGAGATTCCCGCGTCGATCACGCCGGACCAGATCGTGACGATTACGATCCCGCTGAGCAACGCGGTGGCCAAGCAGGTGCTCGAACAGGTCAAGCCGCTGATCGGGCCGAACGGCGGGGCCCAGGCGATCGACATCCAGAACATGCTGGTGGTGGTCGAGACGGCGGCCCAGTGCCGTCGTATCCGCGAGATTGTGCAGGCGATCGACACCGCGCGGGCGATTGATAGCGACATCAGGGTGTTCCCGCTCGAGCACGCCAACCCGGAAGAAGTGGTCGCTTCGCTCAAGAATCTCGTGGGCATCCGCACGGTCACGCAGCTGATCGACCCCAACACCGGGGCGCGGACCACGATGGAGGATGTGAACGTCGCGGGCGTCAACCTGCAATCCGACATGCGCTCGAACAGCGTGATCGCCATCGGCCCCGCCTCGCGCATCGCGATGGTGGCCGAGCTGATCCCGATCCTGGATGCTCCCGGCGGCGGCGCGTCCGGGGCGGTCAAGATGAGCACGTTCGCGCTGCGAAGCGTGTCGGCGGCGTCGGCGGCCGAGCGGCTGAACGCGCTGTTCCAGGGCGTGCCCGCGGAGCGCAAGCCCACGGTGCTGCCGCTGGCGGAGGCGGGCAAGATAACCGTGGTCGGCGCGGAGAATCTCATCCTGCAGGCCCAGGCGCTGCTGAGCGAGATCGATCCGCCCGCCGGCGACGGGAGCGACCCGACCCTGCGCCCGGAGCGCGAGTCGAAGACGATCCCGCTGCGGCACGCGACGCCCGAGGACGTGGAGCAGATGGCCACGCGCCTGCTCTCGCCCAGGCAGCAGGAGGTGCTCAAGTTCACGGCCCTGCGCGACCAGCGAGGCATCATGGTGGTCGGGCCTGGCGCCGACATCGCGGCGTTCGAGGCGCTGGTGTCGGGCCTTGACGTGCCGAGGCAGACGGACCGCGAGGTGCGCCTGCTGCACATGGAGGCCGTCGACGCGCCCGCGTTGATCGATCGCACCAAGGCGCTGATCGCACAAACGGCGCGCGAGGGCACGCCCGCGCTCAGCGCGACCTACGACGCCCGCGCGAAGATTCTGACGCTGGTGGGATCGCGCGAAGAGATCACGCGGTTCGAGAACACGCTGCGGAACGTGCAGGAGGCCGCGATTGTTCGTGAGACTCGGACGTATCGCCTGGAGTACGCCCGGGCCAGCGATCTGGCGGCGCGGCTGGATCGTCTTTCCCAGCGGCTGCTCAGGCCGGGGGACAACTCGGCGTACGCCCCGCCCGTGTTCGAGGCGCTGGACGAACTCCAGACGCTGATGGTCAAGGCCGAGCCGTCCCATTTCTTGGTGCTCGACACGCTCGTGCAGCGGCTCGATCGCGAGCGCCCCCCGGAGACGCAGTTCCAGATCGTGCGGGCGCCCCGCACGCCGGACGGCAACGTGGCGGGGGTGATCGAGCGGGCCCAGGCGATCTATGGACAACGAAGCCGCGGCATGGCACCCGCCGAGGCCGGCCCTGTCGAAGTCGAGTTCGATTCGGCCAGCGGCAGCCTGCTGTTGCAGGGGCGGGCCGGGGGATTGCGTCTATTCACCGAGGTGCTGACGCAGGTCCAGCAACTCGTGCCGCCCGATCGCACGACCCGCATGGTCGAGGTCCGCAACGTGCAGGCGGGCGAGATCCTCGCGCCGCTGAACGAGCTGCTGGCCAGCGCGGACCCGATCGACCCCGCGCGGGCGGTTCCCGCGCCGGTCATCCAGACGGTCGAGCGGACCAACTCGCTGCTGGTGACCGCGGAGGACGCCCAGCACCAGATGATCGTCGACTTCGTGCGCCGCCTGGACGTGCTGGAGCCAGGCGACCTGCCCCCGCTGAAGCTGCTGCAACTGCGGACCGCCGACTCGATGGCGATCGCGGCCATGCTGGGCGAGCAGTACAGCCGTCGCTCGCAGGCCGATCGCCTGGCCAAGCCCGTCGAGGTCCGCGCCGATGCGGCCACCAACACGCTGATCGTCTCCGCACATGAGGACCTGTTCGTTGAGATTCGCTCGTTTGTCGAGGACCTCAACCGCGGGCTGGAAGACGGCCCGGAGCGCGTGACGGAGCTGTTCCCCCTGAGCGTGGCGCGGGCTTCGGACGTGGCGACCGCCATGGACCGCCTGTACCCCCAGCCCCCGATGCCGGTGGATCGCCTGAACCGCCCGATGCCCTGGGCCCAGCAGCCCAAGGAGGTCAACGTCTCGTCGGACCCATCGAGCAACTCGCTGATCATCGATGCGCCGGCGGAGCGGATGGAAAGCCTGCGCGAGCTGGCGGCCAAGCTGGACCGGGTCGAGGTGCCGCCGATGGCGGAACTGCGCTCGTACCGCGTGGTGAACGCCGACCTGAACGCGATCGCGACCACTCTGCAGGCGTTATCGTCCCAGGGCAACCTGTCCGGTCCGGCCACCGCGGGGCGCCAGGCGGTGCGGGTGGTCATCCAGACCGAGCCGCGCTCCGGCACGCTGATCGTCGCCGGCGATGACATCACCTTCGAGCGCGTCGAGCAGATGCTCACGGATCTCTCGGCGGTGCCGATCGAGAAGGGTCTGCGGATCGTGCCGATCGCCAACGCGGATGCTGCGGCGGTGCGTGACCGGGCCGTCCAGATTTATGACGCCCAGATCGCCCAGATTCCCGGCGCGAACGCGGTCGAGGTCACCGTCGACGCCGACAGCAACTCACTCTCTGTCGTGGCCGACGCCGAGGGCATGGCCCGGTTCATGCGGGTGCTGGACGAACTCCAGCGTCAGGCCGGCCCGGCCCGCGAGATTCGCCTGATCGATCTTCGCCTGGCCAAGTCGACCGACGTGGTCGCGTTTCTCGAGGACATGGTCACCTCCAGCGCGTCGTTCCGCGTCGGCGGCGGGGCCGACCCCGTGTTCGAGGCGATCGAGGCGACCAACCAGATCATGGTGGCCGCCCAGCCCGGGCAGTTGTCGCTGGTCGAGGCCCTCGTCCGCAATCTGGACAACCAGCAGACCGCGGAGCGCCCGCCGTTGCGCATCCTCCGCCTGCGCGCGACCGACGCGGCCAACCTCGCCGAAGTGCTCAACCGCACCTACAACCAGCGCCCGATCGAGCAGCGCTCGCGCCTCCCGGTTGAGATCCAAGCCGACGACGTGACCAACACGCTGATCGTCTCGGCCCACCCCGACGTGCTGCCCGAGATCGAGGGGATCGTCCGCCAGCTCAACGATGCGCAGCTGCAGGACGCCCAGGGGCGCGAGATCCGCATCTTCCCGCTGAAGTACGCCCGAGCCGAGGACCTGGCCCGGACGATCGACCAGATGTTCCCCGAGCCGCCGATCCCGATGGACTCGCGTGGGCGCCCCATGCCGCACTTGCAGCAGCCGCGGGAGGTGGTGGTGCGTGCCGATCGCGGAACCAACGCGCTGATCGTCGACGCGCCGGTGGCGCGTCTGGCGGGGTTCCAGCAGATCGTGGAATCGCTCGACCAACGGAACGTGGAGGAGGGGATCGAGCTGCGGTCGTATCGCGTGCGCCGGGCAGACCTCAACGCCCTGGCGAGCACGATCCGCAATCTCGCGACAAGCGGCGCGATCCAGGCCGCCCAGCGCCCCGTGACCGTGGACACCGAGCCGGTGAGCCGCACGCTGATCGTGAGCGGCCCGGCCGAGATCTTCGCGCAGGTCGAGGAAGTTCTTGAGAACCTCGACGGCGCGCCCGATCGCCCGCCCACCGCGATGAAGCTGTACCGCCTCCAGCACGCCCGGGCTGATCGCCTCCAGCCGCTGCTTTCACAGTTGCTCGTGACGCGTCTGCGCGAGGAACGCGAGGCCGATGGCGGCTCGGTGGTCGACCTCGACAGCCTCATCGACATCGCGGCCGACACCGCGACCAACACGCTCATCATCTCGGCCCCGCAGCCGCTGCTGCCGGTCGCTGAAGAACTGATCCGCTCGCTCGACACCGAGGCGGCCGCGGTTGGTCGCAACGTGATCCGCGTGGTGCCCCTGACGTATGCCGATGCGGCCCAGGTCGCCGGCACGCTCAGCCAGGCGATCGCGACCATGGACCTGCCCAGCGGCGGGCGTCCGACCATCATGGCCGCCGGCGGAGCCAACGCGCTGATCCTGTCGGGCGCGGACGCCGACCTCAAGAAGGTACAGGAACTGATCGAGCCGCTCGATGCCCGCCCGGTTGATGAGGACACGCTCACCGTCGAGACCTTCACGCTCCAGCACACCGAGGCCGCGGCCATCGCGCCCACGGTGCAGCGACTGCTCAGCGAGCAGTCGCAGGTCGACTACCGCCTGCTCCAGTTGCAGGTGCGGTACGGCGACCGCTCCCGCCTCTTCGCCCCGCCGCCCGTGCGTGTTGAGGCCGAGACCCGCAACAACGCGTTGATCGTCTCGGCCCCCGCGGCCACGATCGAACTGGCCCGCAGCATCATCGAGCGACTCGACCAAGCGACGCAGAACGCCGACCAGACCGCGATGGTCTTCACGCCCCGGCGTGGCGACCCCGCGCGCCTGGCCCAGACCGTGACCCGCATGGTGGCCGCCACCATCCCGCAGGGGCGACGCCCGCTGGAACTCGTGCCGGACGCCGCCAGCGGCTCGATCGTGATCCTGGGCACCGCCGATCAGGCCGCCGAGGCGATGCGCCTGCTCACGGAGTTCGACGACCGGTCCTTGTCGCTGCCCGATGCGCAGTTGCAGGCGTTTGACCTGGCGGCGGCGGACGCGACCAGCGTCGCCTCGATGGTTCAGGGGATGTTGCAGGACCGCTCGCGCTGGCCCGACGCGCTGCGTCAGGCCGAGCGGGCGGGGTTGTCTATCCCGTCGCCGATCGTGAACGCGGACGCGACGTCCAATCGCCTCGTGGTCTCCGCGCCCACGCTGCTGATGCCCGTGGCGGTCAGCCTGATCCAGACCCTCGACCGCGCGCCATCCACCGATACGGTCCAGGTCTCCGTCTTCCGCCTGACCCGGGGCGACGCGGCCTCCGCCGCCCCCGCGATCCGCTCGGCGCTCCAGGCCGACCGGCGACCCGGCTCCCCGGCCCCGGTTGTCAACGCCGATGCCGCAAGCAACACGCTGGTCATCGCCGCGCCCGCCGCCCAGATGCAGAAGGTGCGCGAACTGATCGCAGGCGTCGATCAGGCCGTTGAGCCCGACGGCGTGGGGGTGCGCACCGTGTTCCTGCAGCACGCCCGGGCCGAAGTCGTGGCCCCGATCGTGGAGAGCGTGCTGAAGCAGGACGACTCGGCGTCGCAGCAGATGCGCCGCAACATCTGGTGGTACGACCCCTCGATGATGGACACCCAGCCGCAGATCAGGGTCGCCGCCGAGCCGCGCCTGAACGCCGTGGTCGTCAGTGCGCCCGCGGCGATCCTTGAGGTCGCCGAGCAACTGGTGCGCGAGCTGGACGTTGAGCCTCAGGGCCCGGATCGCGGGCAGCGGCTGGTGCGCGTCATCCCGATCGCCAACGCCGACGCGTCGGCCCTGGCCGAGTCGATCGCCGCGGTGTTCGAGGGCGACCTGGCCGGCGAGCAGCCCCCGGTCGTGCACGTGGACGCCGGGAGCAACGCGCTGATCGTCCGGGCCGGCCCGGACCAGATGCAGCGGATCGAGGACCTGGTCCAGCAGATCGACTCGGCGACTCTCAGCACAAGCCGACAGATGCGCATGGTCCCCATCGACCGCTCCCGGGCCGATGCGGCCGCCATGGCCCAGACCATCCGCCAGATCCTCGAGCAGCGGGGCGGCGTCCGGGTTGAGATCATTTCCGCCGATGAACTGATGCGCCGCGTCGAGCCGACCGAGAACAAGAAGCCCGGCCCAACGCCGCGAGACCTGTTCCCACTCTCCCGCCGTCAGGGTTCCGCATCCAGCCAGTGGGCCTCGTTGCGTCGGCTCGTCTCCGATCACACGGCGCCGCCCGAATCGCCCGCGAAGCCCGCGGCTCCCGCGCGATCCCCGAGCGCGGCCCGCTCGACCTTCGCCTCACTGGCGTCAGACTACGCGCCCCCCGCCGCGGCCCCGACCATCGCGAGCACCGCATCGCTCTCGGCGGACCTCTGGGCTGCGGTCCCGACCACGCCACCAGAGATTCGCCGGCCCGCGACGGGTCGTGTGGCGGCGGACATGTGGGCTCTCGCCGCTCCCCGGACGACTCCCGCCCCGACCACCGTCTCCGCGCCTCTCGCGCTCGCCACGCCTTCGGCACCGGCGGGAACTTCTCTCGACGAGGAGAGCGGCCAGGACGAGCCGCGCCACGAACCCGCCCAGAAGTTGGCCCAACCCCAGCCCGCCGCGACCCAGCCGCGCGGGGCGGCCATCCAACCCCTCGACGCCTCGGTCATCACCATCGCGGTCGACCCGGCCACGAACTCACTGCTCGTCATCGGCTCGCCCCGCATGACCGACCAGATCGCCGCGCTGGCGATGCAGCTGGCCGAGCAGATCCCGCCGGAGCCGACGACCGTGCGCGTCGTGGGCCTGCCCCCGTCGGCCGACCCCGGCTCCATCAACCAGGTCATCGCCCAGACCATCCGCCAGATCGGGCCCGCCAGCGACGCCAACCCCGGCGGCTTCACAGGCCCGGTGGCTTCGACGCCCGACCCCGAGGGCGGCAGCCTCATCGTGTGGGCCAACGACACTGATTTCGCCGTCCTGCGCGATCTGATCGCCGCGGTCGCGATGCCCTCGCCCACCAGCGACCTGGTGGTCAAGATATACCCGCTGCGCACGCTGACGGCTCGCCAGGGCCAAGTGGCGGTGCGCGACCTGCTGGGCACCAGCCCGCAGGGCCGCCAGGCCCAGCGCATGCTCTCGCTCGCGCTCGAGGGTGACGAGCCGCTCACGCAGACCTTTGACCCCTCGCTCATCCGCGTCTCGACCAACCCGGGCGGCACGGGCCTGATCGTGACCGCGCCCGCGTCCACGCTGCCGCTGCTGGACCGTTTCATCGCGCTGATCGACCAGACCCCGGCCACCGGGCGAGTCTCGATCCGCCAGTACGCGATCACCAACGCGCAGGCCGAGGACTTGGCCCCGACGCTGACCGACCTGTTCCGGGCCTGGGCCCAGGAGGCCGGCGACGCCCCGCAGCCCGTGTTCATCGCCGACGAGCGCACCAACTCGATCTTCGTGACCGCCGCCGACGAGCAGCACGCCGAGATCACGCGCCTGGTGGCGGCCGCCGACGCCCAGACCCAGGAGCCCGACCTCGAACTGGCGATCATCACCCTCCAGCAGGCCTCGCCCACCACGGTGCAGCGCATCGTCGAGCAGGTCATCATCGGGCGCGACCCGGCCCGGCGCAACCGCGTGCAGATCAGCGCGCAGGACGACTCGGCCCTCTTCGTCGTCCGCGCCCCGGCCGAGGACATCGCCCAGATCCGCGCGATCGTCGCCGAAGTCGACACCGCCGAGACGTCGGGCCTGCCGGTGCGAACCGTCAAGCTCGAACGCGCCGACGCCCAGGCCGTCAGCCGATCCCTTCAGCAGTTCTTCGCCGCCCGCGCCACCGCCAGCAGCGGGCCCGGGCGGTCGGTTCAGAACAACGTCGCCATCACCGGCGATCGCACGTCGGGCGTGCTGGTGATCGCCGCCAGCGATGAGGACTTCACGCAGATCGAGTCGATGATCGCGGCCTTCGACGCGCCGGCCGAGCACCGCGCGATGGTCTATCGCATCATCCGCCTCGAGCACGCGCTGGCGTCCGAGATCGAGGACACGATCAACGAAATCAACTGGAGTTCGTTCTCCGAGCGGACATGGGGCTTCCGGTCCCAGACCGACGAGATTCAGGATCGCATGTATCTCACCGTCAACGATCGCCTCAACGCGGTGGTCGCCGTCGGGCAGGGCGAGATGATCTCGGTGGTCGAGAACTTGGTCGCCGCGCTCGACGTGCCGATGGCCCGCGCCAACGCCCGCGTCATCCGCTCCATCCCCGTCGAGGGCAACGCTGACCTTGACTCAATCGCCCAGACCATCCAGGAGGCGATGCGCAACCCGAATCTGCCCTGGTGGCAGGACAGCGACCCCGATGGGGTGGTCGTCCAGGTCGACGCCGCGCGCCGCCTCATCATGCTCATCGGCCCCGGCACCAAGGTCGACCAGGCCGCCGAATACGTCGTCGAACTCGCCCGCGTGCCCGACCGCGCCGGGCGCGTCGTCACCAGCATCCCGCTTGCCTACGCCTCGGCCGACGCCGCCGCCCGCTCCCTGCAACAGTTCTTCCGCGACCGCAACCGGGCCGCGGGCATCCCGATCGAGTCCGTCTCCATCATTGGCTCCCGTGAGGGCAACGTGCTGCTCATCTCCGCCGACGAGGCCTCGATGCCCCTGCTGCGCGAGATGGTCCAGCAGGTCGATCGCCCGGAGATGGGCAACGACCGCACGATCGAGGTGTACGCCCTGCGCAACGCCCAGGCCGCCGAGGCCGCCGACACGCTCCGCCAGACCTTCCCGCGCTCGGCCCGCCCCGAGGAGCAGGTGATCTTCACCCCGCTGGCCGCCAGCAACGCGCTGGTCGTCTCGACGCCCCGCACCATGCTCGACCAGGTCGACACCCTCATCACGCGCCTCGACTCGCCCCCGACCGATGAGCAGGGCACGATCGTCACGGTGGGCCTCACCTCCGCCCGTGCCGCCGATGTCGCCCGCGCTCTGGAAGCCGCCCTGCCCGACTCGGTCCAGGTCCGCATCACCGCCGTCGAGCGTTCCAACGTCATCATGCTCTCGGGCTCCGAGGAAGCCATCGCCCTGGCGATGCGCCAGATTGAGGCGATAGACGCCCAGCCCGTCCGCTCGCTCAGCGAGTTCCGCCGCATCGTCCTCACCGCCGGCGAGGCCTTCGACGTCGCCATCACCATGCGCAACCTGCTGCGGGCCCGCGCCAGCGGCTCGCTCTCGGCCCCGGACTCCCCCAGCATCGAGTTCTCCGGTTCCGACAACGCCATCCTGCTCTCCGCCCCCCGCGACCAGATCGAAGACATCGCCCGCATGATCGGCGAGCTCGACATCTCGCCCACCGCCGGCATGCGCACCGAGTTCGTCAGCCTCGAGCACGCCAACGCCGAACAGGCCGCCCGCGCCCTGGACGTCTTCTACGGCCCAACCGCCTCCGCCGCCCCCAGCCCCGCGGCCCGCAACGTCACCATCGTCCCCGACCCGGCGTCCAACTCACTGGTCATCAACGCCGCCCGGGCCGAGTGGGCCGGCATCAAGGCTCTCCTCGAGCGCCTCGACTCGCCCGAGTACGACATTAGCCAGCAGCTCGCCCTCATCCCGCTCCGCCACGCCGACGCCCAGAGCGTCGCCCGCACGCTCAACGAGGGCTTCCGCGCTCCGCTCGAGCAGCAGGCGGCCCGCGACGCCGCCCGCCGACAGGCCGACCAGCAGCGTCGTGGCGAGGGCGGTGGGGGCGGCGAGGGCCAGTCCCAACCCGTCGCCCCGCCCGTCCTGATCGCGCCCGAGGACACGCCCTCGGTCGCCGCCGAGGTCCAGACCAACGCCCTGGTCGTCTACGCCACGCGCGACGACATCGAGCGCATCCGCACCCTGGTCGAGCAGATCGACGTGCCCGGCTTCGCCCGCCTGCCCGCGGCCCACGTCATCCCCATCTCCGGCGGCAAGGCCACCGACATCGCCGCCGCCGTCCGCGAGCTCTATGTCACCCCGCGGACCCGACAGGAAGGCGGCACCACCCGCGTCATGGTCTGGGGCGACCCTTCCACCAACACCGTGCTCGTCCGCGCCAGCGATGAGGAGTTCCTGGCCATCTCCACCTTCGTCCAGGCGCTCCAGAGCGAGGGCGTCGCCACCCGCTCGGCCCCGCGCATCATGCGACTCACCGCCGCCCCGGCCATCCGCATCCGCGACACCCTGCGCACGACCTTCGCCCCCATCGCCCAGCAGCGGGGCGAGTCCCTCGTGATCGAGGCCGACCGCGCCGGCAACTCACTCATCATCGCCGCTACGCCCGATCTCTACTCCCAGATCGAGGTGGTGGCCCGCGAGCTGGACTCCATGGCCCCGCGACTGGGCGACCCCGCCACCACAGTCGGCGGCGCGGGCCAGTCCGTCTTCATCATCGATGTCGAGAACAACTCGCCAGAGGTCGTCCGCCAGATGCTCGAGCAGATGGGCGTGACGCGCCCCGCACAGGGCGATCGTCAGGGCATCGTCGGCGAGCCCGTCTCCATCGTCCCGCTCACCTCACGCCGCGCCCTGGCCGTGGTCGCCACGCCCGCCGATGGCCAGACCATCGTCGCGCTGGTCCGCGCCCTGGACGCTCAGCCCGTCGGCGCCGAGCAGGCGCTCGCCGCCGTCCCGCTCCGCATGGCCTCCGCAGACGCGATTGTCCAGACCCTCCGCGCCATGCTCGACACCACCGCCGACGCCTCGGGCGCGGCCCCGGCCGACGCCCTCAACGAACAGATCCGCCGCCTCCGCCTCGCGGGCGTCGGGCCCAACCTGGGCGATGTCCAGGTCGATCTCTCCCAGCCCATCCGCCTCATCGCCGACCCCGCCACCAACTCCGTGCTGATCGCCTCCACGCAGGCCAATGTCGGCGCCCTGACCGACGTGGTCGCCCTGCTCGACACGCTCCCGGTCGGCGACGCCGTGGTCGTCCGCATGTTCCCGCTCTCCAACGCCTCGGCCACCCGCGTCCGCACCGTCATCGACGACCTGTTCGCCAAGGGCGAGGACATCCGTCGCGTGCCCGGCACGCAACGCGAAGGCCTGCCCACCACCACCACGGGCCGCGCACTCGCCGGCGAGGTCTTCGTCTCCGTCGATGATCGCACCAACGCGCTGGTCGTCGCCGGTCGTGAAGAGGCCGTCGCCCTGGTCGAGGTCCTCGTCCAGCAGCTCGACTCAGAATCCGCCTCGGCCTGGGTCGAGCCCGCGATCATCCCGCTCCAGCACGCCGACGCCGTCCGCCTCCGTGACACGCTCAACAGCATCCTCGTCGAGGGCAACGTCGAGGATCCCGACGCCTCGGCCATCGCCCGCCAGTTCGGTCGCCTGCGCTTGGCCCGCCAGGGCGCATCCCCCGACCAGATGCTCCAGGCCGACGTCTTCCGCCACATCTCCGACCTGGTCATCGAGGCCGAGGAGTCGATGAACGCCCTGATCATCGTCGGCACGCCCGCCAACGCCCAGATCGTGCGCGAACTGGTCGCCCTGCTCGACGTCGAGGCCGCCGCCGAGTCCAACACCGTCCGCGTCTTCCCCCTGCGCTTCGCCACCGCCGATCGCATCGCAAACGTCCTGACCCAGACCTTTCAGCAGCGCGAGCAGGCCGGCACCACCCGACCGGAAGACCGCATCGTGGTGACGCCCGACCACCGCACCAACTCGCTGGTCATCTCGACCAGCCCGCGCTCCTTCGAGATCGTCGACAACCTGCTCTCGACCCTCGACGGCGAGCAGGCCAGCCCCGCCGTCGGCATCCACCTGATCCGCGTCGAAGGGGCCGACGTGACCGCCCTGGCCCCGCGCCTTCAGAACCTCATGCGCGAGCGCCTCGACGCCCAGCGCATCACCGGCGAGCGGGCCAGCCCCGCCGATGCCTTCCGCGTCGAAGCCGACCCCGTCACCAACTCCCTCATCGTCGCCGCCAGTGACGAGAACGTCCGGGTCATCAACGACCTCATCACCGCCCTGACCCAGGCCGGGGGCGGCCAACTGTCCGCCAGCGTCCGCACCGAGATCATCGCCGTCTCCAACGGGCGCGTCGCTGAGATGGCCGAGGCCATCGAGAGCCTGTATGTGCAGCGTGAGGTCGAGCGCCGCGGCGATCGAGCCGTCGCCGTCGTCCCCAACCAGCGTCTTAACTCCCTCATCGTTGCCGGCACCGACGCCGACATCGAGGCCATCCGCGCCCTGGTGGCCCGTCTCGACACCGAACAAGTCAACATCGAGCAGGTGGTCGATCGCATCGAGCTCGACGCGGCCAACGCTCTCGAAGTCGTCAACCTGCTCCAGGCCGTTCTGGCCGGGCGTCCGATCTCAGGCCGGGGCGTCGGGGACCGTGAGCAGGCGATCCGTCTCACCTACCGCGACCAGATCGCCCAGGCCAGCCTCGACGGCGCGATCCTCGATCTGGTCCGCATCGAGCCCGACCTGCGCACCAACAGCGTCGTCATCAACGCACCCCGCCCCGTGCTCGAACTGATCCGCGCCATCGTCGAGGACCTGGACTCGACCGACGCGGGTGACCGCGACATCCGCCAGTACCGCCTGGTCAACGCCGACGCCGAGGCCATGGGCGTGCTGCTGCGCGACCTCTTCAGCCTCCGCCAGCAGGGCGACGCCTACGTCCTGATCCCCACCAGCACGACCCCCCAGCCCGGCCAGCCGGGGTCCAGCACGCAGGACCCAGCCTCGCGGCCGGCGGGCGACTTCGGCACCCGCGTCACCCCCGTCCCCGACACGCGCCAGCAGCTGGCCATCACCGTCGATCCACGCACCAACACCCTGATCGTCTCGGGCACCACCGAGTACCTCGACCTGGTCGAGAAGGTCGTCAAGGAACTCGACGCGGTCGAGGCCAACAGCCGCGAGCGGATCGTCATGCCGCTGCGCAACGCCAAGGCCGCCGAGGTCCAGGCCGTCCTCGAGTCCTACTTCAGGAACGAGGCCGACCGCATGCGCGACGTCCTGGGCGACCAGGCTGGCTCCGTCGCCCGCCAACTCGAGCAGGAAGTGACCATCGTCGGCGATGAGTCCTCCAACCAGGTCCTCGTCAGCGCGTCGCCACGCTACATCGACGCCGTCACCCAGATCATCCGCGAACTCGACGCCCCGCCCCCCCAGGTCATGATCCAGGTCCTCATCGCCGAGGTCACCATCGACAGCAACAAGGACTGGGGCGTCGACTTCTCCGTCGGACCCTTCGGCGGCTCCATGACCGAGATCACCTCCAACCCCGCCGGCGCCGCCATCGCCTCGGCCCTGGGCGTGCCAAACTTCTCCGTCTCCTCGGCCGACTTCGGCGTCATGATCCGCGCCCTGGAGGCACAGGGAAAACTCGAAGTTCTCAGCCGCCCCCAGGTCACCGTCAACAACAACCAGACCGCAAACTTCAACGCCGGCGAGGAGATCGCCATCGTCAACGGCGTCGAGCAGCTCGACAACGGCAACACACGCTCCAACGTCGAACGCCGCGAGGTCGGCGTCATCCTCGACGTCACCCCCTCCATCTCCGGCGACGGCTTCGTCCGACTCGAGATCTCGCCCACCATCTCCGCCGTCTCCGAGCGCACCACCGAGATCTCCGAAGACTTCTCCGCACCCATCATCACCCAGCGCAAGGTCTCCACCACCGTCACCGTCCGCGACGGCGAGACCGTCGTCATCGGCGGCCTGCTGCAAACCCGCGACGAGGAACGCGAGTCCCGCGTCCCCATCCTGGGACAGATCCCCGGCATCGGCTCCATCTTCCGCACCACCCAGCAGACGCAAACCAAGACGGAACTCCTGCTCATCCTCACCCCGCGCGTCATCGCCGGGCACGCCTCGGCCGACGTCGAACGCCTCCGCTCCCTCAGCCGCGAGCAGATCGAGCGACTCACCAACCCCGAAGCCGTCCGCCGCATGCTCCAGAACTCCGACCAACCCCTGCCCACGAGCGACCAGCACGCGCCCCTCCTCGAAGGCTCCCTCGAAACCCC